>Ga0138256_10006184_pt1 | contig 12659 bp, 10 predicted proteins | sample KNB2016incub_MG_FD_105486 | JGI IMG/M metagenome (GOLD analysis project Ga0138256, IMG submission 105486) | Active sludge microbial communities from wastewater in Klosterneuburg, Austria - KNB2014incub_MG | ecosystem: Engineered > WWTP > Activated sludge > Unclassified | place: Austria... | reverse complement strand
TGTTAAGTAACTTTAATATGTTTTTGTGATTGGCAAAATATCTGGAAGGTGCATCCTCTGTAACTGTATTGTTCGAATTGTTCAAGATACAAGACAATTGATCGTAAAGTTGTTGGTCTGTTTTTTCAGGAATAGACATTATGACTTGCCCTAATTCAGTTTCAAGATCTGTTGTTAAATGGCTAATTTTATCATTAACCATGTTGTGATCTTCTATCCATTTTCGAACTGAAATACCCGGTCCAAAAAACAACAATACATTACTTGATGATTGAATTACATTGGAATAATGTATTCCACATGGAACGATGATCAAATCATCCATGTTTTTTTCGTCAATCGATCCTATAGCCAGCCGAGCTGCTCCTTTTTGTAACGGTCTCAGATAACGAACCAGCTGAGTACTTGCTTCCGGAAATATCAGAATAGAGTGATTATCGCCCAGTTTGTCAAATGAATGAGAAAAGGTACCTTTATTGTTGCGGAGTTTCTCAAATCCATCTCTGAAACGATAAATAGGTATTTGATTGGTCTTATGTAACAGCGGTTTCAACCAAGCTTTTTCGAACATATCTCCGCGTACCAGAAAATGTAATGTTTGCTCCTGATAACAGGCGATGAGCAACCCCTCCATAAAGGAACTTGGATGATTAGATATAAATAAAGTCGGACCTTTTGGAGGTATATTTTCTGTGCCGTATACATTTATTTGGTTAAAATAGTATTGCAGGCACTTCTTAATAAATACTTTTAAAAATGAATAAAGCATAGGGTCGCAAATATAAGATATTAAATATTTGTCCAAAGCCTTAATGTATGAATAAAAAGATGTTTTTTTGTGCAGGAATGAGTAAGACACTAATTATAATTTCTGGCCCTACTGGTATTGGGAAATCTAATTTAGCTATGGAACTGGCATCTGTGTACAAAACCTCCATTGTTTCAGCTGATAGCCGCCAATTATTTAAGCAAGTGGATATTGGAACGGCTAAGCCCACCATTCAAGATCAAACAAAAATCAAACATTATTTTATAGATCATATTCCAGTGAACGGCACATACAATGTGGGACAATATGTTAATGAAGCAAGCTTGGTTATTGACCAAGAATTTGAATCTAAAGGGCATGTTATTTTATGTGGTGGAACCGGACTTTATATCAAGGCTTTAATTGAAGGTATAGATTATTTTCCTGAGGTTGATCCAAACATTGATCATGAAATCAATGCAATTTTTAATGACAAGGGGATTCTTGCTTTGCAAACAGAATTATTTCGAATTGACCCTGTTTATTATGAGCAAGTTGATCTGATGAATTCCAGAAGGTTGATTCGCGCTATTGGTGTTTCCAGATCCTTAGGTAAGCCTTATTCATCCTTGTTGAGTAATCCCAAAAAGAGTTCTACCTATAACATTGCTTATGTATCTTTAACAATGGAGCGAAATGAGCTCTATAATAGAATTAATTCAAGAACAGAGAACATGTTAGAACAAGGATTATTAAGTGAAACAAAATCGCTCATTGAATATCGTAACTGTCAAGCCTTGGACACTGTTGGTTATAAAGAAATGTTTCAATTTATGGATGGCCAACTTTCATATGATCTGGCTGTTGATAAAATAAAGCAACACACCAGAAATTATGCCAAGCGACAAGTAACTTGGTTTAATAAATTTATGCCAAAACCTCATTTTAATATGAACCAGATTGATGAAATGGTTCAATATATCAATCGAATTAGTGAAATATAATCGTGTTTTTATCTGAAAGCACAATCATACATGAACAGTAACTTTGCTTTAACCAAGAATCCAAAGTTGAATTCAAGATCCTAAAAATTCAATGGACAAATTTTAGTTCTTATAAATACCTGTAATATTTTTTAGGACTATTCTCTGGGATTTAATTTTTTATTAAATAGGACTAATCTTATACCTGGAACTCTACGTAATAAAATAAGTATTTCATAAGGCTCTATTTTAGCTTGATCATAGGTGAATAACCAAAAATTCATGTAAGGTGAAATTCTGGAAATGTGTTTTAGGTGTAACGAATCAAATTGCATTTCTAGTTTTTCAGGAGTAAGTATACTATCCATATCAACTTGTAATTCTGAAAGCAGGATGTCCGGATCGTTCATTTCGTCCTTTCTTAAAAGTTGAGTCCAATTGGGTAATCGGATAAATTGACTCAGCTCTTTTTGGAGATTTTCTAACTCCGAAGGTAATGTTGCATTCGATTTAATGGATTTGACTAAATGTCCTTCGGCATCATAATAGCTTAATTCAGTAAATGGTAAATCTGGAATATTTTTGAAATAGGAATTCTTATAATCTGTCCATTTTATGGAAGCTGCTTTGTTTTTTAAAGAACTCAATTGAACCGCATTGATCTGCGTAAAGTAAACTCCTTTTTTTTCAACATTGTTTTTTCCTTCCAATATTAAAATACCATCATCATAACTAGAAATCTTATATTCTTGACATTGACCAAAACAAGGAAATTTTTGCAATACTAAATGCTTTTTCATGGATTCAGTCCTGTGAATTTCTATACGTTTGGTGGTTTTACAAGCATTCAATATTAATCCGAAGCTCATAAGAAATATCGAAGTTTTTAAGCAATTAATTTTCATATTGTAAATGATATATTTTTTTTGTTACATTGAATTGACCGCCCTTAATATTAATAAAATAGATTCCGGTAGGCATTGGTATAGTATATTTAGGAAATAGAATTCCAACACTTTGAATCACAGAAATTGATGTAATTTGCTTTCCGCTTATATCATATAATTGAACGGTACCTGTCCATTCACCGAAATTTTGAGAGTGGATGTACCATTGCCCGGATTGATTCGCTAATGGATAAACCATAAAGTCATTTGCCAAGACTTCATTGCAAGAATTACTAATTAATTCAGATCTATATTGCACCATCATAGCATTTAACCTATCCACTTGTCCTTTTGTAAATAATTGCATGCAACCATCATCCACTAAACTCATAAAATTCATAAACATACTCGATTGATCACAACTGTATTGTGGATATTCAGGGCATTTATAATAGTTGAAGGATTGAGTTGGAGTATCCGTTACACCATCATCAGTTGTGCAGTCATCCTTTTTCTTTGAAATGCTGAGATGATTTAATCCAAGGTAATGTCCTATTTCATGAACCAAGGTATAACCTAAATGAAAGGGATAACTTTTAGGTGCACTCCCAATGTATTTTGGATCAATGATTATTCCATCAATTAATGGATCATTATCCCAAGGAAAAGAAGACATAGCAAAAGGGCATTGTTTTCTCGAACCAATAAAAACATTCAAATATTTTTTAGTGTTCCATATATCAATCCCACCGGTTTGTTTTTTCATAATATCATATCCTCTGCATCCAATATCATCAACATCAGTTTTCATACGATTGATTCCGGTTGTAATCTGTCCAAATGGATCTGTTTTTGCTAAACAAAAATGTATACCGGGTATTGCACCTTTAGTTCTAAATTCTTCTGGGATGGACGAATTGTTTTTTGGATCATAATAGCCGTAAATATTATTTAATATTTCTAATTGAGAATATATTTTGGCATTAGATATCGTATCTTGACCAGTTTGATAAACAATATGAAAAACGATTGGAATTTCAATTGTACCATTACGAGATATGAGTTGATGTATTGATTTTGTTGTATTTTCTGAAGGAGTATAACTTTCACATCGTTGGGATAAAATGATAGTTTTATTTTGTACCCAAAACAAGATCATAAGGATTATTATTTTTTTCATAAATAAGTACCTATTTTGGTTTAATGACCATTTCAATACCCGTTGGGATATTTTGCGAATGGTCAAAATCATCTTCTTGTTTGGAACGAATTAGTAATTGGTCTGGATTGATTCCTGAAATACTCATTAATTTTCCAATAGTAATGGCTCTACGAAAATGTATATCATTGGTCTTTGCTTTACTAATTCTTTTGGAATCATAGCCTATAATTTCTATGGAATAGTTAGGATGATTTTTCAAATGGTTGATGATCTTATAAATTAGATTTGATCCATTTTCTTTTAGAACTACAGCCTCATCTTCAAACATAAATTTTTGCGGAATAAATACATGAATTTCATTTTGGTCAGATTTTATTTCCATTTTTGCTTCTGGTAAATCTTGCGCAAGTCCTGAAATTTTATTGACCAAAGATTTAGATAGGGGACTATTTGAATTTTGAATCTTGCCTACAGGCTTGTTTTCATTAGATTTAGGATCGTATTTAATATGATGTTCTGCACTCAGCTGGGATTCTTTTTTGGCGAGTTCTTTTCGTAAAAGAGCTATAGTATCTTGAAATTTTTTCTTTGCAATATTTAAATTTTCATCTTGATTTAGATTTGATTCAAGGGTCTTAATTTTTACATTTTTGTTTGTGATTTCTGTGTTGAGTTGATGTATTTGAAATTTTAGATCGGCTAATTGCTGCTTGTGTTGAAGATTTACTTTTTGTTGATTGAGACTATCTTTTTTATAACTACCAGCATTATTTTGTTCCTGAATCTTTTTGTTTAATGCCAATAATTGATTGTTTTTATGATCTAGAGAATCTTCCAATTTTTTCAAATATCCATTGTCTTCTATTTTGCTGGCTCTAAGGCTTAAATCAAAAATTTGATTGCTTTTGTCAAGAATATTTTGATTTAGTAATTTGATGGTTTGATCTTTTTTACTGATGTCATTAATTAGATTGGATTGTAGTTCCTTTTGGATATTTATTTCTTGCTCTAATTGACTGATTTTTGTATTTGGATCTGTCAATTCATTCTTTGCCTTTGAATTTTTAGAGGACGCCTTAAGTTTTAGGATTTCATTATTTTGTGTTTGATTTAATTGAGTTAAATGGACTAATTCTTGTTTTAATGTTAAAAGTTCACTTTTGTTGGTATCTGACTTATTGTCATTTTCTTTTGACCCGTTAGTGTTCTTTAAAGTAGATAATTCTTCATTTAATGCTTGAATAGTTTGTTGATTTATACTGTTATTCCGATTTAATATTTGAATGTGATGAAGGAGAGAATCCATTTTACGGTTGACTTGTATGTTAAGTGGATTCAATGAATCTATATTAAATTTGATTTCATTTTGACCGGTATACTTTTCGTAAAAAGTGGTCAGGACATCTTCCGTTTTTGATAATTGAATTTTTGTTCTCGCCAATTCTTGTTCAAGTTCGAGAGATCTATTGCTTTGGATTTCTAATTTTTGTATATTTTCTAATTGTTCCTGTTGTACGCGTTGTGATTGATTATATTTTTTTGAAGATACGCATGAACTTATTATGAAAAAACTCCAATAAAAATACAGGTATAGGTTTATTTTCATATTAAAATCTAACCATGTGATATTAAAACTAATGTAAAAATACCACTTTTATCTTTATTTGCTGGATATATTACCTTGCTTTTATTGAACTTTTTAATTATAATTCAGTTGTTCTGCTTGTTACCTTGCTAATTAGTGAATGGAACATATCCAAATTGCGCAAATCGATTTATTGTTAACTGATTCCATTATAGAATTAGAGTCCCTGTGGAGGACATTCCACCACGACAATATTTTATTTGGCTATGAGTATTTGGCTGCTTTGGAGGCAAGTCCCCCATCTGATATGTCTTTTTTGTATGCTTGTATCCAACGAGATGGTGTTAATTTGGGTTTAATTTATTTTCAATTAGTCCCATTTAATGCAACAGCAAGGTTGAAATTACATGTTCATGAAGGATATACGCCAACACATTTGGATAGACTTGCTTTAGGTGTCAAACGTTTTTTGGCTCGCCAATTGGATCTTAAAATTATTATTGGAGGTAGTTTATTAGCCGCCGGACCTTATGGTTTTTATTTTAAGCCGGAAGTAGAAACTTCTTTTAGAGAATATTTGATGCACGAGGTTATACGATATTTGATGAAGACCCCATCATGGACTAAAGGAGCTCAGATTTTCATCATTAAAGATTTGCCTTCTGACGCCCGTCTGCCCATGATTTGTAGCTATAAATTGCCATCTTTCTATGAATTCACAGTTCAGCCCATTATGATTATGAATATACTAGCTGAATGGCAACAATTCGAAGATTATATGTCAGCTCTTCAAAGTAAGTATCGGGTTAAAATTAGAAAGGTACTTAAATCTGGTCTTGACATTAAAGAATTAGATTTAGATCTGGAGCTATTAAAGAAGTATAATTCAGCCATTATAGAATTGTATCTTCAGATTGCGAATGCGGCGGGTTTTAATTTGGTTGAGTTGAATGAAAATTATTTTTTAACGCTGAAGGAAAAATGTTCAGAGAGCTTTATTATAAAGCTCTTACTTATTGATGATCAGCCCATTGCTTTTTTTTGTTTTTTTATTAGTGGGCCCTCTCTCAATGCCCATTATGTTGGATATGACAGACAGTTGAATAATAAATATGAAATATACCATAATCTGTTATTAAAATTTGTAAAAGAGGCTATTTACCATAGATGTGAAAACATCAATTTTGCCCGTACTGCGATGGAGATTAAAAGTTCTTTGGGAGCAGTACCTGTAGATTATTATTCTTATATTGCACATAGGTCAAGAATTTATAATAAGGTTATTCCTCATTTATTGGAATTTCTAAAACCAACTGAGACTTGGACCCAAAGGTCACCTTTTAAAGATTCACCTAATTTGGCGGTCTGATTAGATGAGTTTATTTCTTTTGTTTCAATAACTTTATTCGCATAGCATTCACTGAACAATATATTGGATTTGATTTTATAAATATTTATTTGGTTTATCATTTTTCCAAAGAAGTCATCAAATTTTCCTGGAATTCTTTGTTGTTTATCTAGATGTCATCCTCTTTTCTGCCTTACTTTAAGTTTCAATTGATATCCGAGGAGATATTACAGCTTTGGAATAAATCTTCTAAATAGACACATTCTAAAAGTAGGTTTCATTATTTGATATAATTTCATTTAATTTTATTTAGTTTTGTCTATCTTTATCTTCAATTGTTAAACTATTATATATGAAAAATAAATCCATCTCATTATCTTTTTTACCCTTTATTTGGCTATTGACTGTACAAGTTTTGTTTGCCCAAAAATCCTTGATTTTAAATAGACATAATTGCCTTGTTGAAGATACTTATGTACATTCTTTAATTAACTTGAATTATGATAAAAGTCCTTCTCTTTTTCCTTATGCATGGACTCTGGGAAACAATCCTTTTTCTTGTAGAGTTCTGTTGAAATTTGATATGTCTTTATTGCCCGCTAAAGCGAATATAAAAAGTGCTAAATTGTTGATGTACTTTAATCCATATCACGATACCATTTCAGGTACGAATTATATTCATGAAGGAAATAATGAATTTTGGGTAGAACGAATTACTGGTTTTTGGGAATCCAATCTCGTGACATGGTCTAATCAACCCACCACTACTTCTGATAAACGGGTAGCTGCAACTCGGACAAATTCTTATAACCGACAAAATTATGTCATCGATGTTACTGATTTGGTTAAAGATATGAGAGATTCATTGAATACGAATTATGGATTTATGATGACTTTAGCTAATGAAGCACCTTTTAAATTAGCATTGTTTGCTTCTAGTGAAAATTTAGATGAATCCCTGTGGCCTACACTGGTCATCAGTTATGAAGAAAAGCTTACCGGTGTTTTGGATCCTGAAAAAATGTTTCATATAGTTCAAACAAAACCTAACCCATTTAATAGTTCTTTCATAGTTGATATTCCGGAATCAGAAATGCATCAATTTCAACATGCCATTTTTGAATTGTTTAATACAGAAGGTAAGTTGGTTCATTCACAATTCGTTAGTTCACATTTTGAAGTACCTACTTTTACCTTGCCATCTGGGTCATATTGGTATAAGATTTCATTGAATCATGAAACACTTACAACAGGTAATTTAACAAAGCAGTAATCTTTAGCGTACTATTTGAAAACTAATGGGCTGCTACTAAAGTGAATGCCTCAAAAGATGCGTTAATCCTCTGTTAAATAGCCTTTTGGCTTTATGTACTTGTTGTTTTAAGCTATCTTTGCTTCAAATAGTATCATTCTTTTGAAAAAGTTATTGTTATCTGCTTGTTTTATTTTAATAGGTTTGTTTAACATCCAGATTTGGGCACAAGGAGGAAGTACTGTATTGAATTCAATTCGTGGAGCTTATTTTGTGTCAAAGGATGCAAAAGATTCGGTTTATTCTAAAGACCTGAAAAATCCATCGGTACAAACTATTTATCTGCTTTTGCATGCTGAAATTGATTCCATAGGATTGGATCCGGGACTTACCTCAGAAGGTAGATGGCGTGCTATCAAATTGATTAAATTATTCAAGGAAAGAGAAATTAAAGCCTTTTTTACTACACCTTTTAGACGTAATATTCTAACTCTTCAACCCATTGTCGATTCCTATGGTAAAGAAGTTATTTATTATGATAATTCGGACCTCAAATCATTTTACAAACAATTAGACTTATATAAAAATGGTGATTTTATTGTCATAGTGGATAAGTCCTATGTTAAAGAAATTATAGCCAATTTAACAATGATGCCATTTACAGAGAATTTGTCAATAGATTCATCTGAAGACTTTTTTGTAGTCCAAAAATTTCAAAAAGATAAGCCTAAGTTTTGGCGTTTTAAATATTAGTTAGGTTGGATCTGTTCTGATACCTGTCTGTTAATGACAATTAATCAATGAGGAAAAATAAAATCCCTCGTTATAAAATAATAGTAAATGGTTTTTGGCGATATTTTTGCTTTATTTTGCAAAAAAAAGCGACAAAAACGTACCGTTTAAGTTGAAATGTGTGAAGTTACAATAAGTTATAATTATGGAATTAGAAAGCCGGTATCAGCCTGATGGAATTGAAAATAAGTGGTATACTTATTGGGAAGAAAGGAAATATTTTAAGTCTGTTCCGGATCACCGCCCAGCCTTTACGGTAGTTATTCCTCCTCCTAACATTACAGGAGTCTTGCATATGGGCCATATGCTTAACAATACCATTCAGGATATCTTAATTCGAAGAGCGCGGTTAATGGGATTTAATGCCTGTTGGGTTCCTGGTACTGACCATGCTTCTATTGCAACAGAAGCTAAGGTGGTCCAAATGCTTCGTGAAAAGGGAATCAAAAAATCTGATATCTCCAGGGAAGAATTTTTGAAATATGCCTTTGAATGGAAGGATAAATACGGTGGTATTATTTTGCACCAATTACGCCAATTAGGCGCTTCATGTGATTGGGATAGAACTGCTTTTACAATGGACGAAGTCAGATCAGAATCCGTCATCCGGGCTTTTGTTGATTTGTATAATAAAGGGAAACTTTATCGCGGCAAAAGAATGGTCAATTGGGATCCGGAAGCCAAAACGGTGTTGTCTAATGAAGAAGTATTACATAAAGAAGAATCGGCTCAACTGTTCTATATTAGATATTATGTAGAAGGGTCTCAGGATGAATATATTACGATTGCAACACAACGACCGGAAACGATAATGGCGGATTCCGCTGTAGCAGTGAACCCAAAAGATCCGAGGTTTAATCAGTTTCATGGAAAAAAAGTGATCATTCCATTAATCCATAAATCAATCCCCATTATTCAAGATGAATATGTTGATTTGGAATTTGGAACTGGTGCTCTGAAAGTAACTCCTGCTCATGATCAGAACGATTTTGAATTGGAAAAAAAACACCAATTAGAAATTATTGATATCCTCAATGAAGATGGTACATTGAATGATGAGGCCCGGATTTTTATAGGTGAAGATCGATTCATAGTAAGAAAAAAAATAAAGAAATTACTCGAAGAAGCCGGAGTATTAGACAAAGTTGAACCTTATCAAACCAACATTGGTCGTTCTGAACGGACAAACGCTGTTGTGGAACCTCGACTTAGTTTACAATGGTATGTCGACACTAAATTAATGGCAGAGCCGGCTCTTCAAGCGGTAATGGACAAGACCATAAATTTTCTACCAGATAACATGAAGAATACATACAAGCATTGGATGGAAAACATCCGTGATTGGTGCATTTCAAGACAATTGTGGTGGGGCCATAGAATTCCGGCATACTATTATCAGGATGATGTTTTTGTTGCAACTACTCCACAGGAAGCCTTATGCTTGGCCCAAAAAAAATATGCTCACATTACTATTGACGATCTTAGACAGGATGAAGATGTACTAGATACATGGTTCTCATCATGGTTGTGGCCCATTTCGGTATTTGAAGGACCCAACGCTAAAGCCGATTTAGCATATTATTATCCAACTTCTGTATTAGTTACTGGCTGGGATATTATATTTTTATGGGTAGCCCGAATGATTATGGCTGGCTATGAATGGACGGGAACGTTTCCTTTTAAAACCGTTTATTTCACAGGAATGGTGCGGGATAAACTTCGGCGGAAAATGAGTAAATCGCTGGGAAATTCTCCGGATGCTCTTGAATTAATAAAAGAGTTTGGCGCTGATGGAGTTCGATTTGGCATGTTAGCTTGTTCACCGGCTGGTGGCGATTTATTGTTTGATGAAAAATTATGCGAACAAGGAAGAAATTTTTCAAACAAAATATGGAATGCCGTTCGATTAATTAAGGGTTGGCATCCACATTCAGAAATTCCTGTGCTGAAGGGAGATCTGTTGGCTTCAGAACAATTGAAACAAAGGACCAATGAAATCATCATAGAGACTAATGAATTGATGGATTCCTACAAATTGTCAGAAGCCTTAAAAATATTGTATAGTTTTATTTGGGAGGATTTTTGTGGTTTTTATTTAGAAGCTATCAAACCTAAAAATGGTGCTGAGATTTCAGCTGAAATTTATAAAAATACCATTGAAGGATTTGAAATCATTTGTACGCTATTACATCCTTTTATGCCCTTTATTACTGAAGAAGTTTGGCATCAATTAACGCCACGAAATGAAGGTGATGATTGTATTAATTCTAAATATCCAATTGCTCAAACACCTGATGTCGCTTTATTGTCCACCATCACTGAAATGAGAAATGTAATCACCCAAATTAGAGAACTTCGCAATAAATATGGCATTAAAATGAGTTTAGAGGTGCCAATGTATATATTAACATCTGAGCATCCAGATATTTTACAATATGATGGCGTCAGTGAATTATTAATTAAGCTCGGTAATTTATCTACTGTCGATCGAACAACAGAAGACATTTCCAATGCCCAATCATTTATCGGAATGCGGCACAAATATTTTGTTGACCTTCCAATTAAAATAGATGTTGATGCAGAAAAAATTAAACTCCAAAGTGAGATTGATTACACTGTAGGATTTATTAATTCTATTCAGAAAAAGTTGACTAACGAAAAATTTGTTCAAAACGCGCCACCAGATTTATTAGAAAAGGAACGCAAAAAATTGATGGACGGTGAGACCCGATTAAAGTCACTTGAAGAAAGTTTACAAAGTTTGAATGGATAATAATGAAAAAACTATTTCATTCGGTTCTCACGTCTCCTTTCTTTTAAATTCTTGATAATTTCTTGGGTAAATTCTTTTTCTGCTTCTTCAAGTTTAGCAAGTTTTTGTGAAGATAATATGTTGCCAAATTTTTCGTAATAAATTTTTTTCAAGGCTAAATCTTTTTCTTGAATTTCAATTTGTTGTTCAACATATTTTTTAGAATCTTGCTCATTCATTTCTTCCTGATCTCTAAGGTCTCTTCTTGATTTTCTGAGTTCCATACGTTTTTTTGTATACTCATTATAGACCGGCCAGAATTTAACGGATTCATCAGCGTTCAGATCGAGTTTTGAAGTAATGTATGCTATTCTTTGAGCTTCGATTTTTTCACGCATGCGTTCTCTATTTTGCATCTTATCTTCACGTGGATCTTGAGCATGTATTATACTCATGATGCACAATCCTAAAATGCTTAGAAATATTTTATTTTTCATAGGTTTATTGGTTTATTGGTATTCTTGTATAAGTTCATCTATAGATTCATTATTGAGTGATTCATCTAATTTTAATAAGTTCAATTCACTCGTGTTAAATGTTTCCATTAAGTTTAAGGCATCATCATCAGATGCATTTTCAAATACGTAATCTAACAAGGCATCTTCTTCTATTGCATTTAAATTGAGTTCTGTTGAGTTGTGTTTGTTGATCTGTATAAGGAATAAACTGACAGATAATACAAGCATTGCTGCAACGCTATAAATCCAAGTTCTATTAAATATTGATTTTTTTATGGTAGGCTTGTTTTGAATTTCAATGCGCTTCAATATATTAGAACTTAATGTATCAAAATATTCAGGAGGAACGTGATGTGATTCTTTTTTTAAAACAGTTAATTGAGTTAAGTGAAGTGCAGATTGTTCGAAGTATGATTCTGGCACTTTGAATGGATTGGTTTTTAATCCTTTGATTTCTGATAATATCTTGGATTCCATATTAACTTCTAGACGTTCCGCAAAATGACTAAAATAGTCCTGTGGAACAGAAAATATTTGTACCGGTTTAGGTTTTAGAAAGTCTGGAATATATTCGGGTTCGGTTTTCATTTTTATGTTTAGCGATTCTTATCTATGATTAAATACGTTCTTTT
>Ga0138256_10006183_pt1 | contig 12665 bp, 11 predicted proteins | sample KNB2016incub_MG_FD_105486 | JGI IMG/M metagenome (GOLD analysis project Ga0138256, IMG submission 105486) | Active sludge microbial communities from wastewater in Klosterneuburg, Austria - KNB2014incub_MG | ecosystem: Engineered > WWTP > Activated sludge > Unclassified | place: Austria... | reverse complement strand
TTGGTACCACTCCTTCCCATCCCGAACAGGACAGTGAAACGACTTTGCGCCGATGATAGTGCGGGTTCCCGTGTGAAAGTAGGTCATCGTCAGGCTCTTACAGCCCAGTAACGCCCCTCTCAGTAATGAGCGGGGCGTTTCTGCTTTGGGGAAAATGGATTTTGATTATGCAATTGCAAGATATTCTCTACTCACAGGGTTTTGGTACCCGGCGTATTTGTGCGGGACTTGTCCAGCAAGGTTGGGTGCGAGTTCGGAAGATAACGCACGATGCCAGCCAGTTTGTGGAGTGTCTTGATGCAACCGCTGAATTTGAGCCGACCGAGCTTTGTTTATCGGTTCGCGGGGTGGAGTGGCCTTACAAAGAGCGTGCATATATCATGCTCAATAAGCCTTCAGGTACCGAATGCTCCCAGAAGCCCTCTGCTTATCCAAGCATTTATACACTGCTGGCAGCGCCCCTGCGCCAGAGGCCGGTGAAAGGCATGGTGCAAGGTGTTCAGGCAATCGGCCGTCTGGATCAGGACACAACAGGCCTGTTGCTGCTCAGCGATGATGGCCAGTTCATTCACCGGATGAGTTCGCCAAAAAAGCATGTCCCCAAAATCTATGAAGTGACTGTCAAACACGACGTTACTCCGCTTCAAGTAGAGCAGTTGCTTGCCGGGGTACTGCTAGACGACAGCCCCAAACCCGTTCGTGCTGCGGAGTGTGTGTGCTCGGGGGAAAGGAATCTATCCCTCACACTGACCGAGGGAAAATACCATCAGGTCAAGCGAATGATTGCAGCAGTAGGCAACCGGGTTGTGGGCCTTCATAGATCGCGAATCGGTAATCTCGGCCTGCCAAGCGATCTTCCGGCTGGCCAATGGCGCTGGTTGGATGGGCAGGATCTGGAAAAACTGCAAATGGCTCCAATACCGGCCTGATACGAACAACCAACGCCGACCCCGTTCCAGGCACCCGTGACAGTTCAGTTATGCTTGAGCCATGGGACCCCTGTTTGATTCGTTCTGGCGTGCGGCGGTTTACTGCATGCATCCGCGTGTGGTCGCTCTGTCTTTGCTGCCATTGATCCTTATAGGTGGACTGGCGCTAGCACTGAGTCATTTCTACTGGGAATCGGCGGTAGGACTGGTTGCTGCCTGGCTGGACTCCTTCGCGTTTTTAGGAAGCTTCAAGGGCTGGCTGGAAGGCTTGGGGTTTGGCCAGGCGGTGGCGTACCTTGCTCCCTTGGTGGTAATTGCATTGGTTGCTCCGTTGGTGGTCGTCGCATCGCTGCTCCTCGTGGCTGTGCTCATGACGCCGGCATTGGTCACACTGGTCTCACAGCGCCGCTTTGGTGCGCTCGACCAAAAAAGGGGTGGTTCGTTCTTTTTGAGCCTGGCGTGGTCTCTGGGATCCACCGCGATGGCTTTGATTGCTCTGGTGCTTTCCATGCCGCTGTGGCTCGTGCCGCCGCTGATTCTGGTGTTGCCACCTCTGATCTGGGGATGGCTCACCTACCGTGTGATGGCATTTGACGCTTTGGCTGAACACGCGAGTAGAGCGGAGCGGCTGGAGCTTTTCAGGCGGCACCGGATGGCTTTGCTGGTGATGGGTGTCATCTGTGGTTTTCTGGGTGCGGCTCCGGCGATTGTCTGGGCGTCGGGTGTGCTTTTCGTTGCTGCATTTTTTGTGATGATTCCCTTGGCCGTCTGGATATACACCTTGGTTTTTGCCTTTTCGTCGCTGTGGTTTGCGCATTTTTGTCTTGCTGCACTTGAGCGCCTGCGCAATGAGGCAAAGAGTGAAGCCGTGTTGACACCGACGCCTAGAGCCGTTGTACCTGATACGGTGCAGCCCCTGGCAGCGCCAGACCAAGTTCCTTTGTTGCCAGGAAGTGCCGAGTCATGAATCAACAATTCGGTTTGATCATCGTTGGCGATGAGATACTTTCTGGCAAACGGTCTGACAAGCATCTGTCCAAGGTCATTGAATTGCTGACGGCAAGAGGACTGTCTCTGTCCTGGGCAGAGTATGTCGGAGACGAACCTGATCGCATCACATCGGTATTGAAGCGAGCCTTCGCATCGGGCGATGTCGTCTTTTCGACGGGCGGTATTGGAGCCACACCAGACGACCATACGCGCCAATGTGCGGCCAGAGCGCTGGGTGTACCCCTGCAGTTGCATGCGCAGGCCGAGGCGTTGATCCGTGAGCGGATGCAGGACATGGCGCGCGAGCAGGGTCAGGTTTACGAGCCCGATCGGCCAGAGCATGTGCATCGTTTGAACATGGGCGTCTTTCCTGAAGGCGCCGAGATCATTCCAAACCCCTACAACAAGATCCCGGGTTTCAGCTGCGCGGGTGCACTTGCTGGTAGTGTTCATTTTGTGCCGGGGTTCCCCGTCATGGCCTGGCCCATGATCGAGTGGATCCTTGACACGCACTACGCACATCTTTTCCGCGCTATGGCGGCAACGGAGCACTCGGTCATTGTGTATGCCGGGCTGGAGGCCACCCTGACACCGCTCATGCTTGCGATTGAAAGCAGCCATCCTGAAGTGAGGGTGTTCAGCCTTCCATCGGTAGACCATCCGGAGCACGGGCGCCACATTGAATTGGGTGTCAAGGGGCCTGCCGAGTTGGTCTCCGCAGCTTGGAGTGAGCTGCTCGCCGGACTGCACCAACATGGTGCAAAATTGGGCCCTGAAATGGTGCGGAATCTCTGAATTCACTAATTTGCTTTGGTGATGCCCTCATATTGTGCAGCCGATGTTGAAGAGGTACGCCGCGGTATCCTGATCGCTGCATACTTCCGACGGCAGACCGTTGGCACGCAAACTGCTTTCCAGCAAATATCTTTTTTAACCAGCGCTTTACCCAGGAGAACCTGATGGCCAAGACCGTTGCAGACGTGATGAAGATGGTGAAAGAAAACGAAGTCAAGTTTGTCGACTTCCGTTTCACCGATACCCGTGGCAAGCAGCACCACACCACGGTGCCGGTGTCGCATTTTGATGAAGACAAGTTCTCTGCGGGTCACGCTTTCGATGGCTCCTCCATTGCAGGTTGGAAGGGTATCGAAGCTTCGGACATGCAGCTTATTCCGGATCCGAACTCGGCAAACATCGACCCCTTCTTTGAAGAAACCACACTGATTCTCACCTGCGATGTCATTGAGCCCAGCGACGGCAAGGCCTACGACCGTGATCCGCGTTCGATCGCCAAGCGGGCAGAGGCCTACCTGAAGGCGTCCGGGCTGGGTGACACAGCGTTCTTTGGTCCAGAGCCTGAATTTTTCATCTTTGACGGTGTACGCTGGACCAACGAGCCGGGTCATGTCAGCTACGAGATCGAAGAATACGAGGCGCCCTGGAACACCGGTGCCAAGCTCGAAGGCGGCAATCGCGGCCATCGTCCGACCGTTAAAGGGGGTTACTTTCCCGTACCGCCCGTGGACAGCACGCACGACATGCGTGCCGAAATGGCCCTGATTCTTGAATCCGTGGGCATCCCTGTCGAGGTGTTCCACCACGAAGTGGCTGGTGCAGGCCAGAATGAAATTGGTACGCGGTTCAGCACGCTCGTCGAGCGTGCAGACTGGACGCAGCTGCAAAAGTACGTCATCCACAACGTGGCCAACGCCTACGGCAAGACAGCCACGTTCATGCCCAAGCCCTACGCCGGTGACAATGGCTCGGGCATGCATGTGCACCAGTCTGTCTGGAAGGATGGCAAGAACCTGTTTGCAGGTGACGGCTATGCCGGCCTGAGTGATTTTGCCCTTTACTACATTGGCGGCATCATCAAGCATGCACGCGCCCTTAACGCCATCACGAACCCCGGAACCAACAGCTACAAGCGCTTGGTACCCCACTTCGAAGCCCCGGTGAAGCTGGCTTACTCGGCCAAGAACCGCTCAGCCTCGATCCGTATTCCTTATGTTTCGAACCCCAAGGCTCGCCGCGTCGAGGCTCGGTTCCCCGATCCACTGATGAATCCTTACCTGGGCTTTGCAGCTTTGCTGATGGCCGGTCTGGACGGTGTGGAAAACAAGATCCATCCGGGCGAAGCGGCTACCAAGGACCTGTACCACCTGCCGCCCGAGGAAGACAAACTGGTGCCAACCGTGTGCCACAGCCTCGATCAGGCGCTGGACTCCCTGGATGCGGATCGTGCGTTCCTGACCAAGGGCGGGGTGTTCTCAGATGCCATGCTCGACGCCTATATTGAGCTGAAGATGGGCGAGGTCACCCGTTTCCGTCAGGCTGTGCATCCAGTCGAATACGACATGTACTATTCGTTGTAAGCCCGGTGCTCCGGTAAGAAAAGGCGGTCTGCGGGCTGCCTTTTTTTCATTGGGGCAAGCGATGCGTGAAGAATGCAGGGTGTGGTTCGTGCGACAGACCGTTGCAGATCCATGACGGCCCTGGATTGGAGATGCGCCGGGTTTCGGGGATACTCAGCAAACCCCTGCACAGACAGGGGTGAGGAAACTGTATGAACCAGAAAATTGTCACTTTGCGTTCCCTGCTCATGGCTTCTTTGTTGATGGCTGGTATGGCTGTTCATGCCCAAAACAGCATTTATCGTTGTGGAAACGAATACACCAACAATGCCAGTCAGGCAAAGGAGCGGGGGTGCAAGCTGGTAGAAGGTGGCAATGTGACGGTTGTCGAGGGAGGTGGGCGTGCTGCTCCCGTCTCCGGAGCCGGCGCATCGGGTGCATCAAAGGCCGCATCGCCGGCCAACGCGCCCCGGGTCAACACCAACGACCAGCGTACGCGTGATGCCGACGCGCGTGCCATCCTTGAGTCCGAGTTGCGCAAAGCCGAGGCGCGCCATGCCGAGCTGGTCAAGGAATACAACAACGGCGCGCCTGAGCGAAACGCCCTTGATCTGCGCAATCCGCAGCGCTACCAGGAGCGGACGGCAGAGATCAAGGCCAACATCGCTCGCAGCGAGAGCGACATTGCGGGTATCCAGCGCGAACTCGGTCGCCTTCCCCAGCCCACCCGCTGAATGCCGCGTTTGCTTCTGTAATGCCAGCTTCCAACGTACCGGGCGTGCCCCAGCGCATGCAGGCGCTGGACTGGCTGTCCGTTCTGATCGGCGTGCTCGATCAGGGCGGGGCGGTGCTGTATGCCAACGCGGCGCTTGAGCAGCAACTAGGCATGTCCCGTCGAACGCTCGAGGGCACCGATTTCGCGCAGTTTTTTACCGAGCCCGCCTTGCTCCAGACGGCTTTGGTCGGGGCCAGCAGCCAGGACTTCGAGGTGCTGCGCTACGAGGCCAGCCTCAAGCGCCTTCACCAGGAGGCGGTGCCGGTACTGGTGAATGTTTCTGCGGGCCAGGAGCCTGGTGAAATGCTGGTGGAAATGTGGCCGCTGGAGCAACAGGCAAGGCAAGACCGCGAAGACCGCCTGCTGGAGCAGTCGCAGGCGCACAAGGAGTTGATTCGCAACCTGGCGCATGAAATCAAGAACCCGCTGGGGGGGATTCGTGGCGCTGCGCAGTTGCTGGAGCTGGAGCTGCAAAACCCGGAACTGACCGAATACACCGAAGTCATCATCCACGAGGCCGACCGGCTGCAGAGCTTGGTGGACCGCTTGCTTGCGCCGCACCGGCACCCGCACCAGGTCGGCGACGTGAATATCCACGAGGTCTGTGAAAGGGTGCGTTCCCTGATCCTGGTGGAGTACCCGCATGGCCTGAAGGTGCAGCGGGACTACGACACCTCGATCCCGGAATTCCGCGGTGACCGCGCACAGCTGATCCAAGCATTGCTCAATATTGTGCAGAACGCCGCCCAGGCGCTGGCCGAGCGCATGGCCCAGGGCGATGCCTGTATCACCCTGCGTTCGCGGGTGGCCCGGCAGGTCACTTTCGGACGCCAGCGCTACAGGCTGGCATTGGAATTGCATGTGATCGACAACGGACCGGGCGTGCCCGATGCCATTCGGGACAGAATCTTCTATCCCCTGGTGTCTGGGCGCGACGGCGGTTCGGGGCTGGGGTTGACGCTGGCACAAACCTTTGTGCAGCGGCACCACGGAATGATCGAGTGCGAGAGCGTGCCTGGGCGCACCGACTTCCGGATCCTGATCCCCTTGCCCTGAGGACCGAGCAACGATACGCAGCAACCAGTGGAAACGCAGATGCACATGAAGCCGATCTGGATAGTAGATGACGACCCCTCGATCCGCTTCGTGCTCGAGAAGGCGCTGGCGCGTGAAAACCTGCCCACGCGCAGCTTCACCCACCCGCGCGAGGTGCTCGACGCGTTGGCGGCCCTCGATGCCGGGGATGCCACCACCCCGGCGCCCCAGGTACTGGTCAGCGACATCCGCATGCCCGGCGGCACCGGCCTGCAGTTGCTCGAAAAGGTGCACGCCTTGCAGCCCGGGCTGCCCGTCATCATCATGACGGCGTACTCCGACCTCGACAGCGCCGTTTCGGCCTTCCAGCGGGGCGCTTTCGAGTACCTGCCCAAGCCGTTTGACCTGCCCAAGGCCGTCGAGCTGATCCACCGGGCGGTGCAGGAAAGCCAGCGCGAGGCCGTGGCCCAGGATCTGCAGGAGGCATCACCGGAAATGCTGGGCCAGGCTCCTGCCATGCAGGACGTCTTTCGCGCCATCGGGCGCCTTAGCCAAAGCCAGGTGACGGTGCTGATCACGGGTGAGTCAGGCTCCGGAAAGGAGCTGGTGGCGCGGGCTCTGCACAAGCACTCGCCGTGCGCGCAAGGGCCCTTTGTGGCCATCAATACCGCCGCCATTCCCAAGGACCTGCTGGAGTCGGAACTGTTCGGCCACGAGCGCGGTGCCTTCACCGGCGCGCAAACGCAGCGCCGCGGGCGCTTTGAGCAGGCTGAAGGAGGCACGCTGTTCCTCGACGAAATTGGCGACATGCCTTTCGATTTGCAGACACGGCTGCTGCGGGTGCTGTCGGACGGGCAGTTCTACCGCGTGGGTGGCCACGCGGCCGTCAAGGCCCATGTGCGCGTGATTGCCGCCACCCACCAAAACCTGGAGCAGCGCGTCAAGGATGGTGCGTTCCGCGAGGATCTGTTCCACCGCCTGAACGTCATTCGTCTGCGCCTTCCCGCGCTGCGTGAACGGCGCGAGGACGTGCCCATGCTCACCCGCCATTTCTTGCAGGTCAGCGCCCGCCAGTTGGGTGTGGAGTCCAAGCGGATTTCCGATGCGGCCCTCGCTCGGCTGGGCCAGTTTGCCTTTCCGGGCAATGTGCGCCAGCTCGAAAACATCTGCCACTGGCTCACGGTCATGGCACCCGCACAGGTCATCTCCGTGCAGGACTTGCCCCCTGAGGTGCTCGATGCGCCCGAAGGTTCCCTGGCTGGTGCTGTACCTGCAGCGGCCTCGCCGGTTGCCATGCTGCCCGCTTCGCCCGTGCAAGGGCCGGGCGTGGCGAGTTCACTAACGGTGTCTGCCGAGCCATCTGTTCAACCGCTGGCCAGGCCACCGGCCGCACAGCCGCCCCTGGATCTGGCAACGCCCAACGGATCTGGCCTGGCCGGGCTGCCTTCGGTGCCTGCGGGCTGGGAGCAGGCGCTCGAGAGCGAGGCCCAGGCGCTTCTGGCGGCAGGGCACAGCGATGTGTGGGATCGCCTGGTGCACCGCTTCGAGTCGCGCCTGATCCGCACCGCGCTGGGCGCAACGCATGGCCGCAGGATGGAGGCCGCCCAGCGGCTGGGCATAGGGCGCAACACCATCACACGCAAGATCCAGGAACTGGGCCTGGACGCTGAAAATGATATAAAAATAGGCCCTACCGCTTGATTGGTAAGCGTTTGTAGCTATAAAAATAGTAGCAAATTAGCCCAGAGTCAGTACCACAGGGGCGTGGTCGCTGGGCTGCACATTCTTGCGTGGGGCGCGGTCAATGGTGCAAGCCTGCACGGTGCTGCGCAGGGCGTCGCTCACCAGGATGTGGTCAATGCGCAGCCCCCGGTTTTTCTGGAAACCCAGCATGCGGTAATCCCACCACGAAAAGCTCTTCTCTGGCTGGTCGAACAGGCGGTAGGCATCGTGCAGCCCCAGGGCCAGCAGGCGCTGGAAATGCGCCCGCTCCTCGCGCGTATGGTGAATGGTGTCCGCCAATCCCGCAGGATCGTAGGAGTCGCGGTCTTCTGGGGCGACATTGAAATCGCCCAGCACCACCAGGCGCGGATGCGCGTCCAGTTCGGCGCGCACCCATTCGTGCAAGGCCTCCAGCCAGCGCATCTTGTAGGCGAACTTGTCGGTGCCGGGCGCCTGTCCGTTCACAAAATAGCCATTGAGTATCCGCAGCGGGCCCTGCGCCGTTTCCACCGTGGCGGCAATCACCCGCGCCTGGGTGTCGTCAAAGCCGGGAATGTTGCGCACCACCGCCGCCAGTGGCGTGCGCGACACAATGGCAACGCCGTTGTAGGTTTTCTGCCCGAACGCCGCTGCTTCATAGCCTGCCGCATGCAGCGCTTCGAACGGAAACTTGTCATCCGTGAGCTTGAGTTCCTGCAGGCACAGCACGTCGATGGGGTGCTGCTTCAGCCATTCAAGCACCTGGGGCAGGCGCACGCTGAGCGAGTTGATGTTCCAGGTGGCAATCTGCATGGTCACGGCAGCATGAAGCTGTCAGAGAGCGGGGTTTCGGGAAGAGCCCGTTCCAAAAGGCTCCCAGACCCGCAGCGTGCGGGCCACGCCGGGACTCTATCCGGTTTTGGTTTGGTGGTGGCGTTGCGGGGTTGCAATGGCGCGCCGATGTTGCGGGATGCCGCGCGGTACCGGCGGTCAAGCCGCCTTGGTGCGCAGCCTCCGTCACGGCTGCCTCCAGGCGGGTTCAGCGAACCAGCGCAGCGGCCTCGGCGGCGGCTACGCTGCCTTCGTCCGTGGGAATGACCCAGACTTCCACCGTGCTGCCCGCCGCGTGGATGGCGCGGGGGCGGGTGCCGGCGGGGTGCCTGTGGTTCAGATCGGGGTCTACCTGCACACCAAGGTAGGCCAGGCGCTGTGCCACCTGCGCGCGCAGGAGTGCATCGTTCTCACCAATGCCGCCGCTGAAGGCAAGCAGGTCGAGTCCGCCAATGCAGGCGGTCAGCTCGCCGGTGCTGCGCACCACCCGCTGGGTGAAGAGCTCGATGGCGAACTGTGCCTGTGGGCGGGTATCGGCGCGCAAGGCGCGCATGTCGGCCGCAATGCCCGACACGCCGAGCAGGCCGCTCTGGCGGTACAGCAGGGCCTGGATGCGGTCGTGCTCCCAGCCTTGCTCCAGAAGGTACAGCAGCACGCCGGGATCGAGGGCGCCGCAGCGCGTTCCCATCATCAGCCCATCGAGGGCGGAAAAACCCATTGTTGTGGCCCGGCTTTCGCCCTCCAGCGCGGCGCACAGGCTGGCACCGTTGCCCAGGTGGGCCATCAGGGTGCGGCCCAGGGCACGTGCGCTCACGCTGCGCAGCGTGCCCATGATGGACTGGTACGACAGTCCGTGAAAGCCGTAGCGCCGAACCCCCTCGTCGGTCACCGCCTGGGGCAAGGCAAAGTGGTATTCCACCGGAGGCAGGGTGGCATGGAAGGCGGTGTCGAAGCAGGCCACCTGCGGCAGCGTGGGAAAAGCCTGGCTGAAAGCCCGGATGCCCGCCAGGTTGTGCGGCTGGTGCAATGGCGCAAGAGAATTGAGCTGTGCCAGCGTCTGCAGCACCTCGGCGTTGACGATGACGCTGGAGCGGTACTGCTGCCCGCCGTGCACCACGCGGTGCGCCACCGCCCGCAGGGCGGGGAGGGTGGTTTCGCTGGCCAGTAGCTCGTGGAGTGCCTGCAGGGCCCGGGCAAACGCAGTGCCCGGATCGCCTGCAGGCAGCGCGCACTGCTGGCGCTGCCCGCCGAGGGTCCAGTCCATGGCGGGCGTGCCGCCGGGCTCCAGGCCCTGGATGCTGCCGGTGAGCATGGGAGCGCACGCCTGGCCGTCGCGGACCGGATGCACAGAAAATTTGAGCGTCGACGAACCCGCGTTGACAGCAAGAATGGCCATGCCACCGCTCCTTCAGGAGGCAGCGTGGGGCTGCTGTGCCTCACGGCGCGCATGGTGGGCCACCAGCTGCGCGAGCAATGCCGAAGCCACGCGAGCCTGCGGGCCATCGGCACGGCTGGTCAGCGCAATGGGAACGCGCGCCCCCAGCACCACGCCAGAACCGGCCGCACCGGCAAGGTACTCAAGCTGTTTGGCGAGCATGTTGCCGCTTTCCAGGTCGGGCACCGCAAGAATGTCAGCCTGGCCCGCCACATCCGAGGCAATGTCCTTGATCCGTGCGGCCTGCAGGGAAATGGCGTTGTCAAAGGCCAGCGGCCCGTCGAGCAGCCCTCCCGTGATCTGGCGCCGGTCGGCCATCTTGCACAGGGCGGCGGCGTCCAGTGTGGAGGGGATGCTGGGATTGACGGTCTCCACCGCCGACAGAATGGCCACGCGCGGCTGCTCGACGCCCAGGATGCGTGCAAAGTCGATTGCGTTGCGGATGATGTCGGCTTTTTCGGCCAGCGTCGGGCGAATGTTGAGTGCCGCATCGGTGATGAGCAGCGGCTTGGGGTAGAGCGGAACATCAAAGCGGAACACGTGCGACATGCGTCGCCCGGTGCGCAATGCCGGCTGCGAGATCACGGCCTGCATCAGCTCGTCGGTGTGCAGGCTGCCTTTCATCAGCATGCTGACCAGGCCTTGTGCGGCCAGTTCGGCCGCCTTGGCTGCAGCCGCGTGGCTGTGCGGCACGGCCACGATTTCCACGCCCTGCAGGTCGATGTCCGCCTGGCTTGCCAGCGCGCGCATGCGCTGTTCGGGGCCAATGAGCACGGGCACGATCAGGCCAAGGCCAGCGGCATCCATGGCGCCACGCAAGGATTCCGCATCGCAGGGGTGTACCACGGCGCAGCGCTCGGGCGGCATGTCGCGGCCCAGGTCCAGCAGGTCCCGAAGCCGGGCCTGGGGGTCGAACAACTGGATTTGCGGGGTGTGCGGGCGGGGCAGGCGCACCTTCTTGGTGGGCGCAATCACCTGGGCCACGCCGTGCAGCACCTTCTCGCCCTTTTGGTTGATGGCCTGGCAATCGAGTTCCACGCGCTGGTGGGCGTCGTCCTTGCGCAGGACGGTGGCTGTCACGGTCAGTGTGTCGCCGATGCGCACCGGGCGCGTGAAGTGCAGGTCTTGCGACACATAAATGGTGCCTGGCCCCGGAAACTGCGTGCCCAGCAGCGCAGAGATCAAAGCGCCGCCCCACATGCCGTGCGCGATGACGCCGTGGAACAGGGTGTCGTTCGCATAGTCGCTGTTGAGGTGGGCCGGGTTGGTGTCGCCCGAGACAGCGGCAAAGGCCTGGATGTCGGCCATGCTCAAGGTGCGCAACAGGCGGGCGCTCTGGCCCACGGTCAGTTCGTCGTAGGTAACGTTTTCGAGCCAATCGGCAGAAGGAGTCATGTGTGCAACAGTTCAGTTAGCGGGCGGATGCACCACGGTAGCACGAGATTGTGGAATTTTCATGTGCAATGGCGGGTGCTGTGCCAGGGGGCTCAGGGTTATCCTCGGCACGGGTTACCGGGAGCCCACTCTAAAATGTGCTGCAGTGCAAAACGCCTGCTGCAAGTACCTAGGAGTCCTTTAGTGCAAGAACAGAATGCCGCGCCCGCTGCCAGGCAAGCCCTGCGGGTGATCAAAAAATACCCGAACCGGCGCCTCTACGACACCAATACCTCCACCTACATCACCCTCGCGGAGGTCAAGCAGCTGGTGATGGCGCACGAGAACCTGGTGGTGCGGGATGCCAAGACGGGTGACGACATCACCCGCAGCATCCTGCTGCAGATCATTCTGGAAGAAGAGGCCGGCGGCGCGCCCATGTTCACCGAGGCGGTGCTGGGCAACATCATCCGGTTCTATGGCAACGCCATGCAGGGTTTCATGGGAAGCTACCTGGAAAAGAACGTGCAGATGTTCACCGACATGCAGGCCCGGCTGGCCGAGCAGTCGCAGGGCATGACGCCCGAAGCCTGGGCCAAGTTCCTGGGCGCGCAGTCGCCCATGGTGCAGGGGCTGATGGGCAACTACACCGACCCGTCGCGCAGCATGTTCACGCAGATGCAGGAGCAGATGCAGAAGCAGACCGAGCAGATGCTCGGGGTGATGGGACTCAAGCGCTGAAGTGCCTGGTGGTCCCAATGCTGGGACAATACGGGGATGACAGAAGCTCCCTCCCCCGCGAAGACCCCCAAGGTCGGGTTTGTCAGCCTCGGCTGCCCCAAGAACCTGACCGACTCCGAACTCATCCTCACGCAACTCAGCGCCGAGGGTTACCAGACCGCCAAGACCTTTGAAGGCGCGGACTTGGTCATCGTCAACACCTGCGGCTTCATCGACGATGCCGTCAAAGAGAGCCTGGACACCATTGGCGACGCCCTGGCCGAGAACGGCAAGGTCATCGTCACCGGCTGCCTCGGCGCGCGCTCGGGCGAGGGCGGTGGCAACCTGGTGCAGCAAATGCACCCCAGCGTGCTGGCCGTGACCGGCCCGCAGGCCACGCAGGAGGTGATGGACGCCGTGCACCGCAACCTGCCCAAACCGCACGACCCCTTTCTCGACCTGGTACCCGGCGCCTTTGGCGAGGCGGGCATCAAGCTCACGCCGCGCCACTACGCCTACCT
>Ga0138256_10006182_pt1 | contig 12665 bp, 14 predicted proteins | sample KNB2016incub_MG_FD_105486 | JGI IMG/M metagenome (GOLD analysis project Ga0138256, IMG submission 105486) | Active sludge microbial communities from wastewater in Klosterneuburg, Austria - KNB2014incub_MG | ecosystem: Engineered > WWTP > Activated sludge > Unclassified | place: Austria... | reverse complement strand
CTTATTACATCGCACCGCTCAACCACCTACTCTTGCTGCCTTCCGGCCCTGGGAGGATTCAGCAGGAGCTGGTCGTGTAAGACCTGCCGCCGCAAAGATAAGGGTATAGCTGTGTTTTTTATTGGCTGTTTCAGAGAAAATAAAAGGAAAGAGAATTACTTATTTTTCCCCTTTGTCTTTTTTGTCGGAGTAGTATCTCTCATTATTTCTTCTTTAGTGGGCAAGTCACCATCTGGCTTTGTTTTTATCCAGATTGTTCTTTCTATCCAAACGGCAGGATTTGATTTAAGTACTGCTTTAACCGTAACTTTTGCAACGTTGAAATCCGCAGGAATAATTAATTCGTTGCCGTAAAATGTAGCGTTGCTACAGGAAAGATTAATGTCTTTAGCCGTCATGGGCTGCCAGCGGCCGTTAGAGAGTTTTGCATCTACATTAATGTAATTATGCTGACCTTTTTTCAGACTATCAGTATATAAATGGAAATAGATGCTGTCCACTTTTTGGGCCAGCAATGGACTTGTAAATGCTGCAATAAAAATAAGAAGTAGATATTTTTTCATATAACTATACAAAAGTCGCAAATTCATGCCAATTCGTTGTGTTTGGATAACCTTTCAGGTTCTTTTAACGTTCTGCTTTCCCAAGACGGTTGATAAAGACTAATAACAATCCGAGCAGAATAAAAGCTGCGAGTACCAACAAAGATGTAATTGCTACTTTACCATAACCTAATTCCTGGGCATTAATGAAATAATATGGATACCAATTTACCAAAGCACCTCTTATTAAGCTATAAACAAGATATATAGCTGGGAAAATAAGCCAGTAGGGTACATGCTTCCATTGTAAAACTTTTTTTGGAGTAAATAACAGCCAATAAAAAAGATAAAGCAGCGGAATTAGATCATGCAGAAGCCGATCAGCAACCAGTTGTAATCCTTCTGGGTTCCATATTTTTCGCAACGCCACACTATAAACGATACCAACTATTATGATGTAAAGCCCAATGGCGGATTGAGTAGTAGGTTTGGAAAAGAAAATGCCCGGCTTACTATTTGGAAAAAGAATTGATGCTGTTAAACTGATAGCAACAAGAAGATTGGAGAGAATGGTAAAGAAGCTAAAAAAATTAATAACTGTTGTAGTTACAGCAATCGCATTTTTAGCATTAGTATTCAGCATTACATATAGCTGAAGGATAAGTGCAAACCACCCGATTGCAGCAATTAAAATTCCGCTACCTTTTTTGATTGCCGGATTAGAGATTCCAATCATATGCAATTAAGATTATGCAGAAAGTTACACTAGTTTTTATTAAGCTTCAGTAAAATCGTTTTTTCTTTTGAAGGCAGATCACATTTTGCTTTACCAGAAGTATTGTCGCTGATGATAAAGATATTTCCATTATTATCCAGGGTAATGCCTTCCAGGTTCATACTGTATTTCTTGCCTTTATATTCATTCGAAATCTCGGAGAATTTATCTACCGGAATATTCTTCAACGTTTCTACTTGTAAATTTCCATTTGCATCAATGTTGATTGATTCAAGAAACTGCTGACGAAACTTTCCTTTGGAATATGATTTAAGACAAATCAATCTGTTGTTTTCTTTATCATAACATATATCAGAATATCTCCATTGCGTATTTTCCAATGGCATTTCAATCTTCGATTCAAATTTCAAACTCAATCCTTCTTTTCCTTCTTCAACATTAAATGTATATATCTCCGATTTTGTTCTTTCCTCATTTCTTTCTCTAAGTAAATAAAATTTTTGATTGGTTTCATTGCCTGCAATTCCTTCCATGCCATCACCATTTTTAGATTTTGAAGGAAGTGGGATAGAAGTTGAAACTGTTCTTACAGCACCGCTCGTCATATCAACTTCATACATGGCAACAGCCTCTTCAGATATAAGATATAATTTGTCTTTATAAGAACTCAATCCTTCCATCTCAAATTCCTGAGAAACCTGCAACTTGATACTGTTTACAATTTTCCCCGTAGCGGGGTCAGCTGCAAAAATGATTGGGCAACGTTCGGATGCAAAATAAAGTTTGCCATCATAAAATTTCATACCGGATATACAAACCTGATTATCCATTTCAGCTGGTAATGGTATATTGTTTATGGAGTACTGCGGAACTTCTATTTGTGGCGGCTGTGCATTTGTAAGGGTAAGGGTTAAAAGTCCAATCAATAAAAAGCTTAATCTATTCTTCATGTATCTGTGTTTAGTGGATTGCTGTAACAAGTGTTTGCGAATTTATAATAAAACAAACATCCTGCCAACAGTAAGAGAGAGATATATGGTGAAGATGGATGCATTGATGCAAACTCTTTGTTTTAAGCAGTTTAGCTCTTACTTTTTGAATATATACTCATTAAATATCAAATGCATCTAATAGATTAAAAAAAATTAAGTTTGCACCCCGATTGTAGAGCCATTACTACAAATTATCTTCCGCATTTTTCTAATAAATGAGCTTTTAATTTAACTGATGAGAAAATATTTAAACCTTTTTGATCTAAAACAAAAAGTAGATTATAAAATAGAGATTCTTTCTGGTCTTACCGTTGCCCTTGCTTTGGTGCCCGAGGCAATTGCATTTGCATTTATTGCAGGCCTTTCTCCGTTAACCGGTTTATATGCTGCTTTTATGATGGGATTGGTAACAGCAATTTTTGGCGGTCGTCCGGGAATGATATCTGGTGCAACAGGAGCAGTAGCAATTGTAATTGTGGTATTGGCAAAAAGCCATGGTGTGGAATATATTTTCGCCACTGTTATCCTTGCAGGAATTATTCAAATGGCTGCAGGTTTTTTGCGATTGGGAAAATTAATACGTTTGGTTCCGCAGCCTGTTATTTATGGTTTTGTAAATGGATTAGCGATTATCATTTTTATGTCGCAGCTAGCACAGTTTAAAAGTACTGATGGAAGTTGGCTAACGGGTACTTCTTTATATATTTTATTGGCCTTGGTTTTACTAACGATGCTTATCATTTGGGGATTACCCAAACTGACTAAAGCAATACCTGCCTCATTAGTTTCGATATTGGTTGTGTTTGCTATCGTTTTCTTTTTTGGTATTGATACAAAAACAGTAGGCGATCTGGCTTCTATAAAAGGTGAGTTTCCGCCATTTCATATTCCCGCTGTACCTTTTACGTTTGAAACATTACAATTGATTTTTCCTTATGCAGCTATTGTTGCTGGTGTTGGTTTAATTGAAAGTTTACTTACGTTAAACATCGTAGATGAAATAACAGAAACAAGAGGAAGAGGAAATAAAGAAGCGGTGGCACAAGGTGCTGCTAATATTTTGTCAGGCGTATTCTCTGGAATGGGTGGCTGTGCCATGATAGGGCAGAGTTTAATTAATGTATCTAACGGAGCAAGAGCAAGATTGTCGGGTATTGTAGCGGCAGTTATGTTATTGGTGTTTGTAATGTTTGGTTCTTCTTTGATAGAAAAAGTTCCGATGGCTGCATTGACAGGATTAATGATAATGGTAGCGATTGGCACATTTGAGTGGGCCAGTTTCAGAACATTTACTAAAATGCCCAAGTCTGATATTTTTGTAATGGTGATCGTTACATTGATAACGGTTTTCTTACATAATCTTGCCTTAGCAGTTATCATTGGTGTTATTGTATCTGCTTTGGTTTTTGCCTGGGATAATGCGAAACGTATCCGTGCAAGAAAATTCGTAGATGAAAAAGGAGTGAAACATTATGAGATATACGGCCCGTTATTTTTTGGTTCCATTACTGCCTTCAATGAAAAATTTGATGTGCTCAACGACCCCGAAGAAGTGATTATTGATTTTGCAGAAAGCAGGGTAGTGGATATGTCGGCTATTGAAGCATTGAATAAAATAACTGAACGTTACTTGAAAGTAGGCAAGAAGATACACCTGAAACACCTTAGTGCTGACTGTAAAAAGCTTTTAAAAAATGCGGAAGAAATAATTGATGTAAATGTGTTGGAAGACCCTACGTATAAGATTGTGGTGGATAAGATGTAGGCAATTATATTTATTCGAAAAATCTGTTTTCAATATCCATTCTTTCATGTAGAATTCTGATAATTTCTACAATATTATTCTGGATGCGATAAAATATAAAGTGTGATTTAACTTTTGATGCCCGATAGCCTTTCCTAACATGTCCCATTGGTTTTCCAGTATCAATATTCTTACAAATAAAGCTGATCTCATTAAATATCAAGTCATGATAACGATCTGCCTGACCAACAGACCATTTTTCTACTGTATAAAGCCATATTTCTTCCAGGTCGGCAATTGCTTTTTTACTAATTACATATTGCAGCGGCTTCATAAAAACTTACTATGTAATTTTTTCAAATGTTCTTTCTGATTAAAGTTTTTTTCAAACCCACTTTTCTCACCCTGAAGCAAAGCTTTGTTAAGGGTTTTAATTTTTAACTCTTCTGCTTCCAATAATCTTAATGCAGTTCGGATAACCTCACTTGCAGAATTGTATTTGCCAGAAGAGATTTTGGTGGAAATAAAGTTCTCAAAATGTTCTCCTAATAATATTGAAGTATTTCGGGCCATAAAATTTCTTTGACTAAAAGTACCAATTATTGGTATAATAAGCAAAAATGCCTTGTTTACCCTAAGAACCAATATATGTGAGTGCATTCAGAACATACAAAACAAGTAGCACTCCGATTCGCCCAATCAAAACCAAAAAAAGATGCGGTAGATGTATTTAATTGTGCTTTTCTGGTCCAAAATTTATTACAAGTGCAAACAGGACATTTTAATTGAGTGCCTTTTACATCTACTGTTTGTGGTTCTTTTTTCATTGTGAAAGCTTATTTTTTAATTAAAAGAGTTTTGACATCTGTTATATACATTTTGGCATGTGTTAAAAATGCTTCTGGCTTGCTTAAGGGGTTGCCATTTTCTTGTCTATCAATTAATTCGCCATTTCTAAAATAGTATTTTCCGCTGGAGATTTCAATATTAGTTCTATCATTAATATTTTTTCTTATAGTATTGACTAAAATTAGATTGTCTTTGAAAAAATAATATGTTGTAAAGTCTGAATAAAATAGCGATGCGCCTCGTTCGAGTTTTTGAAGATGATTGGTAGCTTTGTTAATAAAATAAATTTCGGAAAAGCCGCCTTTTGGTTTTCTTTTTCCTTTTGGCCTTATAAATCCATCTACAACAACATCTATAAGCCCTTTTGTAGAATCGATAGAAGAAACGATACTGTCAATTTGATGTTTTGTAAGTAAGTCTGATTGTGCAAAACCAAGTTTTGTGAAAACTACAAAAAACAAAATAAAAGGAAGTTTCATAATTTGTTTTTTGTATAAGCATTTAATCAGATCAACCGATGCTCATAAGCATACTTCACCAAACCAATTACAGAATTGGTATTTGTTTTTCTGAAAATATTTTTTCGGTGAGTTTCAACTGTTCGTTCGGAGATAAATAATGTTTCAGCTATTTGCTTATTGTTCAATTCTTTTTCTATCAATCGTACAATCTGCTTTTCCCGGTCAGTAAGATGAGCTTCTTCGTTTTGTTTTTTCCGTTGTCCTGCTCTTTGCATTTCATCGAGTACTTCTTCGCTGAAATAAATGCCGCCTCCGGCAATCTTTTCCAAAGCTGTTATTAGTTCCTGCTTGCCAATATTTTTTAAAACATAGCCCGAAATATCTGCATCGTTTATCATTTCATTCACCATGTCGCCTTGTCCGCTCATGGAGAGTGCCAGTATTTTTACATTAGGGTGTTTCTCTTTTACCTGTTTGGCCAATTCATTACCCGGTAGTTTGGGCATCATTACATCTGTAAGCAGTACATCTACAGGATTATCGTTCATCATTTCTACTACTTCACTGGAGTTAGTAGTAGCAAACGCAAATTGAAATTTATCATGGCCTTTTAATAAAGCCGTTAAGCCATCAATTACAATTTGATGGTCGTCAACTAATGCGAGGGTTATTTTATCTTTTTTCATAATACAGCCGGTTTGAAAATACAAATAATTCAGTTTTTGTCAGTATTCTTTTTTTGTCTGACGCAAATAAGGATGCAGGAGTGCAGGCTGTTATCGTTGTAGAAATGTTAAAGGAGTGGGCAATAGGCAATAGGCAACAGGCAATGGGCAATTGACAATGGCTAAGAGAACTGAAAGTCTTTTGAGGTTTTGAAATTACTATGTTTTGTTAGAGTGGTACATGAAGTGCAATAAGTGTTCCCTTGCCGGGTGTAGAGTCGAAATCAACAGTTCCATTCAGGAATTCAACTCTTGTGGTAATATTTTTAAGACCGATGCCGTCAAAATTTTCTTTGTTTGTTGTGTCAAACCCCTTGCCATTATCTTCTATAGTACCACTGATGCCATCTTTATCTCGTATCAGGGAAATATCCAGTTTGGAAGCTCCGGCATGTTTAATGGCATTGTGAACCGATTCCTGTACAATCCTGTATAGCACAGTTTCCACATTGGAATCAAGTCTTTCCTCCAGCCCTTCGGTATAAACTGACACCTGCAGAGTTTTATTACTTATCTTATTGGTAAACTCCCGGATAGCATTGTCCAGATTGTTTTTTAATAAGGCATTCGGCATCATAATATGCGATACTGTTCTTACTTCTTTGCAACTTTCATCCACCAAATTGATGATCTTTTCAAACGTTTCTTTTTGTTCAGGATTGGTGAGATTGATTTCAGATTCAAAAGCAGATAAATTCATTTTGGCTGCACTCATCATCTGGCCTACACCATCATGCAGGTCTTTGGCAATACGTTCCCGTTCGTTTTCTTCTGCTTTCAATACAGCTTTAACGGCGAGTTGCTGCTGTTTCATTATTTCTGTCTGCAACTGGCTTTCTTTTTTCAATTTCATTCTTCTGTACTGTGAATAAATAAGCAGGCCCAAGAAGAGAATTAAACCTGCAATACCAATAAATAAATAGTTCTGTAATTGTAGCCTACTTTTTTGTTCATTGATCTGTTTTTCTTTTTGTGAGGTTTGGTAACGGGAATTCAAATCCTGAATCTGTTTGGTTTTTTCCAATGTAAATAAACTATCTCTTAGCACAGAACGTTTTGTAAAGAACTGATATGCTTTTTGATAATCACCTTGTTTTTGTGCTACGGAAGAAAGTTCGTTGTAGTTATTTGATTGCAGTTCTGGATATTTTATCCGTTCAGCCATTTTATTGCTGAGTGTCAAGTATTCGATAGCTTTTGTATAATCACCTTTGCCACTCATGGCTACTCCCAGATCGGAATAATTTAAGGCAATGGCAAAACTGTCTTTGAGCAACTGACGGATATTTAATGCCCGTTGTAGATTTTGTATTGCCAGATCATATTTCTTTTGAATTACATATACACCTGCAATGTTACTGAGTGAGTAGGAGACACTTAATGAGTCGCCAACTTTTTCTGCCAGTTTCATGGATGATGTGTAGCGGTTTACTGCTTCAGCGTATTCATCTTTGTATTCGAACACAACGCCAGATTCATTTAATATCATAGCAATGCCTGCGGTGTCTTTTAATTGCTGATAAATGCTACCAGCCTTATTATAGTTTTCCATTGCCTTATCAAGATCCCTTGTTTTACGATAAAGCTTTGCTAGTTCATTATATACAGGAGCCAGCTTCTTCTTTTCTTTGGCTAATTCAAGAATAGTAATAGATTCTATAAAGTTTTTTGCAGCAACATCGTATTTGCCAGTAAAATAATTAGCCACACCAATCTGGCTTTTTATTTGGGCTACACTTATTGAGTCAGTATGTTTTCTGGCAAGCTTTAATGCCTTATCGCCTTCAATAATAGTAGAATCAAAATCTTTGTTTAAATAACTTTCCACTAATTGTAACGAGGCATTGATCTGTTGTTCGTATGGTCTGTTGGTTTGTATTACTTTTCTCAAACTATCTTTGTTAGATTGAGCCTGAGTAAATACACAGCAGCTTAATAGTAATATAAGTTGACAAACTTTTTTCATTCGTAAAATATCAGAGATTCAAAACTTCTTTCATAGTAAAGAATCCTTTTTTATCTTTTATGAACTCTGCTGCCAGCACGGCTCCAGATGCAAAGCCAGTACGGTTATGTGCAGTGTGAATAATTTCAATATTATCAATTACAGAAGAATATTTTATGCTATGTGTTCCCGGAGCAGGATCAATTCGCTGGCTGATGATTTCCAAATCAGTTGGATTGTCACTTAATTCATTCACCCATTTATTTTTTCGTTGAACCTGTTCCAATACTTGTTCGGCTAGAGTAATGGCAGTGCCACTTGGAGCATCTTTTTTTTGTGTATGATGGGTTTCTTCCAATATCACTTCATAATCATCATGGGTTGACATTAATGAAGCTAGTTTTTTATTTACTTCAAAGAAAATATTTACGCCAATGCTATAATTGCTGGAATAAATAAAGGCACCATTATTATCAGCACAATATTTTTTCATTTCGTCCAGCCTTTCTGTCCAGCCAGTTGAACCACTAACTACAGGCAAACCAAAATCAATACACTTTTTTATATTGTCAAATGCACTATGCGGACTCGTAAATTCAATCGCTGCTTCTGCCGCTGCAAGGTTTTCTTTAGTGAATTCTTCGAGATTGGGCTGATCAATTTTAATAACAATTTCATGACCTTTTTTTAATGCTATCTCTTCAATAGCTTTTCCCATTTTTCCATAACCTATCAATGCAATTTTCATTTCAGTTATTTTATTATTACAAATGTAACCATTAAAGAAAAGGGAGATACCCGTACTGGCACTGATTATTTACCAATTTTCAAAACAATGCTGAGACCATTGGTTTTCGCTAATTCGCTATAGCCGGGTTTGAAATGTAAACTTAGATCAGGACTAACATCAAAACTTTTAAGATGTGCATCAACTGTGGCATCAACAACATTTAATCCCCACAGCACTAAAAAAAAGATAGCAGAATAATCTATGTCTCTGCGAAATTGATTTCTATAAAACTTCAACGACTCTTCGGTTAATGGCTCAAGATTTGGTTTTATGCTGGAGTATAAAGCAGAATCTGTTTTATTTACTCTCATGTTATATTTAACCTTGTACGCAAATCTGGTATCCTTGTATTGGCCCAAGTTATAAAAAAATATACCAGCACTTATTCCCATAGCTCCATAAACAATCGGAAGTTTCCAGTATTTTTTATTGTAGATCTGACCAAGGCCGGGAAATATAGAAGATCGTATGGCAGCTACTTTCGGGCTATGAGCTTTTGTTGCAGAATCATATTTGTTCATCGGAGCCTTAGTAATCTTTGTAGGAATAGTGTCGCCTACTTGCGGAACTACAGTTACTTCTTCTTGTGCAAACAAAGCACTACTTGTCAATATTAAAATGACAAGGAAATAAATTTTCTTTTTAAAACTGATCAAATAGTTTAGCATCATCCAGCCCTGTATGGGTTTGAGTTTATCAATCAAGAGGTGCATCCATTTGCCGGAGAATCTTATTCAATTCTTCTTGCGAATAATAATCAAGAATTATCTGACCACTGCCATTACGGCTGTGCCTGAGTTTTACCCGGGTACTGAAATGCGATGCTAATTTATCTTCTATTCTTTGAAATGCAGGCGGTAATTGACTTTTTGAAGATTTTTTAACAGCTCCACCTTGTTTGTAAAGGTTACGAACCAATGCTTCAGTTTGGCGAACAGAAAGACCTTTTTCCTTTATTTCTTTATAGATATAAAGCTGTTTGTCAATTGTGTCAACATTGATCAAAGCTCTGGCATGACCCATGCTAATATCGCCATTGCGTACAGCTAATTGAATATCAGGCGGCAATTTTAATAAGCGAATAAAATTAGCTACTGTGCTTCTGTCTTTGCCCATTCTTTCTGCTACTTGCTCTTGTGTAAAATCCAGTTCTTCCATCATACGTTGGTAGCTCAACGAAATTTCCATTGCATTCAGATCTTCTCTTTGCAAATTTTCCAGCAAGGCCAGTTCTAATAGTTGAGCATCATTTGCCTGTCTTACAAATGCAGGAATATCTTTTAATCCGGCAAGTTTGGATGCTCTCCATCTTCTTTCACCCGAAATAAGAATAAATTTTCCGGCTTTAGTTTTTGTAACTGTAACCGGCTGAATAATATCATGTAGCTTAATAGAGTCAGCTAATTCTTGCAAAGCTTTTTCGTCAAAATCTCTACGGGGTTGTTTCGGATTGGGTTGTATATCTGTAATCGCAACACGACTGATGCCTGTTGCAGTTTCTACAACATTCGATTTTAACGAACCTGTTGTTGTTTTCAGGTCTGCATCTATATTTTGTAGCAAGGAACGGATTCCTTTACCAAGTAATTCTTTGTTTTGTTTAGGCGAAGTCATAATACAAGTTGTGAGTTTGGAGTTACGAGTTGCGAGACGTTTGAAGATACTTATAATTCCAAAATTCTCTCGTCATTCTTAATCTTAGTCAAATCGTTTTTCTGCAAAATTTCTTTTGCAAGATTAAGGTAATTCACCGAGCCTTTACTGTTGGCATCGTATAGAATTACAGGTTTGCCAGCACTGGGAGCTTCGGCTAGTCTAGAATTACGGTGAACTATTGTGCTGAATACCATGTCTTCAAAGTGGCGCCGCACTTCGCTTACCACTTGATTGCAAAGTCGCAGACGACCATCATACATGGTCATCAATATACCTTCTATTACTAATTCAGGGTTTAGCCTACTTTGTACTATTTTAATTGTATTTAAAAGTTTTCCTAAGCCTTCCAATGCAAAAAACTCACATTGTACTGGCACGGCAACAGAATCTGCCGCTGTTAATGCATTAACGGTAATAAGACCAAGCGAAGGAGAACAGTCAATAACGATAAAGTCATAATCATTCCGAATAGGATCAAGCAAATTCTTCATCACCATTTCCCTGTTGGGATAATTAATCATTTCAATTTCGGCACCAACTAAATCAATGTGCGAAGGAATAATATCCAGATTGGGAACTTCGGATTTTAATATTACATCTTTTGCCTTGGCCTGATTTACCATGCAATCATAAAGGCTTTGCGTAATATTATGCAGATCGAAACCGAGACCAGTGGTGCTGTTCGCCTGCGGATCACCATCTACCAGTAAGGTTTTATATTCCAATACTGCTAAACTTGCTGCCAGGTTTATTGCTGTCGTTGTTTTGCCAACTCCGCCTTTTTGATTTGCTACACCGATTATTCTTGCCATTTTGCCGAATACTCCTTGATATTAATTAGATGAATGTGGTAAAATTGCCCCTTGAAACCAAGAACACAAAATTTAGTTTTGCCCAAATTCTGCCCGTTACTGGCAAAAATAAGTGTTCATAAAAACAATATACTCAGTTAATTTTGATCTTAAGATATGCGTAATACCCCTTTCTGGTGGATTCTCATCAGCTTTATGGTTCTCTTGGACATTTATTTCTTTCAGGCTTTAAAAGTAGTGACTCATTCCGCCTCTGGAAGAACAAGAACAATCATCTATGCTAGTTATTGGGTACTGTCAATATCAGCTGTAATCTTGTTGATTATTCTGCCTTATCTCCATTTTGAGAAACAGGCAAGATTTACCAGAACTACCATTTTTGCATTGATAGCAGGTTTGTTTTTTGCAAAGCTGATCGCTTCTTTGTTTTTCCTGATTGATGATATTCGGAGAGCGGTGCAATGGATTGCCGGAAAATTATTTGTTTCTAAAACAACGGAAAAAGAATTACAAGCCGGAGAAACGATTTCCCGGTCTGTATTTTTAAGCTGGGCAGGTATGATTGTAGGAGGAGGTTTATTTGGCACATTAATTTATGGATTTGGAAACAAATACCGTTATCAGGTAAAAAGAGTTAAACTCAGTTATGATAATCTTCCATCATCTTTTAAGGGATTGAAAATTGTTCATATTTCTGATATTCATTCCGGCAGCTTTACCAATAAAGAAGCGGTAATGAAAGGTGTTGAAAAGATTATGAAGGAAAAGCCTGATCTGATACTTTTTACCGGAGATTTAGTGAACAACACTTCCGATGAAATGGAAGAATACATGGATGTGTTTGATAAATTAAAAGCTCCCATGGGAGTGTTTTCTACACTGGGCAATCATGATTATGGTGATTATGCTAGTTGGGAAACTCCGGATGAAAAAGCAGCCAACCTAAAGAAACTATTGGACATTCAAAGTGCATTAGGCTGGCGGTTATTAATGAATGAACATGTAGTATTAGAAAGAGGTGAGGAGCAAATAGCATTGCTTGGTATTGAAAACTGGAGTGCAAAAGCAAGGTTTCCAAAATATGGGAAGATGGAAGATGCCTATTCCGGTGCTGAAAAATATCCGTTTAAAATTCTTATGAGCCATGATCCTTCACACTGGAAAGCAGAAGTGCTTGAGAAATATTCTGATATAGATCTTACACTTTCTGGCCACACACATGGAATGCAATTTGGCGTAGAAATTCCCGGCTTTAAATGGAGTCCGGTTCAATATGTATATAAAGAATGGGCTGGATTATATGAGAAACAAGCTGCTAATTCTAGTGAGAAAGGGCAAAAATTATATGTAAATAGAGGCTTTGGTTTTATCGGCTATCCCGGCCGGGTTGGCATTTTGCCAGAAATAACCGTT
>Ga0138256_10006181_pt1 | contig 12667 bp, 14 predicted proteins | sample KNB2016incub_MG_FD_105486 | JGI IMG/M metagenome (GOLD analysis project Ga0138256, IMG submission 105486) | Active sludge microbial communities from wastewater in Klosterneuburg, Austria - KNB2014incub_MG | ecosystem: Engineered > WWTP > Activated sludge > Unclassified | place: Austria... | reverse complement strand
GCAAGATCGAGGCCCTGCGCGCGCTGCCGGGCCGCGAGCCGCGCTTCGAGCTCGCGCACTCCCCGACCTTCGGCGAGTGCCTGGCCGGCTTCGAGCGCCTGGAGGCGGCGGAGCGCAACTGGCTGGCGCGCCCCAGGCTAACGGCCGTGCTCACCGTGAACGGCGCGGGGCAGGTGGCCTCGGTGATGATCGTCACCGTCGCGCCCTCGCCCGCACACGTGCAGCGCAGCGGGATCTATCCGGGTATCGGCAGCGGCACGGTGCACGAGATCGCGCAGCGCGACACGGGCACCGGCCGATGATGGCCGACCGGTTGCATCACCACCATGACGGGCACAGAATCCCCGCCGAGCAACGCCGCGTCGCGACTCCATCCGACTCGCACGCACAAGCAACCCGACGTACACCGGAACAGGAGGTCTCCATGTCGAACGAAACCCTGCACCAGCGCCGCGACGTCATCGCCGGGCTGGCGGGCCTCGGCGCCGCGCTCGCCGGCGCGGCAGCATTCGCCCAGCCCGACGCGTCGGTCGCCCATGCGGGCCATGACATGAAGGACGCGGCGCCGGCCCCCGTGCTGTCGGCTGCGCACAAGCGCCTGATCGACGCCACCGCCGCGTGCCTCAAGGCGGGCAATTTCTGCATGGCGCGCTGCACCGACCACCTCGCCACCGGCGCCCCGTTGATGGCCGACTGCCAGCGCTCGGTGATGAACATGCTGCCGGTCGTGCAGGCGACCTTCGCGGTGGCCGGCCACGCCAATGCCAAGCCGGCCGACCTGAAGGCCCTGGCGAAGACCTGCGCGCAGTTCTGCCGCAGCTGCGCCGAGGCCTGCAAGCCACACTCCGCGCACCACGAGGAGTGCAAGGCCTGCGAGGACGCGTGCCTGGACTGCGCGGATGCTTGCGACGCGGTGGCGGCATAGGCGTAGCACGCCCTGATAGTCGTGGCAGCACCCACTCGAACTTCTAGAGACGCTGGCACATTTCAAGCCCGCCCAAAACGGGAATGAGACAGAGCGGCGAGCCACGCTCACATGGGAAAGCCGCTCACGACCAGACTGCGCAGCGCATCATCCACCGGCTGATACACCGGCGAGCGCCCCGCGAAACCGGCCCAGAACATGCCCGCCGCGTGGATCTCGTGCAGGTAGGCCCACTGCGCCACCTTTGCGGAACTCGCCGCATCGCAGAGGAGTACGTCTGAGAGCGCATCGGAAATTGGCCCAGCCTTGTCGTCGATGCGCGCCAGCCATCGCTCCAAGTGGTCCCTGCCGGCAAGGGTGTCGCGCTTGCTGTGGTTGCAGGCCGCATGGGCCAGAACGAAGTTGTGCCCGCGATCGTGCGGGTAGCGCGACCAGGGCACGAAGTGGTCGACCTCAATCCCATGGGCAATCAACTTCTCACAGTAGAAGCAGGTCGGCCCTTCCAGGTCGACCAGCCGTTCGCGAATCCTGACGAGCGCCATGCGCTGCTGGCCGAACAGGAATTCCTCCAGATCCTTGTGCCCACCGATCAACGAGGCATTGCGCGACATCGACCGCACCTGCTGCACCCAACCCGCACGCACCTGGCTCTGCAGCAGGTCATAGAACTCCTGCAGGCACCACGCAACGCCGCGCTTGAGGACGATGCCCTTGCCGTCGGCTGCGGGAGCGAACAGAAACTCGATATGCCCACCATTCAGGTTCTGGATGTACCTGACCGGCTGCTCGCGAATGACTCTGGCGACCCGAGAAAGCAAGCCCGGGTAACGCGGCTCCCTGCGCAGTTGCGCCAGCGTGCGCGAGCCGCTTTGCCCGCGCGCCGCGGCTAGCAGGGTGAGCACGGCTGCCTGACGCCCGGTAGACTGCGCGAGGACGCCGCCGCTCTCGTCTCCAGGCCGGTAGGGCTCGGTGTGTCCCCAGTAATACTCGATGAAACGCTCGGCAAGTTGGCGGTAGCTCACCGGCAACTCGGCGTCGTTCCGGATCCGCGATTCCACCGCGATATCGAGCAGCGCCTGGAGCAGAGCGAACTTGTACGTCGCGGTGAAGTCGCCTTCCTTCAGGACGCGCTGCAGCGTGCGCAAAAACGCCAACCGCTCCTCCGGCGGCGGCGGCCGGATTACCCCTGCAACCGAATAGGCTGCCCCGCCCCCTGAATCACGGATTTCCATTGCCTGAGCCACTGTCCCAGTAATTCGCCTTGCCCGGGATAACCCAACGCACGCCGCCGCGCGGGTCGGCGCTGTCACCCGTGTAGCGCGGGATCAGGTGGATGTGCAGATGGGGCACTGTCTGGCCTGCGGCGGGGCCGTCGTTGATGCCGATGTTCCAGCCGTCGGGGTGGAACTCAGAAGCCAGCGCCTGCTGGGCTTGGTCGAGCAGATGTAGCAGTGATGCGCGCTCGTCGGGGGTGGCCTCGAAGAACGAGCCGATATGGCGGCGGGGGATTATCAGAGTGTGTCCCAGGGAGATTGGGAAGCCGTCGCGGAAAACTACACTTAATCCGTCGGACGCAACAATCCTGTCTCCACTCAAAGCGCAAAATGGGCAGCGATTCATGTGTAGGTGCCAGTGCGACGTTCCATCCGCAACCATCAAGCCCCAACAACCAACTTGCGTAACGACAACAAACTAGTCATCCGCCCCGCCCACCACGAGCGCCTCTGAATCAGACTCCAGAAGCTCTTTAAGTACATCAGCCGGCACCGATCGACTGAGCGAAAATCTAACCTGCATGGGGCCTGACCCCTCCGCATCAGCTCGTTTTGCCACCCTCACTAGCCCAAGATAGCAAGCAGGCGCGTGAGAGCGCGGTTGAACGAAAAGGTAGAGACGCAATCCACGCATTTCATGCTCTACGACCTTTAGCCCCGCCTCGTTTCCCGTGCCCATTCGATTTTGGCTTGTCCACGAGAATGTCCGATCGTCAATGAGACGATTCCGATACTGATGGCGCGCAATCGCTGTCGACGTATCGAGCTTCGTGATAATTACGCCATCGCCACCGAACCACAGCATCCCCGTATTGTGCTTCGCTGGATCGTAGTGAACGCCGAAGTGGCGAACGATCTCTGGCCGATCATACATTGCGAACAAATTCAGATCTGAGGGCGAGCGCAGCACGCCCCCATGTCGCTGCCGGTGGTCATTGTTCACCGTATATAGAAGCCTCCCTTCAACCTCAGCAAGCAGATGCTCACTGAGCGCCTCTCGGATAGAACCTGCAATTCGGTCGCCTTCGAGCGCTGACCCAAGCTTCCTGCGCAGGGTGCTCCATGTTCTGGACGAATCAAGCGCCGAACGCTCGGATTTCCATTGCATCCAACGGTCGAAAAATTGTTCGTATCCCACTTCGGGAAAATCAGGCGAAGCACACAGCCCCCACAACAACGCATACGGCGATACCCGCTGAGCCTGCCAATCCGATTCAACAATTCGGAGAAAATCGCGAACGGAGTGATCTTGCGCTAGGCCGATCGCCCATTCAGGGGTGTCACCGTTGGCGATCTGGCAATCAAGCCACCCTCGGTAAGCAGCACGGAAATCTCGCAACTCCGGCACATCAGCCCGATTCCAGAGATCCACAGGCATAGGAACACGCCCCAACTCGGCGCGCAATCTGATGTAGGCTTCATCGCAAGCTTCGCGCCTTGTTGTAAATCTAGCCACCTTTGAGAGAATCTCACGCGTCCGCGGCTGAAGCACTACTTCGCAAGCGGCGGGCGGCTTGATCGTGACACCGTCTGCAATCTCGGTTCGCCGCCCGCCTCCGGATGGAGCATTTAGCGCATTCAACGTTAGCCACGCCGAGCGATGGTGGCCGACGAAATCGAGAACTGTTAGCACCTCAGTGCCCGGAGAAAGCCTGAGACCGCGACCGAGTTGTTGCAAGAACAACGTTGCTGACTCTGTGGGCCGCAAGAACAGAACCGAATTGACGGCCGGAATATCCACGCCTTCGTTCAAAACGTCCGAAACGAAAACCCATTGAAGCGGGTCATCAATATCGGCAAGCTGACGGTAAACCTCTTCTCGCCGTTCAACAGTTTGGTCACCTAGAACAGCGACCGCGGCATGCCCGCGACGGACAAATGCTGCAGCCATGAATTTCGCATGCTTACGTCCGGCGCAGAAGCCGACCGTCGCACGCTTTGGTCCGTCGAAACCGCGCTCAAGCGCATGATGCAAAACGTGTTCTGCGCGTGCGTCTACAGAAAGAGCATCCTCAACTTCATTCAGCCTGCGCCAAGGGATTTTTAGAAAGTCGACCGTCTCGTCAGCGATGCCGAAATAGTGAAACGGAAGCAACCAGCCCCTATCAATCGCTTCCGGAAGTCGAACCTCATATGCAACATTCCAATCACACCACGCCAGGACATCATGCCCATCCTGCCGCTCCGGGGTCGCGGTTATCCCAAGAAGAAATGCTTGATCTCGCAAAGCTCGAAGCACGTCATAGCTTGGCGCCTCCACATGATGAAATTCATCGACCACGAGATAGTCAAATTTTCTCCCAGCGAGGTTGGGACGCGTTGCGATGCTCGAAATCGTCGCAAAAACAATGTCAGCATCCGCCTCATCAAGCCCTCCACCTACAACACCGAGCTTAAGGCTGTCTCCAAAAACCCGAGAAAATGCCCGGCGCGCCTGATGCAGATGCTCAAGTCGATGCGATATATAAAGCGCCGTACGCGACCCGCTCTGAAGAACATCAAGTGCAGCCAGGTAGGTCTTACCAACACCCGTCGCAGCGATAACCGCTGCGCGACGCTCCCCCCTCCCTCGCAACTCCGCGAGACGCGTTAATGCTTCGACTTGCGCTTCGTTCGGATTAACCGGATCAAGGTGGTATTCGACCCGCGCCGGACGCACCATATTGGCTGCTGCGTTTTCCAAGTAGGATTTTCGATACAAGCGGATTAATTGATCGTCCAGCTCTCGCACGTCAGCTCTGCCCCATAGACGATCGAACTGATGACGTGTTTCCTGAATTACGGCCGAGTCAATTCGGCGGACATTCCATTCGATATTGGTCGCGAGACCGCCCTTGGATAGATTAGAGGAGCCCGCCCAACATTCCGCCCCACGGTCCCCATAGAACCACCAAAACTTCGCATGTAGCCCTACGGAACCCATCTGCACTCGAGTCTCGACGCGCGGAAGTTGAAGCAACACATCCAGCGCTTCGGGCTGCGTAACGGACTGATACGTCGAGGTAAGTATGCGTATTTTCCCACCGCGCTCAGCCACCTGTCGAAGCGAATCGATCAATAGCCCCAAGCCGCTACATCTCGTAAAGGACACCACAATTCGAACGTCGTCAGCGGATTCCAGGCCACGCCGAACGACATCGAGCATTCTGGATTCATCGGGAAGATTGAGTACGGAATCGGTATGCACAATTTCTAGCGGTTCATATCAGATTTTTCGTTCAATCGATTGCAGCTTGGCTTGCCAGATGCGAATTCGATTAGCTGCTTCAATTCATATCCTGCGCCAATTCCATTCGCGGCGTTAATGTCGTGCTTCGACTGGATCGAGATCATATTTTTCTGCAAAAGCGTCGACAGCGTCTTCTGCCGTCGCCGCCTGATCACGCCAACGCCTTTCAAATTCGCATGGTGACTGACCAATATCCTCAAACGTTAGGCAATATCGAGCCATCAGGTGCCTAGCAGCCCATTTAATCCAAGTAGCTTTCATGGTTGAGGGAATAGCATTCAAAGCACTAACTCGCAAGGCAAATCCGCCTTCGGCGCAAGAGATTTTCCCCATGGGGATTGCGCCGCGCGCTCATAATTACAAGCGTAGATGTACGACCCATATGGGTTGCGCTCAATCGATCACGAAGTAATTTCATTTCTTCTCTTTCACTGTTCCTGCCCCGCATGCAATGCGGTATTGGCACCGACCCCTTCCGCCACCAACGCCTCCCCCATCGTAATCGCATGCAACTCCAGCACCTTCCCCAGCGGCTCCTGGTACCCGCCCGCCAGGTTCCACGCCACCGGCACCCCGGCTCTCGCCGCCGCCGTGAACACCATCCGGTCGCGCTCACGGTATCCCGCGGTCGTGAACACTCCACCCAGCGGATCGTCCTCATGCGAGTCCGCGCCGGCCTGGTAGATCAGCAATTCGCTGCCTGGCAGGTTCTCGGCGAGTGCGGCTTCCAGCCGCGCCAGCGCCTGGCGCTCGCTGCCGCTGCGAGCGGCCAGGCTCCAGTGCCGCACGTGGTCGTACAGGCCCAGGCGCAACAGGATGTCGTGGGTGCCGTCGCCGTAGTGGTAGTCGCAGTCGATGATCGCGAGCTGTCGCGCGCGGGCGTCCAGCACGGCGAGCGCTGCCAGCACCAGTCCGTTGAAGGTGCAGTAGGCGCCACCGCCGCTGTAGTGGGCGTGATGAAAGCCCGCGGTGGGCGAAGCGGTGATGCCGCCCCGGCGCCACGCGGCAAGCGCCGCGGCACGCATCGAGCCGCTGGTGTAGCGCAACGATTCCGGCACCTCGGGCTGGCGCGTGCCGAAGCCGTTGGGGCGCTCGAGCGCGAACACGGCGTCCACGTAGGAGCGGTCATGCACGCGGTAGAAGTCCTCCCGCGTGACGGGCTCGAAGTCCGCGATGGTGATGCGCTCACCGAAGCGCTCGCGCCAATCGGCCACCACCAGCGCGGGCTTGCCGGCGCTGGGGGACGCGGAGTGCACGATCACGGATTGTTCGGGGCGGTAGAAGACTTGCATGGGGGGCCTTTGTTCGAAGTGCATTGTCGCAGAGCGGAGCCTCACCGTATGAGGTTCCCCCGACGGGGGTCTGGTCGCGGGCATGGCCCGCTCCTACGGGGGGCGGGATGTATGCTGAGCCTGCGGGGCGGCCATGGCGTTGCGTGCGCGGGTACACTGCGCCTTCCTGTTGCCGGAGCACCGCCATGAGTCGCGCCACGCCGATATTCGCCCTGCTGCTGGCATTGTCTGCCGCCCCGGCCTTTGCTGCCGGCACCGATCGCGACCTCGACAACGACGGCCAGTGGGATTACGGCCGCGGCGGCACCGATCGCGATCTGGACAACGACGGGCAGTGGGACGCCGACCGGGGCGGTACGGACCGGGACCTGGACAACGATGGCCAGTGGGACGTCGGGCGCGGCGGCACCGACCGTGACCTGGACAACGACGGGCAGTGGGACTCCGATCGCGGGGGCACCGACCGCGACGTCGACAACGACCAGCAGTGGGACCACGAGCGCGGCGGCACCGACCGCGATACCGACAACGACGGGATGTGGGACTACGAGCGGGACCTGGAGGACGGGAGTGTGGACTTCGAGGACCCGGAATGACCTCTCGGGATCGTTACCGCTCAAACCGCTTCCGGACCCACGCCGGCTTGCGGCGACAATCCAGCACCGCGAAGACCAGAACGGTATCGCCTTCAACACGGTAGTACACCGCGAACGGAAAGCGCTTCGACAGCATTCGATGGTAGCCACCGAAATGCGTTTGATGGACGCCAGCAGTCAGGGTAAGTGAATCGATATCGGAGTAGAGCGAATCCAGGAAGTAATCCCCGATGCCCTCCCCCTGCGCTGCATAGAATCGATATCCCCCGATGAGATCCTGGCTGGCAGCGCGCAGGATCCTGATCTTCACGGGATTTGACGCCTGATGCTCTCTTTGGCCGTGGCCCAGTCTTCAGCTGATTCCGCGCCGCTGCGGTAGCGGACTTCGCGCTCGGCAAGGACACCCTCGTGCCACTCGGGAGAGGAGACGTCGTCCGCATGGCGGCACAGGTCGTCCCAGATTGCCTCCATCGTGCTCAGCTTTTCTGCGGTGCTCATCTGATCGAGCCTGATTGCTTCGCTCATGCCGCCCTCCAAGTCTGGCTGGTCTGCGGGGACCACAATATGCAATCGGCGAATGCGAGTACAGCGTCCGGTGCCTGCGCCCGCCCTACGCTCACTTCGGTCCGCGCCGTCGCGACTCCCGCACCATCCGCCCCGCGGCAGTGGAGAGGCCGGCACACCGCGCCCCGGGAGGCCACCGAGTCTTGATTGTCGGCGATCAGGGGCGATTGGATGCTTTGCCTCGGCGCTCCTGCTATCAATGAACTATCAATTTGTATCGAATTGATAGTTTCTTCCAAGATGCCTACTATCAGCCATCTATCAATTGCTACCAAATTGATACTTGGCTTGGATGACTGCCATGAAGCGGCCGGTACGACCCCCTTCGCTTCCCGAGTTGCTTGGCAAGCTCGAGCCGGCGCGTCTCGCGGAAATATTGACCCTGTACCCCATGGCGCAGGTCGACCGCGAAAGCTACCCGCACTGGGACCGCCTGCGCCGGCTGCCTGCGCCAGCAGGGCTCACAAATCACGAATGGTGGCTGGCCACCAAGTTCGCCCGGCAGCTGTCGTACCGCGAAACGCCGCTGACCGACCGCGAGGGCAAACCCTTCGTCATCGGCAAGCCCGACGCGCTGCTGCAGTTGCTTCCGCGGCTCGACAACCAGTTGGGCGGGAAGATCGGTCTCCAGGAACTGACCGTCAACCAGGACACGCGCTCGCGCTACGTCATCAGTTCGTTGATGGAGGAGGCGGTGACGTCCAGCCAACTCGAGGGGGCGGCCACGACGCGAGCCGACGCCATCGCGATGCTGCGCACCGGGCGCAAGCCGCGCGACCGGAGCGAGCGCATGATCCTCAACAATTACCTCGCGATGCAACGGATCGGGCAGCTGCGCAACGAGCCACTGACGCCGGACCTGGTCCTCGAGTTGCACGCCGTCGTTACCGAGGACACCCTGGACGAGGCACACTCGGCCGGCCGCATGCAGACACCCACAGACCTGCGAGTGAAGGTCTGGGATGAGCAGACGGGCGAGATCCTTCACGATCCGCCGCCCGCCGACCAATTGCCGGACCGTCTCCGGCTGATGTGCGACTTCGCGAACGGCACGGTCGAGGCGCAGGGCTACCTGCACCCCATCGTCAAGGCCATCCTCCTGCATTTCTGGCTCGCGCACGACCACCCCTTTGCCGACGGCAACGGGCGCACGGCCAGGGCTCTGTTTTACTGGCACATGCTCCGCGAGGGTTACTGGCTGACGGAGTTCATCTCGATTTCCAGCCTGATCCGCAAGGCACCCGTGAAATACGCGCGATCATTCCTGTGGACGGAAACGGATGCGAACGACCTGACGTACTTCGTGCTCGCGCAGCTCGGTATCATCGCGCAATCCATTGACGCGCTGGAGAACTACATTGCGCGCAAGTCGAGTGAATTGAGATCGGTCGACCAGCGGCTCAGGGCGCTGGACCGCATCAATCATCGTCAGAAGGCGCTGTTGGCGCACGCGCTGAAGAACCGCCATGCCGTCTATTCCATCCAGTCGCATTGCCGCTCTCACGGTGTCGCCTACGCGACCGGTCGCGCCGACCTGCTGGAGCTGTGCCGGCTGGGCCTGCTCACACAGCTGCGGCAGGGAAAAGCCTTCAAGTTCCGCGCGCCGGACGATCTGTCCTCGCGACTGATGCTGTTGGAGGAGTGAGCTCCCGGGCGCCGTTTGCCGGAGTGGTTCAGTGCAGATTACGCCGCCGCGACGCCCGCACCATCCGCTCGGCCGCACCCTCGCCCCGCCGCGCCTGCCCGGACTGCTCGCGGAACGCGCACAGGTGCACCACGCGCCCGTCCAGCTCCAGCGCCGCGCCCTTCACGCCGGCTCCGGAGAGGCGCAGGTCCTCGCCCAGACCCACGGCCTTGAAGGCGCGGCAGTCGGCGCGCAGCACGTCGGCCAGCAGTGCCTGGCAGTCTTCGGCCCTCGCGGCCGGGGCCTCGTGCCTGGACTCGTCGATGGCGTCCAGCGCGTAGCTCGTCAGCAGCTTCTTCGCCTGCTTCGCGTAGGTGGCACTGGCGTCGAACAGGTCCACGCCGAGCAGCGCGCCGTTCACCGCGAAGGCGGCGCCGCACTGCCCGGGCGCGGGCGGCATGGCCTGCATGAAGTCCTCGAGCCGGTGTGCGTGGGCCTCGTACATGGCGGCGGCGGCTGCGGTAGACGATTCGGCCTGCAGGCGGCCCGCCTTCATGCGGATCTCCTCCCACACCGCGCCCTGGTCGCTGCGCCGCTCGCCGCGGCTCGCCAGCGAGTGGCTGACGTCGGCCATCTTCTGCGCGCGGCCCCTGGCGAAGTGGGCGCGCTCGGCGGCCATGAAGCTCTCAGATTCGTGGCGCCAGCGCCCGGCCTCGACGCAGGAGACCGGGATCACGAGCTCGCTGTTGGCCGGCACCAGGATGGTGAGGTTCACGATGCGGTTCTGCTTGGCGCCCACCAGTTCCTCGCCGTCGAGCAGCAGCACGGGGCGCGTCGCCTCGTTGACGAAGCGCAACTCCGGCACGCTGCCCTGCTCGGAGACCTCGGTGATGCGGGCCTGCCCGGCCGCCAGCGCCTCGCCGAGCGTGAGGTAGGCAGGCTCGCCCGCATCGCCGCCGAGCAGCGGGAACAGGGTGAGGTTGGCGTGCGTGACGGGGGTGCCGAGGCTGAGGCCGGTGAGGGCGGTTTCGAGTGCGGTCATGGGCGCTCCTGCGGACGAATGGCTATGGAGCGCCAGTATGGGGAGGGGGGAGCATCAGGGGGTGAGGCTGGTACGGGGCGCGGCGGCGAGCGACTATTCGTTGAAGAGGTCCGCGTGTGTCCCTGCGCGAACGAAGACGATCTGGGTCGAATCAGCCTGGTAGATCAGCAAGAAGTCGCCGCCGATATGGCATTCGCGGTGATCTGCCCAATTGCCCTTGAGCGGGTGATCCCGCCACTCGGCACCGAGCGGCCCGTCGTTCGCGATCAGGAGAAGCATTGCCTCCTTCAATCGCCGCATGTCGAACCGTCCTGATCGCGACAGGCGGTCCCAGTCCTTGCGGAATGTTCGGCTGAAGTCCGAGGCGCGCGGGATTGCAGCCCGCTTACTGTGTGCCGGGCTTTTCGAGCTCACCGATCAGCGCCTCGGGAGTGGAAAAGCGCGCTCGGCGCGCCGCCATCAGCGCACGCGACTCGTCCATTGCGGCACGTGTCTCGGCATTGGGGACCTTGAGCTCGAGCGGGAAGGCCTGCTCGACAACGACGCGACGCAGGAACAGCCTGACGGCATCCGATACCGTCAGCCCCATCGCCGCCAGCGCTTCGGTCGCCTGCTCCTTGACGTCATCATCCACCCGGACATGAAGCATCGAAGTGTGGGCTGCCATGGTGTATTCCTCAAAAACAGGTCCATTTTGTATCTCAAAAGCGATACGGTCAACCGCCCGTCGATCGTGAAACAAACCGGCATAGCGTTACGCGCCAGTCGATCATCAAGATCTGGCTCGCCGATCAGCGCCCCCGGCGCCGCTTCATCGCCTGGAGCGCGGCCCGTGCCGGGCGGGTCCTGCCCGCCGAAACGTCGTCGAGCGCCCTGGCAGCCTCGTCGATGAGCAGCAGGTGGATCCGCTCGCGCTCGAGCCCGTGGTAGTAGTCGAGCCGGGCGGCATCGATCAGCGCGACGTAGCTCTCGCCGTTCTTGGTAATGATCTTTTCGGCGCCGGCCTTGGCCTGGTCGGCCAGATCCGAGAGCTGGGCGCGCGCCTGCGACAGGGTGACCACGTCCCCGGGCGATATCGACATTCGCGACCTCCCGCTCATTCAATGTTTGGAATAGCGTACGGGATATGGCCACACGCTATAACCCGCGATTTGTTCGGGTCAAAAGATCAGGGTCTGACCGATCGCGGGAATCTCCAGCTGCGATGGCTTGCAGCCCTGCTCCTGCCAGATCGCGCGCAGCAGCTGCGGCGGCTCGCGCAGGTCCTCGTCGGTGAGCTTGAAGGTGCCCCAGTGCATCGCGACGAAGCGCGCGGCACCCAGTGCCGAGAACGCATTCACGGCATCCTCGGGATTCATGTGCTGGTGGCGCATGAACCAGCGCGGCGCGTAGGCGCCGATCGGCAGCATCGCGGCGTGGATCTCGCCGCAGCGCTCGCCAATCTCCGCAAAGCCGTCGAACCACGCGGTATCGCCCGAGTGGTACAGGCGAATGCCGCCGCGCTCGATCACGAAGCCGCCCCACCAGCTGGCGTTGGTGTCGCCGATGCCGCGCCGGCTCCAGTGCTGCGCCGGCACGAAGCTGATGTCGAGCCCGGCGATGCGCTCCGTCTGCCACCACCGCATCTCCACGACGCGCTTCAGACCCGCGCGGCGAAACCAGCCGCCCAGTCCTTCGGGCACCAGGTAAACCGGATCGGGGCCGAGGCGCTTCAGCGTCGGCGCGTCCATGTGGTCGCGGTGGTTGTGCGTGACCAGCACCGCGTCGATGCGCCGCGGCAACGCGTTCCAGTCGAGCCCCGGCGGCACGTTGCGCGGCACCACGCCGCCCAGCGAGGGCGACAGTACCGGGTCGATCAGCACGCTGCTGCCGCCGAGCTGCACCAGGAACGAGGCGTGCCCGATCCAGGTCAGCGCGTCCTTCGTCGCGCGGCGCAGCAACGCCCCGTCGTTCGCGACGAAAGGCACCGGCACGCCGGTGGCGGGCGTGCGCGCGCGTTTTTCCTCGTGCAGGCCGAGCTGCCAGCGCAGCAATTCGCCGACACCGGCGATGCGCTGGATGCCGTCACGGTTGGTGTAACGCATGGGCTCGGTTCGCCATCCAATTCGAAGTAGCCATTGT
>Ga0138256_10006180_pt1 | contig 12672 bp, 14 predicted proteins | sample KNB2016incub_MG_FD_105486 | JGI IMG/M metagenome (GOLD analysis project Ga0138256, IMG submission 105486) | Active sludge microbial communities from wastewater in Klosterneuburg, Austria - KNB2014incub_MG | ecosystem: Engineered > WWTP > Activated sludge > Unclassified | place: Austria... | reverse complement strand
CCTCGATGTTGAGGACCGCCTGATTCGTGTACGCCCCGCACCCCTCCGCAACAGGAACGATGCGGAACAACGTCTCGGGCGAGCCCTCGATGCGGAACATCCCCGTCCGCGTGAACGCGATCAGCGTGTCCTGCGAGGTCACGATCCCCGTGATCCCCGTCGGGTCCGACGACGACACACCCTCGATGTTCTGACCCGGGGGCCAATCGTTGAACAGGTTCGCCACCGAGTAGTCGATGGCGAACGGGTTGCGCGGGTCCGAAAGGACGTACCCCGCCGTCCCGTTGGTCCCCCCGGCGTAGGCCCGGTTGAGCGTAGCCACCCGGGTCGCCTCGACGAAGTCAACCACCGTGTACGCAATCGAGTCGTCCGTGACCAACAGGTCCATCCCGATCACGTCCGTCTTGAACTTGGTCGTGGCCGAGAACGTCGCCGTCGTGGACCCGTTCGTCACCGACACCGTCCCAATGCTGTACTTCCCGTGGGGATGCACCCCCGCCATGAACGCGGACCCACGGTAGATCGTCCCGAACCGACGCCGGGTCGGATACCCCGCCGTGAACGGGCGCTTGAACCGCCCGTCGTACTGCACCGCGAAGTCGCCCGTGATCGTCGTGTCGGGCAGCGTGTCGGTGAACGGCGAGGTCGCGTCGTCCCCCGCCCGGTAGAACTGCGACCCGCCGCCCACCGTCGAGCGGAAGATCCGCGTGTGGCTGATCCCGTCCCGCGTCGGAGCCGCCTCCGTCCACGAGATCGTCATATCGACGTTGCCGCCGTTCTGCGTCGTCGAGATCGGGCTGATCGCCGTCTGCATGAAGTCGTCGTCGCGGAACCGCGCCAGCCCGTGCTTGTACGTCCCGTTGCTCGGCGCCGCCCCCGAGTTCGTCTTGGTCCCCGCCGCACCACCCGAGAACACGGCGGTAGGAAACGAGTACGCGCCATCAGGGATGACTTCGATGGCGAGGTACGAGTTACCGACCGGGCCGTACGTCCTGGCCCGCAGCGTCAGCGTGTTCGCCGTCGTGTCGATGGCCGACGCCTCGATGTCGTTCTCCACGTCCCACGACGGCTTGTCGTACCCGAACGTCGCCATGCGAGCGGAGTAGAAGTCCGTACCCTGCACTCCAGTCCCGTTGATGAACTCGTACAGGTTCGTCATGCAGGCGTCTTGGTCGCCGCCGACAATCTTGATCTGATCCATCGCCAACGTCGGGTCGAGCGTGGACTTCCAGATCGCCGTCCCGTTCAACGTCACCCCAGGCTTGCCGATCTGGATGATCGACCCGTCCGTGGGGACGCCCGTGAACGTCATCACCACCGTCGCCTGCGTGGCCGTGGACACCGCCGTAGGCGCCACGCCGGGCGCCAGCGGGCCGTTGAGGTACTGCGCCCCGTCGAGGACGTGGTACTGGAAGTCCAGCCCGTTGCACCACAGCAGCGCCTTCAAGGACGGCAGCGGGATCACGTCCGACAGCCCGTAGTCCTTGAACACCGTCGTCAGCGCCGACGACACCACCGCCGTCAGCGACGACGGGGCCGTCACCGAGCCGGGGGAAACAAGACTGATCGCGCCGACGCCCATCAGAGCCAACTCACGGGGTAGATAGAGCCCGCCACACGGACGTACGCCTGTCTCTTGAAGTTCTTGTCGAGGTTGGAGGCGATGCCGAGTACGGGCATGGGGTTGACAGCGAGCGGGGCCACGTTCGTCGCGGGCGTCCCGTTCACCGCTGCGGTATGGAGCCCCAACGCGCCACGGTCCAAGACGTAGCCGTTGGCGTCGGGCTCAAAGATGTAGTCCACGAGGACGCCGGGGGTCCGGGGATCGACCAACCTGGCCCAGGCGTCAAGTCGATTCGACTTTGCGTATCGGAGGATCCGGAGGAAGTCCACCCGACCGTCGAAGAAGTTCGCATTGTTGTCGCTCCCGACCGTCATCGCCCCGGTCGCCAGCGTGTTCGTCGCGTGGATCGTCGTCGTCGCCACGGTCCCGTTCAAGTACCCCGTCAACGTCGCGCCGTCACGGATGATCTGCAACGCGCACAGCGTCCCCGCCGAGATCCCAGTCCACGTCAACGTCGAGTCCGTGTTCGCCGTATCCGTCGCCGTCACCACGACTTCGCTCGACGTGTTGTGGACGATCTTGAGCGACTTCGCCGCCGCGTTCTTCCCGAGGATCGTCCGCGTGGACGCGATGTCGTCGGTCTGGAACAGCACCTCGACCGTCCACACCGTCCCGAGCGGCCGGATCGAGGCGTCCGAGGACAGGTCCACGTCGTCGTCCGTCCCGTCGAAGTCCATCAGGACCGACGGCGCGGCGAACCGATACAGCCGCTTGTACCCCGCCCGCCGCTTGTCGCTGTCCTCGGCCGTGCGGCTGTTGTCGTACTTCGCCCAAGCGAGCCGCGACGAGTTCGCGTCACGGGTCGTCTCAAGACCCTTGGGTACGTTCGTCGAGCGGGGCTGGATGTCGGCCATCAGGGCACGTTGTAGTAGACCCAGTCCTGCGACCCGCGCTCGTCGAACCGCTTGCGACGGAACGTCATCGGGGCCTGTGACTGGTTCTTCTTCATGTAGGTGGCGATCAGCGCGTCCGCCCGGTCGTAGTCGATCAGGACCCGGTTGTCCCCCGACCGCTGCGCGAATAGGTGCGCCACCGAGATCAGCAACGACTCCTTGTTGGCGTCGAGCAACGGGGTGTCCGTTGCGTTCGTCATGTCGGTCCACATCTTCAGGTACTTCAGGTGGATCGCGTACACGTCGTCGGGAACCGGCGACACCCGGACCCGGGGGACCCCCGTCGTCGTCGGGATGCAGATGCCGACCGAGTGAGGCTTCCCCGCGTACGCCTGAATCGTCGCCTCGGCGTCGATGCGGTCCTCGCTCACTTGCAGGATCGGCCCGGTCGTCTGCGACAACAGCAGGGTGGCAGACGTGATGACATCGACCACCGACGACGTGTCGTACTCGTCCTGATAGACGACGTAGGCCGACGCGGCCACCGTGTCCTCGATGTAGTTCCGCGCCAGCGTGAGCGCCGTGGCGCTCCCCACCGACAAGACCCGGTAGAACGGCAGGTTGTAGGCCAAGGCGATCTTCCGCTTGGCGAACCCCGTCCACGTCGTCCCGCTGCCCGTAACCGACGCGCTGTTGGCCGTGAGCGTGGCCGTCCCCGTCGTGTACGGGGCGACCGTCGTCAGGACCGTCTCGGCCTTGCGCTCGGGCCAAGTGAAGGCGGTCCAGATGTAGCGCCCCGCCCAATTGAGCGCGTTCCTGATCGTCGTCTCGTCCTCGCTGCCGGACGACGTGTCGAGGTGAAGGTCCGCGCCGACCTGTCCGATCAGGGCTCCGAAGTTGGCTTGTGCCATAGGGCTCCTAGATCAACGTCGCGCGGACGATGAACGACCCGGTGAACATCGTGGCGATGGTCCCGTCCGCCAGCGTCACCCGGCCTTCGTGGGAATACACCCCGGACAGCGACGACGTGTCGGCTGCCTGAAGCGAGATCGTGAAAACCCCGGTCGTCGGGTCGCTCGCCAGCGTGATCCCGCTCCCGACCGTCTTGGAGATGGCCGTCGTGGTGCCCTGCTTGACCTTCCACGAGATCGAACACCCGGTAAGGTCCTCGACCGCCCCGGCGTTGAGATCGTCCACCGTCACCACGACGGATCGGATCTCCCCCGCGTACAGGTCGATGTTCTGGTTGACGTAAGCCATCAGACGGCCCCCCTGATGGTGAACGTGGCCTGCGTGGACCCACGCCCGTAGAGGGTGGCTTGCGTGGACCCGTCGAGGTAGATGCTCGCCTGCGTGGACCCACGGAGGTAGAGGGGCGGCCCGGTAACGTCGGGCGCAGCCGCGAGGATGCCGCTGTAGCGGTTCGCCGTGTGCTGCCGGTCGCCCTGCCCGATGGTCGCGTCCGGCAGGACCGGCGCCAACACCGACGCCAGCAGGATGCTGACCGACGAGGCACGCTTGGAGCGGGTGTCGAGATTCGCCATTACGGCCCGCTCGCAATCTCACCCCGGGTGTAGGTGGTCCCGTCGTCGCTCACCGTGGACTTTTGGTCCACCGTCGTCGCGTCGTCGGCAAAGACCGATAGCGTGGTCGAAGTCTGCGTGACCTTGTTCCGAAGGAACTTGAACAGGTAGCCGATCTTCTTGACCAGCGTGTTCGTCGCGGCGGGGGCCTCCTGCCCAGGCTCCGCGAACGTGTCCGTGTTCAGGACATCGAGGACTTCGGCGTTCACGTCGGCCTTCGCCTGCGTGGCGAGACTCCCCACCGACCCCGTGACGTTGCCGCCCACGCTGCCGGTCACGCTGCCCACCGCGCCCGTCACGGACCCAACGGCTCCCGTGACGCTGCCGACCGCCCCGGTGACAGACCCGACGGACCCGGCCACGCTGCCGAGGACGCTCCCAGCCAAGTTCCCGCCCACGGATCCCGCCACCGAAGCGACGGACCCCACCACGTTCCCGCCGACGTTGCCCGTGACGCTGCCTACCGCACCCGTCACCGACCCGACCGCGCCCGTCACGCTGGCAATCGTCACGTCCGACGCGACCTTGGCGTCCGTGATGCAGTCGTTGGCGAGGACCGTGGCGGTGATCGCCCCAGCCGCGAACGTGGCAGCGTCGATCGCACCGTCCGCGACCGCCGCCGCCGTGATCGCGTTCGCCGCGATGCTCGCCACCTTGACCTCGGGGATGCCCGCCGCCGCCGTGATCGCGGAACCGGCGAACTGCGTCACCGACACGTCGAGAACGTCGCCGCTCCCGAACAGCGAGTCGTAGACGTTCGCCGCGAGGACGTGGAACTCCATCCACACGGGCAGCGCCCCGCTCTCATGCACCGCGACGAGCAGGATGCCGATGGTGTCGGTGTCCGTCGCGTCCAGCGTGACCTCGTACCAGCCCGCCTCTTCGTGCGAGAGCGTCTGCGCGGCGGCCTTCTGCGCCCACGCGCCGCCGTTCTTCTTGAGCCGCACGTCGGGCTGCGTGATCGTCAGCGCCGTCTCGGCGGTCTTGCCGTCGGTTTCGTCGAGGAACGGGCCGATGCCCACGTCAACGGAGGTGGACTGCTTGAGGTATCGCATCAGCCAGCGTGCCTCCGTCGGTACTGCGACCAGACTTGCGGTACTGCGTCGCCCGCAGGCGCCCCCGCGCTCGCCACGACGACCTGCTTGCGGCGGGGGTAGATGACGCGGGGGTGGGAAGACTGTGTCAGGTCCAGGTTGGAAAGAGGCCCCGCTCCGGTTAGGTCCGGCTCCGTTGTCGCTCTTCCAATGAGAGGCCAGTAGTTACGAAGGGTTGCAGCCGAAACCAGCATTGGGCTAAACCCTCTCGCAAGGCTTGCAATCTGCGCGGAGGACAGGGCGGAGTCGTAAGTCGCAATCTCCGCGTAGTGACCCGTCGTGGACAGGTCCGCCCTAATCCAGTAGGCACCGACCACAAACTCGTCGGAAGATGAGGTGATGACTCCGTGAGAGCCGGACGCCCCGTACGACGCCTCGACGCCATCCCGAAAGAACTTCACCGAGGAGCCGGACCTTGTGATCCCAATGTGCTGCCATTGGCCAGTGGATATGAACGACGCAGTCGAGTACGTCTCGTCAACCGTTGATCCGTTGTAGGAAACGAAGTCGAGGCCTAGCGACGTGCTTCTCCCTATCTGCGCGTACCAGCCTGCCGTCCCGTACCTACCCTTGAACAAGAGCGTTGATACAGAATTGGGGTAGAGCCAAAGCGCAATCGAAAAGTCCGCGTTCTGAAAATCGCACGCGGAGGCGTTGTACAGGCGGCTGTTCGCCCCGAGCGAGCCGAGGGATGATAGTTCCCGCGCCATGGCCTACGTTTCCTTGACCTCGACGGCGAGCAGTTCGGCGTCGCCCGTCATGTCGTCGGTGCCGCTCGTCCCGTCCGCGTCCCGCGTGACCTTGAGGCGGAACGCGCCGCCCGCCGCGAGGCTGTCCATCTGCGCCCCGTCGGTGAACGCGATCGACGTGACCGTCTCGACGCCGCTCGTCCCGTTCGCCGTGCCGCCCGCCGTCTGCGCCGACGCGAACCCGTCCGAGTCGATGTCCTGCGAGGCGATGGCCTCGACCGACACCGCCCACCGCGCCGTACCCGACGTGGCCGACGTGCCCGCCCAATGCAGGTAGACCGTGATCCCGCCGCCGCCGTAGTGGCGCGGCAGGATGCCCGTGAACACCGCCGACTCGTCCGTGGAGTCGTCGAAGTCGAGGACCGGGTGCGCGTTGCGCGTGTCGAGCGTGGCGTAGTTCGACGCGGGCGGCTCGTTGTCGCACGGGAAGAACGTCGCGAGGGTGTTGCCGCTAGCCAAGCACCACCCCCTTGTCGGTCGCCCGACGGACCGCGATGAGCGTCAGCACGTCGCGCAGCGTCTCGGCCTGCGCGGTGCCCTTGACCACGTCGAACAGGACCGCCACGGCGCTCTCCCAGATCTCGGCGTCCTTGTGCGAGAACGTCTTGCCGTCGGGGAACAGACGGGCGAGGGACGCGCCCTGCACCGCGAGGAACGACGCGCGCTCGGTCGCCGCGTCCGCCGCGTCCTTCTCGCCCTGCGTCATCTCGACCACGGCCTTGCCGTCCCACTTGCGGTACTTCGCCGGGATGGCGAGCGCCGCTTCGGCCTCGGCGCGGGGCACCTTGACCCACGGCGCCGCCGCGTCGTGGACGCTCAAGGCCACGTCGAGCGTCGCGGGGTTGATGAAGTCGGCCACGGGCGGCTCCTAGACCAAGACGTATTCGATGCTGCCCGCGATGTTGCCCGCGCTGGACGTGACCTTGAGCGCGTTGCCCACCGTCAGTGTCCCAACCGGGTACGGTTCGGGGACCCCGCCGCCGGGGCCGATGTTGACGTACCCCACCGGGAACGTCCCGTACACCACCCGAGTCCCATCAGCGTCCGCCCCGTCGGTGAACGAGATCGTCGCCGCCGCCGAGGTCGAGAACCCGAGACGCAGGATGCGAATGGCCTTGCCCGCCGTAGCGGCGACCACGTCCGCGTTCGTCTGCGCCCCCGTGAATGCGAATCCTGTACGAGCCATGACCGTCTCCTATCAAGAGGGGGCAGGGGGCCTTGCGGCCCCCCGCCGGTCCTACTAGGTGCCCTGCGTGTAGGAGACGATCAGCCACCCGTCGCCCTCGACGAAGGTGGTGACGTTCGCCGCCTCGACGGAGATCGTGTCCGTCGCCGTGAACGTGTTGGCGGCAGTCACCGCCGTACCCGCGACCACCGCGCCCTTCGGGGTGCAGTTGGCCGAAGTCAGGCCCACCACGCCGCCCGTCAGGTTGGTCGTCCCGATCTCAAGGTTCAGATCCGCAGCCTTCGCCGCCGTCGTGACAGCGACCTTCGCCACGAACTCCACCTTGTCAATCGTCCCCGCGAACCCGGGGGTCCAAGCGGTGATGACATCGGCAGCCGTCAGGCCCGCCAGTTCGATGTAGAAGATCCACTGGCCCTTGATGCCAAGGTTGCCCTTCGCCTTGTCCGCCGACGCGGAGGGAAGGAGCGTCTGCCGAATGTAGTCTGACTGGAATCCCACGATCCACCTGCTTTCTTGTTTGCGCCGTTGGGTTCGGACGGGCGGGGGCCCTTGCGGACCCCCACCCCACCGGAGTTGAAGTTCTGGACTACCAGAACTGATCCATCGCGAGGACGGCGGTGCCCGCCACCTGCGAGGTCGAGGAGTCCGCGTCGATGGCCCATCCGATCACCGCCTCCTCCGCGCCGTCCACCATCTTGAGGACGGTGCCGTCGGGAGAGGTCGTGCCAGCCACGGTCAGCGGATCACCTTCCGCGACGTTGCCGTCCGTGGTGAGCGCCGTGTCGTTCGGGCCGTTGGTCTGGAACCAGCCCCAGTTGGTCGTCGGGATCGCCGCGAGCGCCATCCCGATTCCGAGGCCGATGCTCGACACCGCCCCGTCCACGAACGTCGCCACCGTTCCGGTGACGTTGCCGTAGGTCGAGTTGGTGTGCTGGCCGACGATCTCGCCAGCCGCGAGCGTGTCCGCCCCGGCGTTGTAGCCGTAGCGGTAGGTACGACCCTGCGCCCCGGTGCGCTTCGTCCCAAGCGGGTGCTTGCGCTCCGTGTCGATGGTCGTCAGGGGGGAGTTGAAGCCGAAGGACATGTTCTGTTTCTCCTGTTGGGGCCGGGGTTACAGGCTGATGCCCGTGCCCTTCGCCAGAGGGCGACGAGCGTGGCACACGACCTGACCGTGGAACTTCACGACCATCGCCTTGCCCAACTTGCCCGCAGGCAGCATGTTGGTCCACGGCGTCACCGACCACGTCGCGCCGGGCTTCGTCACCAACTTGAGCGCGTTGGTGTTGATCCACAGCATGATGCCGCCGAGAGACGCTTCCAGCGCGTCAAGGTGCGGCTCGTAGATCAGCGGGATCCCCTTGTACTGAAGGTTCTTGATGCCGATGTCGGCCGAGCCCTGCTTGCCGCCCGTCGCCATCAGCGTCGTCAGGTTGAGGCCCGTCGCCTCGTACGCCTTGATCGCCGTGTCCGAGCAGACGATGGCGGTGGGCCCACCCAGGTTCTTGTACTTGTTCACGGCGTTGTACGTCGTACGCATGTACGCCGGACCGTTGGTCGTGAACGACCCGATGCTGTTCGTCTCGGTCGAGGCGAAGAACGTCTGACCCGCGTTGGCCGGGTTCCAGCCCTGAAGCGTGTTCGTCGCGTCGATGGCCTCGACGATGGACTGGATCTTCGTGGACCCGTCCGCCGAGGTCCCGGTCGTGGCCGCGCACAACTGCGAGGCGACCGTGTCCGCGATGGCGAGCATCGAACGCTCCATCGCGTCCTCGACGAACTGGAAGATCGCGCCGCTGCCGACGGCCTCGACCTCGTCGATCTCGTCGATGTAGGCCGACTCGTAGACGTGACGCCACGAAGCCCGCGAGTGGGTGAGGTGGTTGATGTGGTCGAGGTTGATGGTCGAGCCACGGTCGAACGCATCACCGTTCGCCGTGTACCCGTCCTTCATCGGGACCAGGATCTCCTTGCCGCCACCAAGTTGCGTCTTGGTGTCGAGCATGAGGTCGAGGATGGGGTGGATCGTCCACGCCTGGTTGAGCGCCTGCCGCGAAAGCCACTCTTCCGCGTACGTCGTGAGGATGTCACCCTGCTCAAGAGCAGAGCGAGTCGGGAGAGCCATTGTGGGGACCTTTCAGGACCCCGACACCGTCAACGTGAGGCGAAGCCTCTGCCGTTGAACATGGTGGCGATGTCCTCGGTGGAAACCTTCATGCCGAGGCGTTCCCGAGCGAGGTGGGCGGCGTGAGCCATCCGTTCCTCGTTCGTCTGCGGTGCGCGGTTCTCTCGGATGTGCTGTGGCACACCGACAGGCGCGACCGTCGTGGAACCTCGGTTGGAGGGAGAAACCACCTTGAGGAGCCCGCCGCTCTCCGTCCCGTTGACTCGACCGTTACTCGGCGCCTTCGTCCCCATCGCGTCGTAAGCGAGCGACAGGAGTTCGGACACCGACTCGGGAGTCACCTTCACGCCCAACCGCTTCGCCATCGAGTCCGCCTTCTTGGCGACTTCGCCAAGGAGTGCGTTGTCGGTGACGTGGTTGTCCTCCGCCCAAGAGAGCGCCGCCGACTTCACGGCAGCCTCCTCGGTACGCGGAGCCACGACCCGATCCTCGACGACCTTGGCAGCCCGCGCCTCGATGTCGCTGGTGACCTGCGCCCGGATCCACTTCGCGTACCCCTTCGGGTCGATGACGGGGTCGGGGACCTCGTCCTCGCTGTCCGGGGTCGCGGTGGGGGCAGCCTCACCGTTGAGCATCTTGTACGCGGCAGCGGCAACCTCGGGATTGGCTTCAAGCCGCTCCCAAAGCCCCGCCTTCGCCTTGATCGCCTCGATCTGCTTGCGCTCCTCTTCCATCGCCTTCATGGCGCGGGAGTGTTCCCCCCGCCTCATGTGGCCAGGCTTGAGATACGCAGCCAGTTCGGGATCGAGCGTGGATGCCTTGGAACGTAGATTCTCTGGCAGCCACTCAACGTCTACGGCCTTGGTCGCCTCGACGGGCGCATTGGCACCATCGGGAACGCTGGCCTTCACCGCAGCATCCTTGGGCGTCTCATCGACAGCCTTGGACTCCGACGCCGCCTTGGGGGCGGCAACCTTGGCATCGAGCGCCGCGAGCCGGGCCGTAGCCTCGGAACGCAGAGCCTCAACCGGGTCGGGAGCCTTCGTCGTCGCGGGATCGCTCAAGGGACTGTGGATCTCCGTTGATCGGAACCCGGAACACCCGGGCTCACGGGTCGAAGCCTAGCGTGGCTAGGTATCCTATGCAAGTGCGTTCTGTGGGCGCTGCGCGACCCCGTTCATCTTGGCCTGATCCGGGGGGCCTTCGTTGCGCTCCTGACGACCGGGTACGTCCGCAGCGCCGCGCTGTCCACCCGCCTTGCGGCCGGTCTTGTCCCCGGCCTCACCGGGGGGGGCGCCGTTGTTCATGGTCCCCATCGCCTTCGTCAGCGCCGCCGAGATCATCTCTGCCTCGGAAGGCTGGTAGGGCACAAGCCCCTCGATGTCGGCTTCCTTGGCGATGTTGATGAGTTGCGACCTGCCGTCGAAGAACGGGATCCCCGTGCTGTCCCGGCCGAGCGGGCCCATCGACAGCGCGTAGAAGTCCATGAGTTGCTTGTTCCGCGCAAGGTTCTCGGCGCGGATCGTGGACGCGAACTTCGCCGTCAGGCGCCGCCCGTCCACCCCCATCGCCTTGATCGCCGCGTGGATCGGCACGCCTTCCTTGTTCGGCTTGATCGAGGACCGCCCGAGATAGGCAAGGAACTCGTCCGAGGAAGCGTGGATCTGGAACAGGCGGAACACCATCCACGACAGTTCCGAGTAGCCCGATTCCAGGGCCCGGACCACGTCGGTCTGCGTCACCGACGCGCCCTGCATCGCCATCTGCTCCTGCCCGAGCGTGTCCGCCACCGGCTCGCCCGTCAGCGCCGACAACGGCACCCGCTCCATGTTGGCGTAGTCCGCCATCAGGCGCATCGACGCTTGCAGGTAGTCCAGCGGGGCGTTCCCCATGTCTACCCGCTGGAACAGCGGCCCGTCCTTGGTCGCGTCGTACCCGGGCTTGGCCTTGATGACCGCCCCGTCTTGGGCCGCGACGTATGCCTCGATGGTCGAATCCTCGGCCATCGAAGAAGCCACCGCCACGCGGGCGCTGCGCTTCGTCGCGTTGTAGTACGCCGACCGGGTCTTGATGATCTCCAACTGGATCGGCCAGCCCGGCGCGAGGTACGGGATCCCGAACGCCTGCTCGGGCTTCTCCCGGTTGTGCTGGATCGGCGTACGGAACACGAACGGGAAGAAGTGGGGGAAGATCGGCTCCCCCTCCGCGTCGAGCCACGGCGAGGTATCGTCCTTCTCGCAGAGGCCCCCGTACCCGCTCTCGGTCGTGTAGTGCCGCTTGCGGTAGACCCGGTCGTGGATCTCCCACAGCACGATCCGCCCGCTCTCCTCAAGCGCCTTGTCCGGGGGGAGGTCCCCGTGGATGATCTCAAGGGCCGGTTCCGTCCCCTTCATGCGGATCGGGTGGATCTTCGCCTTGGCCTCGTCGGTGAACGCCGGGTCAGCGGCGAACTCCTCCGGGGTCATCACGATCTTCCGCGCCGCCCACCGGGCCTTGCGGAAGTCCGTCACCGTGGGATCGAAACGGAACCACGTCCCCATCGGGAGGGCTTCCACCGCGATCTTGGCCTTGACCCGGGGGGCCCGGGGGAGGGCTTGTATCTTGGCGTGTTCGACCTCGCACGTCTCGGCCAACTGCGCGATCCTGGCCCGCTCCTCGGGAAGCAGCCCAAGCGCCTGCGCCGGGTCCTCAAGGACCGACCGGGCCATCTCCCCGACCTTGAAGTAGTCGATCCCATACGGGATCTCGGTCAGGTTCCCCGTCCGCGCCGCAAGGACGAAATCCTCGGCCGGGATCGACTGCGCCCGGATCTCCTCGGGGGTCGCGTTGGTCCGGTGGACCGAGATGCCGAGGGCCCAAGACCCCCGGGTCATCATGTACCGCATGGCCCGACGACACTCGGCCGTCGCGTCCGCGTCCGCCATCAGCATCGACAGCAGCCGCTCGGACTCGTTGACCGTGTTCGCGTCCTCGTCGGGGAACCGACCCCACCGAAGGGCGGGCTCCTCGTAGAACGTCAGCGCCGTCATGTAGGTGTGGACGGCGAGGCTGACGTTCAGGTTGATCTGCTCGTCGTCCCCGTCCCACGACGACCGGGTGGACTCCTTCTCAAGCACCCGCCGGGGGACGACCCGGGGGAACATCCCCGCCAGCGCGTCCTCAAGCAGCGTCCAGTTGGGCTGTAGGCGCTGACAGACCTGACCGGCGGCGGTGAGGCGCCCACCCCACAACGCCCCCGCATCCATCCTGTCGAGCGCCTTCATGGCTTACGCGCCCCGGGCGTGGGCGTCCGCCATCGCCTTGTAGGCCAGCGCCATGCGCGAGTGGAACACCTGCGCGGCCTCCGCCCCCGTGTAGTTCGTGAGCATCTGGAACCCGAACTGCGACGTGACAAGGTCCACGGCGACTCGGTTGCAGAACTCGTCCCACGACAGGAAGCCCCCGCCCGCCTCGCTGGCGGGCACGGCACGGCACTTCTCGG
>Ga0138256_10006178_pt1 | contig 12673 bp, 12 predicted proteins | sample KNB2016incub_MG_FD_105486 | JGI IMG/M metagenome (GOLD analysis project Ga0138256, IMG submission 105486) | Active sludge microbial communities from wastewater in Klosterneuburg, Austria - KNB2014incub_MG | ecosystem: Engineered > WWTP > Activated sludge > Unclassified | place: Austria... | reverse complement strand
CATTTATTCCGTTAACAGAGAATAAAACTGAACTATAATATTTTACATACCAAGAAACTTCACTTATCCACTGTCCCAAAATCAGGTATGTCGTCTTGAAATTCAAAACGGTCTTCTACCCTTCTACAACAAAAATGTTCTAAACCATTACTTACTACAAGATAAGGAACGTCAAAAGTCAGATTATATCGTGCAACCTGATAAAAGACTTCTTGTGTAATAGCTACTTCCGGAGCTTTAAACTCACATATCAACCAAGGTGATAAATCATGCTTATAAACAATAAGGTCAGCACGCATTTTCATATTATTAAAAACATGTTCTTTTTCAATGGCAAACAATCCTTTAGGATATTTTTTTTCATAAATCAAGAACATCATAAAATGTTGACGCACCCACTCTTCAGGTGTCAAAGCAACATACTTGTTTCGGAGCTGGTCAAAAATTTGTTTACTTTGTCCCTCTGTTTTAATTTTAAAATCAAAATGAGGTAAATTCAATTCAATCATTGAACGAAATTAAAAAACTCTTAGAAATTAATACCAAAACAGATGAATTAGATTTCAAGAAATAAAACTTTATATGCATTCGAAAGAAGAAATTGTAAAAAACTGGCTCCCACGATACACAGGCACCGCTATTGAAGATTTTGGTAAATACATTTTACTCACCAACTTCAATAATTATGTTGAAATTTTTGCAGAACAACATCAGGTAGAAATCATGGGCACACACCGTTCGATGCCTAATGCTACAGCCAATGGTATTACATTAATTAATTTCGGAATGGGCAGTGCCAATGCTGCAACTATTATGGATTTGCTTACAGCTATTGAACCGGAAGCTTGTTTATTTCTTGGGAAATGTGGTGGCTTAAAACGTAAAAATCAATTGGGAGATTTAATACTGCCCATTGCTGCTATTCGTGGTGAAGGAACTTCCAATGACTATTTGCCGGCTGAAGTTCCTGCTTTGCCTGCCTTTAGTTTGCAAAAAGCCGTGTCAACAACCATTAGAGATTATGACAAGGACTATTGGACAGGTACCGTTTACACTACAAACCGAAGAGTATGGGAGCATGACGAGGAGTTTAAACAATACCTGCGGAAAATGCGTTGTATGGCAATTGATATGGAAACAGCTACAATTTTTACAACCGGATTTGTAAATCAGATTCCTTCCGGAGCTTTGTTATTAGTAAGCGATCAACCAATGATACCTGATGGAGTGAAAACAGAAAAAAGTGATTTGAGTGTTACAAGACAATTTGTTAAAGATCATATCAATATTGGAATTGACTCTTTGAATCAATTAAAAAATAACGGTCTTACGGTAAAGCATCTGCGTTTTTAACTAACCATGCCAGAACGCAAATTTGAAGAGATATTAAAAGATCTTAAAAACAAGGTTTATCACCCTCTGTATTTTCTACAGGGCGAAGAGCCTTATTACATAGATGCCATCAGCGATTATGTTGAAAAAAATGTGCTGAATGACATGGAGAAAGAGTTTAATCAAACCGTTCTCTATGGTCGTGAAGCGGATGCTATGGGAATTGTGAGTGCTGCACGAAGGTTTCCAATGATATCTAACTATCAGGTTGTAATTATTAAAGAAGCACAAGATGTAAAATGGTTTGGCAATAAGGATAAAGAAGAGGATAAAGCAAAAGATAAAAGCAAGGAGAAAGAAGATCCGTTGATGCTATATCTTCAGAATCCTACACCAACAACCATACTGTTGTTTTGTTATAAATACAAAACCATTGACAGCCGAACAAAAAAAGGAAAACTAATAAAAGATAAAGCACAGTTTCTTGAAACAAAAAAATTGTATGATAATCAATTACCTGCCTGGATAAAAAACTATCTGAAAGACAGAAAAATAAAAGCTGATGACCATGCTGTAGAAATGCTTGCCGAATACTTAGGGAATGATTTGTCTAAAATCAATAATGAAGTTGGGAAAATGCTGATTAACCTTAAAGATAAATCGGTTATTACGCCTAATGATATACGTGAGCATATTGGCGTGAGTAAAGACTACAATGTTTTTGAATTGCAGAATGCATTGGCTGAACGCAATGTTTTAAAAGCAAACAGAATTGTTAATTATTTTGAAGCCAATCCAAAAAACAATCCGATTCAATTGATTATTGGCAGCTTATTTGCCTACTTTAATAAAATTCTCATTTATCATTTCACCGTTGACAAATCTGCTGCATCATTAGCATCTGCATTAGGCATAAGTCCATTTTTTGTTAAAGATTATGAGCAAGCAGCCAGAAACTATCCAGTAAAAAAATTAGAAAAGATTATAGGATGGTTGCGCGAGTATGATCTAAAATCTAAAGGTGTAGGCAGTACGGATCAGGTGCCAACAGGAGATTTGCTCAGGGAAATGGTTTTTAAAATTATTCATTAATTGTGATTCGTGTATCAGTAGTTTCTTATCTCAACTCCAAACCATTTGTTGCCGGGTTGACACAAAATAGTATTAAAACCGAAATAGATTTGTCATTGGACATCCCTTCTGTTTGTGCAGAAAAACTAATCAATGGAAAAGTTGATATAGGATTGATACCTGTAGCTGTTCTTCCATTAGTAAAAAATGCGCAAATCATAACTCCGTTTTGTATTGCCTCAAACGGAAATGTTAACTCTGTACTGTTGTTAAGTCAGGTTGCGTTAAATGAAATAAATCAAATCTGGCTTGATTATCATAGCAGAACTTCGGTAATGCTGGCACAGTTACTTGCAAAAGATTTCTGGAAAATTGATGTTAGTTGGCTTCCGTCTGAAAAAGGTTTTGAAAATAAAATAGAAGGTAAAACTGCAGGCATTGTTATTGGTGACAGGGCATTGGCATTGAAGTCAAACTTCAAATATGTATATGACCTTGCTACTGAATGGAAAAAACATACGGGACTACCTTTTGTCTTTGCCTGTTGGGTAAGCAACAAGTCCTTACCGGAAAAATTTATTGCTGCTTTTTCTCATGCACTCAGTCAGGGAATAGAAATGATTCCTGAGTTAAGTAAACAACTTCAACCTGACTATCGTTTTGATGTAGAATCCTATTTAACTGAAAACATTGACTTCAGGTTAAATGAGCAAAAAGAACAAGCATTGAAATTGTTTTTACAACAAATTTCATAAAAGAAAATTAAAAGATAGTTTTAAATCCCTTTTTGATTTATTAGGAATATTGTTACCTCAGAACGACAATGAATTGTAAACAGAAAGTTTTTCTTTCAGTTTTTGTCTTGCAGTATGTATTCTGATTTTTACGGTTCCTAATGGAATAGATAATTGTGAAGCTATCTCTTCGTATTTATAGCCCCGGAAACTCATCATAAAAGGCACTTTAAGATTATCGGACAAATCATTGATTGCATTGTTGATTTCCTTCATCACCAAGTTAGCCTCACCTCTGTTTCTGGTTGCATTATTAATGTTATTAAGGAAAAATTGATTTTCGGTGCTGTCCAAGAATGTTTGGCTTTTCACCATTCTGCGATAGTTGTTTATGAAAATATTTCGCATTATGGTATAAAGCCATCCGCTAAGATTGGTCCCCTTTTCAAATTTATCTTCATTGTTTAATGCCTTCAACATTGTTTCCTGAATAAGGTCATTGGCATCTTCAGTATTTTGAGTGAGTTTTAATGCAAAACCTTTTAATGACCGATAATGGTCTTTTACTGAATCTTTAAATATGATATCTGAGTTTTTCATTTGTTTAACCTTTTTAAATTAAAGCTCAACAAACTTACGAAGCAAACATGAATTATGTATTAATGTTTAACTTAAATAATGTTAAAGTTAAACAATATGGCAAATTTCAGACAATCAAGCGGATAGCTTAGTAGAAGAAGGTATTGTATGCCTTTTTAAAATACTGACTGATTTTTCGAAGTGGCTTACGTAATGTTGTGAAGAATCCGGGCTTCAGATTGTTCATTTTCCAGGCAAGCTTATCTTCAATATTGGCTTTAAGTTTTACAAAAAAACTGACATTACTAACGCCTCCCATTCTCATTTTGACAATTGTTTCGGGGAGATAGGCAATCTTTATTTTATGCTTGTGAATAAGCCTAAGCATTAATTCATAGTCGGCAGAAAGTTTTAGATCGGTATTAATGTAGCCATACTTTTCATAAACCGACTTACGGACAAAGAAAGTAGGGTGTGGTGGCATCCATCCTTTCTCGAATGAATCGGGTTTACATTCTCCTGCCTTCCAAACACGCATTACTTTATTGGTATCTTCACGGTTAACAAAAATCAAATCTGCATAAACACCTTCCAGTTCGGGGTCAGCATTAAACAATTTCATGACATTGGAAATAACCTGTGCATGAGCATATAAATCGTCAGAATGTATGGCTCCGATTACATCACCTGATGCCATTTTTAAACCTTTATTGAGTCCATAGTAAAGTCCTCCATCTTTTTCGGAAACTATTTTGGTGATTTTATCCTTATACTTTTCAACTATCTGAAGTGTATTATCTTTTGACTTACCGTCTATAAGCAAATATTCCATATCGGAATAGTCCTGTGCAACAACAGATTTAATGGTGTCTTCAATAGTTGCAGCACTATTATAAGTTATTGTTACAATCGAAATCTTCATATTCATTATGTTCCTTAGGTCTTTTACCCATTATACAAAAATAGGTTGCAAAATCATTCTGCAAACAATTTTCTATTTTGATTTACTGTATCTGAATTGTTTAATACTTCTTTAGCAAGTTCAATAGCTCCATTTTGCCACAAGCTATACGTTTTCTGATCCATGGAAACTGCTTTTAACAGACTTTCAATAAAATGCTGTTGATTATCTAATGGAAAGTCAAATCCGGCATATTTTGCTTCAAGTCCATGCCATGGCGTGTTGTTGCTGATAATTACCGGAACACCAAATGCCAAACTTTCAACTATAGCATGTCCATAGTTTTCGTGCATTGTCAGCAATATTGAAAAATGATTGTTTTCAAATACTGATTCAGATTGTCTGGCATCAATAACGCCTTTGTATTCAACAGAAATATTTTGAGGTAACAACTTAATCAAATCTTTGCACTGACTCCAGTAAGCATCATCTTCAAGTGTACCATAAATTTGAAATGTAACTTTAAGATGCTGTGGAATTGCTTTAAGCCATTCCAACACAAGATGCAGATTTTTCTTTTTAGAGACGCGACTGAAAAACACCAAATTCAATTGACCGGAATTTTTAATTTTTGTTTCTGACACAGCAGGCTTTACAGATGATAAATTTAAAGCTACCCTGACTTCTGCCCTATTGCCAAACATTGCCTTTATCTCTTTTGCTTCTTGCTCTGTGCTGGCATGCCAACGTACTTTATCAAATGTGGCAAGCATTTTAGAGAGAGAAATAAATGCAAGTTTTTTCAATGGCTTAATAGCTAATGCACCTGCACCTAACATACCTCTTGGTGCAATAATACACTTACATTTTGGCAGATATTTTCGTGCAATCTTCAATGGCTTTAAGGTAAAGTTTTGAGAGAAAAAGCTGTTCATATACAATATGTCGGGCTGTTCACTTTGCATCACCGCACGTAATGATTTCTGACTGAAATTGCTTTGAGAAAAATAATAAACACGTGTACCATCCGGTAAAATATTCCATGCATCAGACTCAACTCCTGTATAAGGTTTGTCATCGCTAAAATCGGTATCGGAAGTAATTACGGCAAAGTCAAAATCATCTTTCAGGCAGTTTATTATACTGGCACAAGAACGTATTGGCCCGCCTGCTTTGTATCCGGGAAGGTACCAGTCAATTGCAACCAGAATTTTTTTTCTTGAGGACATCAGTATTCAATATTATTTTTTTCAAGCCAATGTTCAAGCACTACACAAAGCCACATATCGAGCCAACGTACACCCGGCTTTCCTTCATTAAAACTTTGCCATCTGTTAGTAAGTGCTTCTTTATTCATAAAGCCACGATTAGCAAGTGCGTAAATGCGGTCACCGCAGAAAGTACTCAACTCTTTTTTCAGCCATCTCTCCCATGGAAAAACAAAACCCATTTTTTTACGGTGCACAACTTCATCCGGTAATAAATCACCTAAACTATCTACCAAGAGTTTCTTAGGATAAACAGGGTTTTTATATTCATCCTTAACACCCATCACATATTCAACCAACTTATAGTCAAGAAACGGCACTCTTACTTCAAGAGCCACAGCCATACTCATCTGATCGGTATCGCGCAGCAATACGTTTTGCATATAGCTTGATATTTCTGCTGCACTCACCTGGCTGAAGAGCGGAAGTCTGACAGTGCTTTTATTCAATTCTTCTATTATTGATTTCACAGCATCAATGCCATTAAACTTTTCTTCGATAAATGCAGCCAACTGTTGTGTATTGCTTATTTGCCTTGAAACAGGAAAAGAATATTGCAAAGAAGCGTTTGGCGACAGCAATAACTGTTGCATTTTAATGCTTGCAGTATCTTTTTTTAATGTTGTAATTAATTTACCCAACAAGTGGCGAAGAGGCAATGGCAATTTCCAAAGCCAGCTTTTTTGATGCAACAATTCTGTACGTTTAAATACCGGATAACCGGCAAACAATTCATCACCACCAAGACCTGAGAGAGCCATTGTAACACCGGCTTGTCTTGTAATTTTTGAAACAATATATGAGTTAGGACCATCACCACTAGGGTGATCAAGAGCATTCATAGCTTCAGGCAATAAATTTAAAAAATCTTCCGGTTTAAGTAAAAACTCATGATGATCTGTTTGGTACTTATCAGCAATCAGTTTTGCAAATTTTGCTTCACTAAATTCCGATTCATCAAATGCAATGGTAAATGTTTTAACAGGTTGTGAGTGAATACGGCTCATAGCTCCTACCACAGCACTTGAGTCAATGCCACCGGAAAGAAATGCTCCAAAGGGCACATCGCTGATTAATCTTCTGCTTACAGCATCATAAAACAGTTTGTTAATATCGGCACAAACATTTTCATAGCTCTTGCCCTCCGAAGAAAAATCAGTGTTCTCAACAATATGCCAATACCGTTCAATATTTATTCCGGAAGCATTAATCGTCATACAATGACCGGGCATGAGCATAAACACATTATTAATAAACGTCTCAGGGGCATGAATGGTCTGATAAGTAAAATACTCATGAACAACTTTACGGTTAATCTTTCGAGGCACAATTCCTGATTGCAGCAACGACCTGATTTCTGAGCTGAACAAAACAGTTCTATCTTGTCTGAAATAGTAAACAGGTTTTATTCCTAACCTGTCGCGCGCAATAAAAAGTTCCTGTTTGGCTTTATCCCAAATGGCAAAAGCAAACATACCGTTAAAATGTCTCAAACAATCTTTACCCCATTTCATAAAGGCGGCAAGAATCACTTCTGTATCACTGTTTGACTTAAATTCATATCCGGAAAGATGCTTTTTTACTTCCTGAAAATTATAAATTTCACCATTGAATGCAATTTCAAGATTGCCATCATTACTTTGCATAGGCTGATGTCCTGCAGGAGAGAGATCTATAATAGCTAACCTACGGTGACCAAGAGCAACTTGCTCGTCAATATAGTACCCTTCATCATCAGGGCCGCGATGTGAAATAGCATTATTCATCTGCCTGATAGTAGATGACGACTGTACACTACCCATTCCATAAATGCCGGTTATTCCACACATAGTTTAATTACTGTTTAAAATTTTCCAGACTACAGAAGCCCATATATCGGGTGTTATAGACTTTGACAATTCATGACTTTTTTTACCCATTTCGATTAAAGTGCTATCAGATAAAAGCATTATTTTTTTTAAAGCTTTCTTCAATGACTCAACATTACTCGGCTCATGGTAATATCCGTTCTCACCTTGTTTTAAAAATGTCGATCCTGCAGGTGCCTTTGTACTTAACAACAACGGATAACCTGCAATAGCATATTCATGTACGACTACACCCCAATGTTCATCGTAAGTTGGTAAAAGAAAAACACCTGTCTGAAGTAAATATTCCTCCATTGCCGAAGGTTGAACAAACCCTACATTTCTGATTTTTGGATGCTGTGGAAACTCTTTTTCAAGCGGGCCTTTTCCCAAACACCACAACTCCCATTCATTTGGCATTTCATTCTGCAATTGTATAAATGCCTGCCACAGTTCACGAATACCTTTAATTTCAATATAACGACCAACAAAAATAAAGCGTTTTGGAAACTTCTTTTCCTTAATTGGCATTATCTTTTGATATGCCTGATTGAACAATTCGTAATTGGCTGAATACATGCCTGTTTCTATTCTACTCTCTTTAAATCCTAATTTTTTGGCATATACTACTTGTGGTTGCCCGGGAACCCAACAATGTGAAAAAATGCGAGGTAAAACAAATGGTGCTGTTACTGAAGCTATGTATTGTTTAAGTTTTCCTTCCCACAAATTATCGAATGCAAGCACTGTAGGTATTTTTCCAGAATATTGTTTGGCAACTTTTACATATCCCTTATCCATCCATCCATTACAAAAAATAAAATCAGGTTGGATTGCATCAGCCAGTTCATTGAGTTTTTGCCCATCATACTGTTTTCTGTCATAATAGGTAATGCCCTCAACAGCATCAAACCGAAACGGGGCGTTGGGGTCCAACGGATACTTTACTATATGTAGCTCGACAGGATAGTTTTGCACTGTTTTTTTAAAACAGGCTTCCACATATCCGGCAGGTTCAAGATACAGGAATAAGGCTTTCTTCTTGCTTGTCTGCATTAAACTGTTCTTCGTGAATTAATATATTTAAAATTAAAATCAGAATGATGTGAAACGGATTTAGCGATCCCATAATCCATGCTTCAAAAGATGCTGAAAAAATAACGGCAAACAACACTGCGAATGCAATTTTAGTATGCAACATTGCTTTGAAATACGTTTTAATAAATCCAACTGCAAAAAGAATCAGACCTATCAATCCGGTGTTCATCCACAATGCAAGCCATGAGTTGTGAACACCTCCCTGATGTCCGAGGGCACTTAGCCAATGTCTGTTGACATAAAAATACCATTCATCATAGGCAAAGCCTCTACCCATAAAAAACTGCGACTGAATTTGTTTCCATGCTGCACGCCAAGCAATCAATCTTCCGGAACCATCTTCAATGGCTTCTGCTCTAAGATAATGCCCAAGTCCCATAGCTTCTACGATGGCCACAATATTCTGATTGATTACTTCATACAGTACGATAGTCACTATTAACACTGCAAATCCGGCAAAATATCCCATCTCATAGAATCTTGCAAACAATAGAAATATCAAAATAGACATCATGGTATTTCGGGAAACAGCTAAGAGTGTGCTTAAAATAATGAGCCCATAAACTATCCGTATTTCATTTTGGTCGAGTAGTCCGGGGAACTTTTTCAGAGAAACATAAACGAGTATGAAAAGCAAGGTACAAGCAATACCAATACCGTTCGGGTTTCCATACACGCCACAAAATCGTCCTACCAAAAAAACTGTGTTAGGGAACAATGGTATCATGATAACTCCTACTAAGAGGATCAAACAAAATAACATTATTACGTCTCTTAAAAACGATTCGCCCTCTTCACGAAATTGTTTGAGGAAATAGGCCGGAACAACAGTAAAAAGAAGCACATAACTTAATGTTTTCATGGCACTGTTGGTGAAATTTACCGAAGGTGCTTGCAAAAGCATGAGTCCACCCCAGATAAAAAATGGAATAAAAGGTTTGAAGTAATCATTGCTGCCGCTGAAATTTTTTCTATCGAAAAAATAAAACACCGATAGCAAAACAATATAAATATTTTTAGCGGTAGCGGCATAAAGTGCTTCTGTCTGCCGGCTATCACTCATGATGAGCAAAAACAGCAACCCTAAAATCAGTTCTTTATACATGCCTTTCATTTTGAGCATCACAACACTCAGAGTTACTGCGGCTACGCCAAGATTTTGATTGATGATACCGCACAACACCCATGCTAAACACATGATAACAAACTGTGAATTATTGCGGATAAACTGAAGCATTTGGTGGTTTAGAATTGCAAAATTAACAATTATGTTTTCTGTTCCTTCATTTGTTGAAATAGTTCGAGATGTTGTTGTGCAATCACAGGCCAGGTAAACTTCTCTTTGACTCTTATGTATGACTGTTCGGCCATTCGCTTTTTCGCCTGCTCATTCAAAACAAAGTACATAGATATGGCATCTTTCAGAGATTTTACATCAGATTTCTCAATGATGTATCCATTTAAAGAATCAACCATAACAGTAGTTGCACCAGTATCTGTTACAATAACAGGCAAGGAATAACTCATAGCTTCCAATACTACTGTTGGCATTCCCTCAAACAATGTTGGCAAGACAAAAACGTCACATTCTTTATAAAGGCTGTTTAGTTTTTCATCATCGGCAAAACCATGAAAAATTACATTTGGTTCTTTTACAGTTGTACTGAAATGTTCAAACAACGGACCTTTACCCACTAAATGAAATTCTATCTCATTTTTATACCCGCCATTATTCAGTTGTGTTGCTGCATCCATCAATACATGAATTCCTTTATTAGCGGCAAATCTTCCTACAAACAAAAGTTTTAACGGCCTCTGACCAAAAGCAGTCCGCTCAAATTTTTGAGAAGGCAGATTTATTGCATTTGGCAACACAACAATTTTACTATTGTGATTTTTAATATTACTTCTTAATAGCTGTGTTAAACGACCACCCAGTGAAACTACTTTTGCTGCCTTTGAAAAAAGATAACCAAAAACAAACTTAAATGGCATGGCTTTTAATTTATCGGTAAAAGAAAGTGCCTGATAAAATTCCAATCCATGAGGGTTGAGTATAACACGATTTCCAATTTTATCAATATTGTGCCAAACGGACATTCCTTGCGCATAAATAATTGCATCAGGAAACTGTTTCAATGCCTCATAAACCTGTTTAGAATAGTAATACTCATTTAACAGATAATTGTTGCTGTGTTTGTTACGTTTGATTCCAATTTCAGTAATATTCAATGATGCATCAAATACATTCTGCTCATGATGCTGATGAATAACTGCAATATTTATTTTCTTAGTTTTTGCCAGTTCTTCAACTAATAAACGTGTATGTTTTTGAATTCCACCAACAAGTTGAGGATAAACACCATCTGTACAAAAAACTACCTGAATAGGTTGACTCATTGCACCAATGTTTTAATGCCATCTTCTATTCCTATTTTTGGTGTCCATCCAAGCGACTTCAGTTTAGAAACATCAGCAAGTAAATGTTGTCTTTCTACTTTACGAACTCTTGTCTGATCCACTTCTATTTCTATTTTTTCGTTTATAGCTTTTGAAAAAGCATCAACAATTTCTGTAACAGAATACTCAATGCCGCGACCGAGATTATAGGTATGAATACCTCCTTCTACATGCGTTAGCAAAGTTTCAACGGCAGCTGCCATATCGTAGGTGTGAATAAAATCACGTTTGGGAGTAAGGTTGCCCAATTTAATTACCCTTTTTCCTTCAAGAACTTGTTGCTGAATTTCAGGTATCAGGTGCGGGTTGGTTTCATTAGGACCAAAGGCATTAAAAAACCTGCAAACAACAACAGGAATATCCGTCTCTAAAAAAAACTCATTGCATAAATGTTCGCCTGTTAGTTTTGATAATCCATAAATATCCATAGGGCCGGTGGCAAAACTCTCACTCACAGCTAAGTCATAAATAGGATAAACCGCAGCTGTAGATGCAAAAAACACTTTCTCAGGAGTATATTTTTTTGCTGCCTTTAAAAGGTGCATTGTTCCTCTTATGTTGATGTTGCTACTCTCATAGGGATGTTGATTGCAATAGGGAATAAAATGCACTGCTGCCAAATGAATAATATATTGGGGCATGATTTTACCAATAATCTCATCAATTCGTTGTTCATCAAGAATATCGGCATTAAAAAAATGACTGTCATCAATATTGATAAACTGCCTGTTGCCAAATGAAAGATTGTCGATTACAAAAATTTCATGTTTTTGCTTCTGAAGGTGTGCAATTACGGCCGAGCCAATAAATCCTGCACCGCCTGTTACTAATATCCGTTTCATAAAAAATGGTGGTTATAAATTTCTATGTTTCTTTTTAAAGGCTTGTTGTACGAATGTTTTATAAAAAAGTTTAAGTCATAAATTGTATTAAATTAGTATAACTTGCATTGTGCGATTTTTTAGTAAAGTTGTCAATGACTAATTGAAGTAACCTGTTTCGTGCTGAAATTTCCAAACGATTCAACTGCAACGAAGTTTTATCCAACACCCATCCACAATCATTTTGCTGTACAAATGACGTATAATCTCCAATACCTTCGGAAATAATTACAGGCAGACCGGCAGATAGATATTCGGCAAACTTTGTAGGCGATGCCACCTGATTGGTTACACTTTTCTCTCTAATTAAAATTCCAATATCGCATGATTTCAAAATCCCTGAAACTTCACTGTGTTTTACAAAAGTCTGAAAAATTTTATCCGGGAAAACTATCTTCAACTGATCTACATTTTTATCCTTTTCAGAGAGAAAGAGCACTTTAACGTTTTTGTTCTCACTAAGATTCTTCTGCAGAAAACCCTGCAACAAATCAAATGACTG
>Ga0138256_10006176_pt1 | contig 12675 bp, 11 predicted proteins | sample KNB2016incub_MG_FD_105486 | JGI IMG/M metagenome (GOLD analysis project Ga0138256, IMG submission 105486) | Active sludge microbial communities from wastewater in Klosterneuburg, Austria - KNB2014incub_MG | ecosystem: Engineered > WWTP > Activated sludge > Unclassified | place: Austria... | reverse complement strand
GCCGAGGCCGGTTCAAAACTGGACAAGGCGAAGACGTTGGGCGTGGAGGTCCTGGATGAAGCCCAATTCGAGGCGCTTATACTGAAAGCTGCGGATTCAGTATGAAGGCTCTGGCAGTTTCGCTGGTCGCGCTCGCCGCCACGGTGGGGTTCCTGCTGGGCCTCGTCGCCGCGGGTGGCACACCCACGGGTTCGCGGCGCGGTGTGGTGACGCCAGCGGCCCTTGAAACGCGCCCGTTATCGATCAGTACCGGCGCCGCAGTGGCGTCGCCGGTGAACGCCGGGACCGGTGTGGACTTTGCGGCGGTGGCCGCCCGTGTGAACGGGGCGGTGGTCAACGTGGACGCCGTGGCCCGAGAGATACGAGGCCGCACCCCGCGCCGGTTCCAGCGGGACATGACCGATGAAAATGGCGCCCCCCGCGAAGGGTCGGGGAGCGGCTTCATCATCGATGCCGCCGGTTTCATCCTGACCAACCACCACGTGGTGGAGGGCGCAGACCTGGTGACCGTCACGCTCGGAGATGGACGCGCTCTGCGCGCCACCGTCGTGGGCACCGACCCGGCCATCGATGTGGCATTGCTCAAGGTGGACGTCTCTGGTGGCCTGCCGGTGGCCCTGCTGGGGGACTCCGATACGCTCCGCGTGGGCGAGTGGGTGTGCGCCATTGGAAACCCGATGGGCTACGTGCACTCGGTGACGGTGGGCGTGGTGTCCTTCCTGGGCCGGAAGCTTTTTGATCAGAGCCTGGACGCCTACATCCAGACGGACGCCGCCATCAGCTTTGGCAACAGCGGAGGGCCGCTGATCAACAGCCGCGGGCAGGTGGTGGGCATGACCACCGCTGTCAGTTCGCAGGCCTCGAACATCGGATTTGCCATTCCCATCAGCCAGATCGTCTCGGTGCTGCCGCAACTACGCGAACACGGGCGTGTGGCGCGTGGATATGCGGGCGTGGTGCTGACCACCGCGACGCCGCGCCTGCAGGCCGCGCTGCAACTCGCACGTGACCGCGGTGCACTGGTGCAGGATGTACCGCCCGAAACACCGGCATCGCGCGCCGGGCTTCGGCCGTATGACTTGATCACGGCCATAGACGACGTAGACGTGGTGTCCGATGACGCATTGATTCGATACATCTCCGCCCAGGCTCCAGGAACCGTGGTGCGCTTTGATGTGTGGCGCGATCGATCGAGACAGACGGTCACGCTCAAGCTGACCGAACGCCCCCTTCCATCCACCGCGAGAGCGGCGCAGCCACCCGGCGGAGTTCGGCCCGCGCTGAGCCAGGAACAGGGGCCGCTCGGCATGATCGTGCGCGACATCGACGACGTGACGGCCAGGCGCAATGCCCTGCCGGAGTCGGTCACCGGCGTGATGATCAGCGACGTGGACCTGACCGGCCCCGCACGGCAGGCGCGCCTGCGACGCGGACAGGTGGTGATGGAGATCAACCGCCAGCGCATTGGGAGCGCGGCCCAGTTCCAGCGGGTGGTGGCCGCGCTTCCGCGCGGCGCCGCAGTCGCCGTCTACGTGTTCGATCCCGTGACCGACCAGCGGGCGATCTACTCCGTGATCATCGACCCCTCATGAAATCAAGACTCCTGGTGATTGACGACGATTCGGCGATTCGCGACACGATGCGAATGCTGCTGGAATACGACGGGTACGAGGTGCTGCTGGCGGCGTCGGGCCAGGAGGGCCTGGCCATGGTTGAAAAAGAAGCACCGGACCTGGTGTTTCTTGACGTCAAGATGCCGGGCATGGACGGCCTTGAAGTGCTCAGCCGTCTGCGCGGAACCAATGACTCACTGCCGGTGGTGATCGTGTCGGCGCATGGCAACACGACCACCGCGCTCGAAGCGGGGCGCCTGGGCGCATTTCGCTTCATCGAAAAACCGCTGTCGAAGGACTACGTGCTCGACGCGGTGCGCGAGGGGCTGGAGTTGGGCACCTTGCGCCGGGAGAACCGCCAACTGCGATCGGCCCTCGAGACGCGGCATCACGTGGTGGGCGAAAGCGGCGGGCTGCGCTCGGTGATGGATCAAGTGCGCCGCGCGGCGCCGACCAATGCGACTGTACTGATTCTCGGCGAAAGTGGCGCCGGCAAGGAACTCATCGCGCGCGCGGTGCACCGCAACAGTCTGCGCGCCCGGGAGCGGTTTGTACAAGTCAACTGCGCAGCCATTCCCGAAGAGTTGATTGAGTCGGAGTTGTTCGGGCACGAACGGGGCGCCTTCACAGGCGCGACGGAAAAGCAGACGGGCAAGTTTGAGCAGGCCGACCGGGGCACAATTTTCCTCGACGAGGTCGGGGATATGAGCCCAAAGACCCAGGCCAAGGTCCTGCGTGTCTTGCAGGAAGGCGAAGTGGAGCGGCTGGGATCGGCCCGGACCATCAAGGTGGACGTGCGCGTCATTGCCGCGACCAACAAGGACCTGGAAGAGGAAATTGCGGAAGGGCGCTTTCGCGAGGACCTGTACTTCCGCCTCAGCGTCATCCCCATCAAGGCGCCGCCGCTGCGTGAACGGCGTGATGACATTCCGGCGCTGGTCTCGCACTTCACCGCGCAGTTCAGCCAGGAACACAATCGCCGGCCAGCCAGTTTCTCGCGCGAGGCGATCGAAGCCCTCAAGCAGGCCCGCTGGCGCGGCAACATTCGCGAACTGAAAAACGTGGTGGAGCGGTTGCTGATCATGTCGGAGCGCGATGTCATCAGCGCCCGGGATGTGACCGACGTGGTGGGGCAGGCCGGCCCGGCACCGGCATCGGCTGCGGCCGGGGCGGCTGCGACGGTGCCGGCGGCGGCGACCCTGCGCGCGTTCAAGGAGGCCACCGAACGGGCGTGGCTGGTGGACCGCCTGCGTGAACACGCCTGGAATATTTCGAAAACCGCAGAAGTCATCGACACCCCGCGCAGCAACCTGTACAAAAAATTAGAACAGTACGGAATCCGGCAGGAAGTGGACGGATAGGGTACTCTGGAAGCTTCCGTCGTGGTGGGCTGGATGATCGCTGTTCAACTCGTGAAAGCGAGTTGGAGAGAGGAAAGTCCGAACTCCATAGGGCAGTGCGCCGGGTAACTCCCGGTCGGGGCAACTCGAAGGACTAGTGGCACAGAAAATATACCGCTCCGCCGTAGCCCGAAAGGGCGAAGGCGAGTAAGGGTGAAAAGGTGCGGTAAGAGCGCACCGCGTCTGCTGTAAGGCAGATGGCAGGCAAAACCCCGCACGGAGCAAGGCCAAATAGGGAGACGGTCGAGCACCGACGTGCTTCACGGCGCGTGCGGACTCGTAAAGGACGGCCCGTCCGATGTCTCCGGGTAGGCTGCTGGAGCCGGTGAGCAATCACCGGCCTTGAGGAATGATCGTCGCCCGCCATAGCCCGCCGAAGCGCCGAAAGGTGCGGAGGTGGGCGACGGTGGGAACAGAATTCGGCTTACGGCCCGCCACGACGGAAGCTACTTTCTAACGACCGCGAACAAAGATAGAGTACGCCCGGAGGCTGAGGATATGAGTACGACCAAGCGAATCCTGTTGTTCGGTGCCGCGGCCCTGGTGGCGGCGTTTTGGCTCGGACCGGACACGGCCGTGACTGCCGAGCAGTTGGGCGGGCTGGGCCAGGCGCAAGGCCAGGCGGCGGGTCAGGGGCGTGGCCGGGGCGGTGGCCGGGGCGCGGTGATTCGCCCGGTTGACGGCAAGTGCCCGGTGGGCACCGCGATGATCGCGCCGGACCAGTGCTCGCGCACCGTGCCTCCCGTGAATGGTGAGTGCCCATCAGGAACGACGTTGCAGCGCCCCGGCAGTTGCATGTTCCCGGAGTTCACGGCGCCGTCCATCCTCGATTACCGCCCACGCTCCACGCTGGTGGTGGCCGAGCACATGGTGCCGCGGGCGAAGTACCCCGTCATCGATATTCACAGCCACCTGGGTGTGTCTGAGCTGAACCTGGAGCAGACCATCAAGGAGATGGATGCGCTGAACCTTCAGATTCTGGTGAACCTCAGCGGTGGCAGCCAGCCGGACCAGGTAAAGGGCCGCGTGGACTTCATCAAGGGGTCCAAGTACGCGAACCGGTTCGCGGTGTTTGCCAACGTCAACTGGAACCAGCCGGATGCGCCCGGGTGGGCGGCCAAGGCGGTGGCCGACCTGGAAGGTGCAGTGAAGAATGGCGCCATCGGGTTGAAGATCTCCAAAGGGCTGGGCCTGCAGAATGTGAAGACGGATGGTTCGCTGGTCAAGGTGAACGATCCGTTGCTCAAGCCCATCTGGGAGGCCTGCGCGCGACTGAACATCCCGGTCATCATCCACACCGCCGAACCGGAAGAGTTTTTCTCGCCGATGGACTTTCAGAACGAGCGATGGCTTGAGCTGGCGCTGTTTGAGGACCGCCGCAACTACATGCCGGGACGGCCGAAGTTTGCCGATCTCCAGCGCGAGCGCGACGAGTTGTTCATCACCAATCCGAAGACCCGTTTCATTGGCGCGCACTTCGCCTACTACGGGAACAACCTGAAGAAAGCCGCCGAGCTCCTGGACAAGGCCCCCAACGCGGTGCTCGAGGTGGGGGCCGTGCTGTATGACTTCGCGCGGCAGCCGCGCGCGTCGCGCGAGTTCTTCATCAAATACCAGGACCGCGTCCTCTTCGGCAAAGACGCCTACTACCCCGAGGAATACCCGTACTACTGGCGCGTGTTTGAGACCACCGACGAGTATTTCGACTACTACCGCGACTACCACGCGTTCTGGAAGCTGTACGGCATGGACCTGCCCGATGAGGTCCTTAAAAAGCTCTACTACAAGAACGCTCTTCGGGTCGCTCCTGGTCTCCCACAGGCGGGATGGCCGAGGTAGGGACGTCCGTGTAAATGGCGAAATGTCACAAATGTCCGAAATGGCGAAATGCCGGACAAACCAATGCAGGGAAGAATGCTTGAATGTTCTTGGTGATCAGTGGTTGAATCTGCTACTCCAAGGTCATTTCTGCATTGCGCGCCTTCGACATTCGGACATTCTTCCTTCCATTGGTTTGTCCGGCATTTCGCCATTTCGGACATTTGTGACATTTCCCCATTACGATAGTCATCGTTTATGTCTCTGTACTTAGTGACCGGCGGTGCCGGGTTTATCGGCTCGCATCTGGTCGAAGCGTTGTTGAAACGCGGCGATCAGGTGAGGGTCGTCGATAATTTTTCAACCGGCAAACGCGAGAACGTTCCGGCCGGCGTCGATGTCATCGAGGGCGACCTGGCAGACGATGGCGTGGCGGTGCGGGCGGTGGTTGGCTGCGACTACGTGTTGCATCAGGCGGCCATCCCATCGGTGCCGCGTTCGGTCAAAGACCCGCTGGGCACTCATCGCGCAAACGTGGACGGCACCATGCAACTCCTGGTCGCATCGCGCGATGCCGGGGTCAAACGTCTCGTCTTCGCCGGCTCATCGTCTACCTACGGCAACTCGGCGGTGTTGCCCAAGCGCGAGGACATGCGGCCGTCGCCGATCACGCCGTACGCGCTGCAGAAGTACATCGGCGAGCAGTACTGCCAACTCTTCACATCGCTCTACGGGCTGGAGACAGTCACGACGCGTTACTTCAACGTGTTTGGCCCTCGTCAGGCGCCAGACTCGCCGTACTCCGGTGTCATCTCCCTGTTCATCAAAGCACTGTTGGCTGGACAGTCGCCGCTGATTCATGGCGATGGCCGGCAGACGCGCGACTTCACGTATGTCGCGAATGTGGTGGACGGCGTGCTTCGGGCGGCAACCGCCGAGGGTGTGAGCGGGGAAGTCATCAACGTGGCCACCGGTGGGCGGATCTCGCTGCTTGAACTGGTGCGGGCCGTGCAGTTGATCCTGGGTTCCGACAAGGCGCCGACGTTTGATCCGCCTCGCGAAGGTGACGTGAAAGATTCACAGGCCGATATCTTCAAGGCTCGCAAGATGCTGGGTTACGACCCCAGCGTGCCGTTCGAAGACGGGCTGCGTCAGACCGTCGCGTGGTTCAAAACGTTGTCAGTCTGACGCCCTCCACGGGCTGACTGACAACGGCGATTTCCTCTTCTCCTCACTCCCCGGCGACGGCCGACTGGTACGTCGCGCGCAACTCCCGTGGCTGCACTCGCTTAGCCAGACGAGAGCGCCGGCGCGGAGTTGGCCTTCAACCTGCAATCTGACCTGACCGGGTACCGGCCAGCCACGCCGTATCAATGCGGCCTCCTGACCTTGCGTTCGGGCGATGTGGCTGTGCCGGTGCCGATGCACTCTTTCCGCGTATGGGACGCGGAAAGGCCATGACGGAGATCAGACACATGCGTAGCTCACTCACGTTGGTTCTCGCCCTCATCCTGACCGTGTTCTCGGCCCAGTCTCTGGCGCAGGCAACCGGCGCGCCCGCACAATCCGGCAAGCCGGCCAAGGAAGGCAAGGAGGCGCCCGCGCTGGCGCCGATCAACCTCAACACGGCCACGGCCGCCGAGCTTGAAGTGCTGCCGGGTGTGGGGCCCGCGACGGCTGCCCGCATCGTTGAGTACCGGCTGAAACAGGGCGGGTTCAAGAAGATCGAAGACCTGATGAACGTGCGTGGCGTCGGCGAGAAGATGTTCCTCTCGCTCAAGCCGATGATTGTGGTCACACCGGGCAAAGGCGTGTGGCTGTAGATCAGCTGTCTGGGCCGACAGGACCCAGAAACCCTGACGGGACGGGTGCCGATCGGCGCCCGTCCCGCGCTGACGGTGCGTCGCTGGTGGAGGTCGTCCTTGCGCTCGCGATCGTGATGTCGCTCTGTGCGATTGGCGTGCCGGCCCTGGCGCATGTGGCGGATGCCAAGCGGACCCGCGACGCCTCTTCTTTTTTGGCGGGCCAATTTCGCATGGCACGTCAGCGCGCTGTCATGACCGGCCGGTACGTCGCCGTCGTGTTTGATGACGCGGGAGGCGAAGTGGGGTGGCGGACGTGTCTGGACGGCGACCGCGATGGGGTGTCCCGTTCTGACATCGCGTCTGGCACCGATCGGTGTGAGAGGGCGGCCGAGGCGGTCTCATTCAGGTTTCCAGACGTGCGAGTGGAGTACCTCCCTGGTGTGCCGAGCCCCGACGGTGATCTGGCGCCGGCGCCCCTGCGGTTTGGCACGGCAGCGATGGCGGCGTTTTCACCAGCAGGGACGGCGTCATCCGGGACGGTTGCCCTGCGCGGAGCGGGCTCGGCGCAGTTTGCCGTGCGGGTGGCCGGCGTCACCGGCCGCACGCGAGTACTGGAGTTCGATCCTGGCCGCCGCGTATGGGTGGAATGAGCGTCGTCCGGCGGTACCGGGTCGGCCGCGATCTCATGCCCGTGGAGTTGACCGAGGAACTCGGACATCTGGAGGGGCGATCGCGTCTCGCGCCAGGGGAAATCGTGGAACTGCTTGATGTGCCTTCGGCGCGCGGTGTTGAGCCGCGTCGAGCCCTCGTAGAGTCGTGGTCGGTATGGACGATGGGTCATGGAGGAACGGTTTATCGCGGCACTTGCCGGTGGATTGAGTCATCAGGGTAACGTCCGGGCCTTCTGGCGTTGCCGTCGCACTCGTCCCTGCCAGTGGAGCGTCGCTGATGAGTTGGCACCAATCGTGATAGTCGTCCCGCGGGAGGCGCGGCAATGATCGTGGGGCAGAGCCTGGTGATGCAGAAACTGCGTGCGGACGTTGTCCGCGTCGGTGCAACGAACTTCACGGTTCTGGTGGAGGGGGAGAGCGGCGTCGGCAAGGAACTCGTGGCCCGGGCGCTTCACGACGTCAGCCCACGGCACCGGGGGCCATTTGTCGCGGTCAACTGCGCAGCACTCGTGGAAACGCTGCTCGAGGCAGAACTATTCGGCATCGAGGAACGGACGGCCACGGGCGTGCGCGGGCGCCGGGGGAAGTTTGAGCTGGCTGAGGGAGGGACGCTCTTCCTGGATGAGGTGGCAGACCTTTCGGTCACAGCGCAGGCCAAGCTCCTTCGCGTGTTGCAGGACATGCGCGTGGAGCGGGTGGGCGGACACAGTACCAGGGCGGTCAACACCCGGGTCATTGCCGCCACCAACCGGCGGCTGGCCGATCAGATGCAGGCCAAGCGCTTTCGCGAGGATCTGTATTACCGGCTCTCTGGCGTCGAACTCAGCGTGCCGCCGCTGCGCCTGCGCCGCGATGACATCCCGCTCCTCTCCAGGCATCTGCTGGAGCGGCATCGCCAGGCGCAGCAGGTGGAGCTTGGCGCGGCGGCGCTCGACGCGCTGATGGCCTTTGACTGGCCCGGGAACGTGCGTCAACTCGAGCGCGTGCTTGAGCGAGCCATCGCGCTTGGCCCCGGCTCGGTTGTGGACGTGGGTGATCTTCCATCGATCGTCACGAAGGGCTATCGCGATCTGGTGGACGACCTGCCAGGTGACATCGAGTCGCTGCGCACCTGGAGCAGCCGCTACGTGCGCGGCGTCCTGGACCGCTGCGATGGCAACAAGCGCAAGGCCTGTGACGTGCTCGACATCAGTTATCACACGCTGCGCTCACATCTTTCGTTCGCGCCCGGCGCCACGCAAGGCGACGCGCGAACCCCGTAACGCAGGGTCGCCGATCGATCAGGAGGCTGAATGGCTGACAACACAGGGTAGTGAGGAGGGTGATGGCAATGACAGCAATGAACAACGCAACAAGTGCGCGGTGGGCCGTCGTGGCGGCGATCGCGATGGCCGGCCTGTTGGCGCCGGCGGCCGCACAGGCGGCCGACGGGCCGTCGGTGCGTGTGACGCGGCACGGGACCGGTCGCATCGTGATGGAAGTGGCCGACAAAACAGTCACGGTCCGGAAGGACGTCTCGGCCGATCGTTCGGTGGTGACTCTGACCACGCCAAACGACCGGCTCATTCTCATCGTTCGGCGCGGCGTCCTCAGCCTCAGCGGGCCGGCCGGGGATGTGACGATGGAGGGAGGGGGAGTGGGGGAGTACGGGCAGGTGCTGGCCGTTCTCCAGAGCTCGGAAGCGGCGGCCAGCGCCCGGACGCTTCTGGCGACGATCGCCGAAGGCCCCGACACGTTCGTCGGCCAATCGATGTTGCTGACTCGCGCGCTTCTGGAGTCGGGCAGCGGCAGTTCGAAGGCCATGACTCTGCACCAGGAGTGGGCGGAGGAGCGCGCAGCGGCCCGTGCGGGCGCCAGGCGGGCTACCCTGTCGGGCAGGCCGCAGGTCTTCAAGGTCGCGGTCAGTGACATGGTCCAGCAGCGTGGGCCCGGGGAGTGCTGGGACCTCTACTCGGCCGAAGCTCTTCGCATCGCCAACGACTTTGGCGAGTGCACCGACGACCTGAGGTGGTACGAGGCGCACAAATGGGCGGGATGTTCGCTCATCTACGCCGTGCGATCCGAGGCGGCGATGGCGTGGTTCATCGCCTGCAACGGTGGCGTTCCGTTCAGCGGGTAAGTAACCAACAGGGAGGAAACATGCGCGTCATTGCCGTCGTACTCGCACAGGTCATCATTGCCGTCCTCGTCGGCGGGCTGATCATGCCCGCGGTCTTGTTTTCGGTGCCGCAAACCCGACAGGCCGGTCCCCTGGTCCTGTTGCTCCTTGTCGCACTGATGTTCGGGCTCCTGCGTCTGGCGTGGCCGGCGCCCAAACGCGACCGCTAATGCACGCGCAGCGCTCCGGGGCGGGCCCGCGCGCCCGCCCCGGAATCGGTTTACTGTGGTTGACGATGGGGGGAGGCGATAGTACGTTTGTAGAGACGCCACCATGACGACAACCCCACCAGCAGCAACCCTCAAAAAGACACCGCTCAACGCCCGGCATCGCGCCCATGGAGCTCGCATGGTCGAGTTCGGTGGGTGGGATATGCCAGTCGAATATTCAGGCATTACAGACGAGCACATGACGGTGCGCACGGCCGTCGGATTGTTTGACGTCTGTCACATGGGCCAGATTGAGCTGGCCGGGCCTGATGCGCTGGCGGCCGTCCAGTGGATTTCGTCCAACGATGCGAGCCGGTTGGCCATTGGCCAGATTCAGTACTCCGCCTTGACGACCGCTGAGGGGACGTTTGTGGACGACATCCTGGTCTACAGGATGGGCGAGCAGCACTTCATGTTGGTGGTGAACGCCGGCAACATCATGAAGGACCACCAGTGGATTGTTGCGAAGGTGGCCGAGCATGGCGGCGACGTCTCGGTGGTCAATGCGAGTTCGCGTTACGCGCTGATTGCGATTCAGGGGCCCCTGGCCGAGCGTGTCCTGCAGACCCTGACGGATATCGATTTGAGCGCCATCAAGTACTACTGGTTCGACCACGGCGAGGTGGCTGGGGTCCGCGTCACTGTGTCGCGTACCGGGTACACCGGCGAGGATGGGTTCGAGGTGTTTGCGCCGCCTGCCCAGGCCGAGCGGGTGTGGAACGCATTGCTTGAGGCCGGGGCCGCGCATGGGATCAAGCCGTGTGGTCTGGGTGCCCGGGATACGCTGCGGCTTGAGGCCTCGATGCGGTTGTGCGGCAGTGACATGGACGAGGGCACGTCTGTGGTCGAGGCCGGTTTGAGTTGGATCGTCGGCTGGAAGAAGGATGCGTTCCTTGGCGCCGAGCGTCTGCGTGCCCAGAAGGCGGGGAGCCTGGAGCGGCGGCTTGTCGGTTTCGAGATGCGCGACCGCGCCATCGCGCGTCACGGCCATGTCGTGATGGATGGCGAGACCCCGGTGGGTGTGGTCACGAGCGGCACTCAGACGCCGTATCTCAAGAAGTCCATTGGACTGGCGATGGTGCCGCTGGCGCTCTCGGCGCCTGGCACGTCGCTTACAATTGATATCCGGGGCCGGCGAGTGCACGCCGAGGTTGTCCCTGAACCGTTTTATAAGCGCTCAAAACCCGCGTAGGAGTCTTCGTATGTATCCGACTGATCTGAAGTACACCGTCGAACATGAATGGGTCCGCGTTGACGGCGACGATGCCGCGGTGGGCATCACGGATTTTGCCCAGAAGCAACTCGGCGATGTTGTGTTCGTGGAGCTTCCTGAGGTGGGCCGCGCGCTGACCAAGGGCGAGGTCTTCGGCACCATTGAATCGGTGAAGGCGGTCTCGGAGCTGTTTTCGCCGGTGTCAGGCACCGTCGTCGCCGTCAATGACGCGCTGGCCGCGCATCCGGACTACGTGAATGGCCAGCCGCACGAGACGTGGATGATTCGAGTGAAGATGTCCGACGCCGGCGAGTTGGACGGCCTCATGAACTCCACCCGCTACGACGCGTTCATCGCGTAAATCGTCGAGGTCACGCCCGTGTCCGATCAGTTTGAAATCCGTCACATTGGCCCCCGTCCGTCTGATCTCCCGCATATGTTGCAGGCGGTGGGTGCCGCAACGATCGACGGGTTGATCGACCAGATCATTCCTGCCGACATCCGGCTCACAGCGCCGATGGAGTTGCCGCCGGCCGAATCGGAGACCGCGTACTTGTCGCGGCTTCGCACCATTGCGGCGCGGAACCGGGTCTGCCGCAGCTACATCGGCATGGGGTACTACGACACGAACACCCCGCCGGTCATTGTGCGGAACGTCCTGGAAAACCCGGGTTGGTACACGCCCTACACGCCGTATCAGGCGGAAATTGCGCAGGGCCGGCTTGAGTCGCTGCTCAATTTCCAGACGATGGTGTCTGACCTGACGGGGATGGAGATTGCGAACGCGTCCCTGCTCGACGAGGCCACGGCGGCGGCGGAGGCGATGACGCTGCTGGCACGCGTGACGAAACGCCAGAACGCGACGACCTTTGTGGTGTCTAACCGTGTGTTTCCGCAGGTCAAGGCGGTGCTGGTCACCCGAGCGGCGCCGCTGGGCATTCAGTTGCGTTTTGTCGATTTCTCGACGCCTGGCGCGGCATCAGGGTTGGGAGAGGACGTCTACGGTCTCTACGTGCAGTCGCCCGATGACCATGGCGAGGTGCACGACCTGCGCGGCCTGATTGAGCAGGCGCACGCGGCTGGCGTGCTGGTGGCTGTCGGTACCGATCTGCTGGCGTCGGCGGTGTTTACACCACCCGGTGAGATGGGGGCCGATGTCGTGGTGGGCAGTGCGCAGCGGTTTGGCGTGCCGTTGGGGTACGGCGGGCCGCACGCCGCGTTTTTTGCCACTCGTGAGGCCTATGTGCGGCAGGCGCCTGGGCGCATCATTGGCGTCTCGGTGGATTCCAAGGGACGGCGGGCGTATCGGATGGCGCTGGCCACGCGTGAGCAGCACATTCGGCGCGAGAAGGCGACGTCGAATATCTGTACGGCTCAGGCGCTGCTCGCGAACATCTCCGCGTTTTTTGCGGTCTATCACGGGCCATCGGGGATCAAGGCGATTGCGGAACGGGTACATGGACACGCCTCGCGGTTGGCCGCGGCGGTTGCGGGTCTGGGGTGGACGCAGACGAACCGCGTGCTCTTTGACACGGTGCGGTTTGAGGGTGCGCCGGCGGCGGTCGACACGGTCCGCGCGGCGGCCGAGCGCCTCGGGATCAACCTCAGGTTTCCGGGCGCCGGCGTGGTGCAGGTGTCGCTTGATGAGACCGTCACGGATGCCGATCTGGCGGATGTCGTGAGTGTGTTCGAGGCCGCCGCGGGCAAGAAGGCCACGGTGCCAGGTCAAGGTGCGGCGGTGGCGGGAGCTCTGGCTCGCACGACGCCGTTCCTGACGCATCCGGTGTT
>Ga0138256_10006175_pt1 | contig 12675 bp, 7 predicted proteins | sample KNB2016incub_MG_FD_105486 | JGI IMG/M metagenome (GOLD analysis project Ga0138256, IMG submission 105486) | Active sludge microbial communities from wastewater in Klosterneuburg, Austria - KNB2014incub_MG | ecosystem: Engineered > WWTP > Activated sludge > Unclassified | place: Austria... | reverse complement strand
TGCCGCAACGGCGGCTGCGGCGTATGCGTGTGCACCGTGCTCAACGGTCGTGTCGATCAGGGCGCGTTCCAGCCGGCTGCGTTGACCGCGCAGATGCGCGCGCAGGGACAGGCGCTGATGTGCTGCGCCGCGCCGCTGGAGGATGTCGAAATCGAGGTGCCGGTCGAGTCGCTCGACGTCAGCGGCGCGCCGACGATGCGCGAATACAGCGCAAAAGTGGAGCGCATGGAACGCTTGAGCGAGTCGGTGATGCGCCTGTGGCTGGCGCTGCCGGGCGACCAGCGCATTCAATTCGCGGCTGGCCAGTACATCAACATCATCCTCGACGATGGCGCGCGCCGCGCCTTCTCCTTCGCCAATGCGCCGCACGACAACGCCTTGATCGAACTGCATGTGCGACTGATCCCGGGCGGGCGCTACACCACGCATGTGTTCACCGCGATGCAGCTTGGCGACGAAGTGCGCTTCGAGGCGCCGCTCGGTCGCTTCACGCTCCACGCCGGCGCCAGACCGATCCTGTTGATCGCCGGCGCCACCGGCTTCGCACCGATCAAGAGCATCGTCGAGGACGCCTTCCACCGCGGCGTGCAGCGACCGCTGCAGCTCTACTGGGGCGTGCGCGACCCGCGCGATCTGTATCTGCTGGAGCTGGCCGAGCGCTGGCAGCGCGAGCACACCAACTTCAGGGTCATCCCGGTGCTGTCGGAGCCGGACCCCACGCTCGGCTGGCATGGCCGCACCGGGCTGGTCCACGAGGCCATGCTCGCCGACCATGCTGACCTGTCCGGATTCGAGGTCTATGTGTGCGGGTCGGTGCAGATGGTCGACAGCGCAGTGCCCGCGTTCCTGAAACAGGGTCTGGGCGCGGATGCGTGCTTTTCGGATGCGTTCACTCCGAACGCGCAATAAATCAAGGCCTGCTTGACCCACAGCAATGATCCAGACCGCCGTTGCTGGCGATGCTGCGGTCACCACAGACTTTGCGATACGGCGGCTATGTCCTATTCCGATTTGCGTCAGTTCCTGCGCCTGCTGGAACACAAGGGCGAGCTCAAGCGCGTCGCCGAGCCGATCGATCCGGAACTGGAAAGCACGTCCTTCTGTCTGCGCACGCTCCAGGCGGATGGTCCGGCGCTGCTGTTCGAACAGCCGCGAGGCTCGGGCATTCCGCTGCTCGGCAACCTGTTCGGCGCCACCCGACGTATCGAGGCGGCGCTCGGTGGACGCCCGCTGGCTTCGCTGAGGGAGCTTGGCGAGCTGCTTGCGGCAATCAAGGAGCCGCGCTGGCCGTCGTCGCTGCGCGCGGCGCTGGAGAGCTGGCCGGAACTGGCGCAACTCGCGAATGTGGCACCACGGATGCTGCCCACCGCGGCCTTCGAGCACACGGTGCTGGACGGCGAGGATGTCAATCTCGGTTTGCTGCCGATTCAGCGCTGCTGGCCGGAGGACATTGCACGTCTGATCACCTTTGGCCTGGTGATTACCCGCGGCCCGCGGCAGACACGCCAGAACGTCGCCGTTTACCGCCAGCAGCTGATCGGCCCGAATTCGTTGATCATGCGCTGGCTGCCGCACCGCGGCGGCGCGCTCGACTATGCCGACCACATCGCGGCGACGCCGGAACAGCCGTTCCCGGTACTGGTGGCGCTCGGCGCCGATCCGGCCACATTGCTGGCAGCGGTGGCGCCGGTGCCCGATACCCTGAGCGAGCACGAGTTCGCAGGCCTGCTGCGCGGCCAGCGCAGCCAGCTCTGGCACAGCACGCTGACCGGTCTCGACGCACCGGCCGGCGCCGAAATCCTGCTCGAAGGTTTCATCCATCCGGGCGACCGCGCGATCGAGGGTCCCTTTGGCGACCACACCGGCTACTACAACGGTCAAGGCCGCTTCCCGGTGATGAGCGTCGCACGCATGTCCTTGCGCCAGGATCCGGTCTACCACGGCAGCTACATGGGCCGCGCGCCGTTCGATGAGCCATCGGTGCTGGCGATGGCGCTGAACCATCTGGTCGTGCCGATCCTGCGCAAGGTGTTTCCGGAAATCGTCGACTTCTACCTGCCGCCGGAGGCGTGTTCGTACCGTGTAGCCGTGGTCTCGATCCGCAAGCAGTACGCCGGCCACGCGCGGCGGATGATGATGGGCATCTGGTCGTACCTGCGCCAGTTCACCTACACCAAGTTCGTGGTGGTGGTCGATGCCGACATCGATGTGCGCGACTGGCGTCAGGTGATCTGGGCGATCGCCACCCGCGTCGATCCGGCGCGCGACAGCATGGTCGTGGAATCGACGCCGATCGACTATCTCGACTTCGCCAGCCCGGTCGCCGGCCTCGGCTCCAAGCTCGGTCTGGACGCCACGAACAAGTGGCCGGGCGAGACCACCCGCGAGTGGGGCCGGCCGATCACGCTCGATCCGGCCGTGGAGCGACGCGTGACGGCGTTGTGGGGAGAGGTGTTCGGGGTGGGGTGAGGCGAGGGAATCGGGAAGAGCATCGCGCGCAAGCGCGCTCCTACAGGGTGCCGAGAGGCCGCGCAGGATTTGTAGGAGCGCGCTTGCGCGCGATCCGGCTGCAACTAATGCGCCGCCCGATACGCCTCTCGCGCCTCTGCGGCGAAGCGCGCGCCGCGATGCAGCAGAATGCGTGCCCCGAGCGGGATCTGCTCCCACGGCAACTGGTCGAGCAGGTTGCGCACGCGCAAACCCAGCTCGACGTCGCCGGTGAGGGTCAATCGACGCTGGAAGAACAGGGTGTCGGCATCCTCGCTGCGGCTGGCGAGCTGCAGCAGATCGGTCAGGGTGCCGCGCACACAGGCATCAGGCATGGCGACCGGATCCAGCACGACGAGTTGCCGATCCAGCACCTCGACGACGAAGCGTTGTCCGAGGTCGGCGATTTCGACGCCGATGCGCCGGCCGCGGAGATCGGCCATTGCACCGTCGGCAAATGCAGCGGACAGCGCGTGCATCGCCGCGCGCTCGAACGCGCGTTGCCGCAGTTGCGAGGGCAGCAGGGCAAGCAACGGTGCCAGGCGCGCGGGCGGCGGAAGCCAACGCAACCAGGACCGCGGAGTCGCATACAGATCGGTCGCCATGGGTCGAGCATCGACGCCGATCCCCGCCATTGCCTTGACCGGCGTCATGTCGGCGCGATTGTGGCGGAGTTGGCGCACGATTGGGCGCGGGTTCGGTCGGCGGGCTCTGGTAGGCCGGTGTATCGCGCAGCAATTCACCGGCGGGAACTTGGCGCGAGCACCCGGTGAACGCGCGTGGCGCGTACATCGGGCTACTAATTCCCGCTCTGAAGACTCCTCCACCTGACTTCGGTCAATGCCGGCAGCCTGGGGCCGGCACCAACATCGCGCCACCCATCCAGCAGGAGGCGTCCATGCGCCTGGTGTGTCCGGCCGGCAGTCCGCCGGCGTTCAAGGCGGCCATCGACGCCGGGGCCGATGCGGTCTATGTCGGCTTTCGCGACGAGACCAATGCACGCGCCTTCCCCGGCCTCAACTTTTCCGAAAACGATCTGCACGCCGCGGTGGCTTACGCTCACGCCCGCAATCGCGAACTGTACATCGCGCTCAACACCTACCCGACACCGACTCGGATCGGCCAATGGCGCAAAGCCGTGGACCGCGCCGCCGCGCTGGGCGCCGACGCCATCATTGCCGCCGACCCCGCTCTGCTCGACTACGCGGCCAGCGCGCATCCGAGGCTCGCTCGTCACCTGTCGGTGCAGGGTTCGGCCACCACCCATGTCGCCCTGCGCTGGTACCGCGAGCGCTTCGACATCGCCCGCGCGGTGTTGCCGCGCGTGCTGTCCGTCGAGCAGGTCGAACGCGTCTGCGCCGCCAATGTCGTGCCGATCGAAGTGTTCGCCTTCGGCAGCCTGTGCATCATGGTCGAAGGCCGCTGCCAGCTGTCGAGCTTCGTGACCGGCGCGTCGCCGAATCGCCACGGCGTGTGTTCGCCGGCACGCTCGGTGCGCTGGCAGGAGCACGCCGACGGCAGCCGCAGTGTGCGCCTGGACGGCGTGCTGATCGATCGCTTCAACCCTGGCGAGCCGGCCGGCTATCCGACCGTGTGCAAAGGCCGCTTCGAAGTCGGCGAATCGATCTTCCATGCGCTCGAGGAACCGACCAGCCTGAACACGCTCGACCTGTTGCCGCGGCTGGCCAGGGCCGGCGTCTGCGCGCTCAAGATCGAGGGCCGCCAGCGCGGTGCCGCGTATGTCGGCGCGGTCGCGCGGGTCTGGCGCCAGGCGCTGGATGCCTTTGCGGCCACGCCCGAGGGCTACACCGCGCAGGCGCAATGGCATGCGACGCTGGCTTCCCAGTCCGAGGGCCGGCAAACCACGCTCGGCGCCTACCACCGGGGCTGGCAGTGATGCGCATCGCTTTGGGTCCACCACAGTATTTCTGGCCGCGCGAGCGCACGCTGGCGTTCTACCGCGATGCCCTGACCTGGCCGCTCGATGTCGTTTACCTCGGCGAGACCGTCTGCAGCAAGCGCCGCGAGCTGCGTCTGGCCGACTGGCTGCAGATCGGCGACGAGTTCGCGCGGGTGGGCGTCGAGGTGGTGTTGTCCTCGCTGGCGCTGCTGGAAGCGGAATCCGAGCTGGCGCAACTGCGAAGGCTGGTCGGCAACGGCCGCTTCATCATCGAGGCCAACGACATTTCCGCGGTGCAACTGGCGCGCGAACTGGGCGTGCCCTTCGTCGGCGGACCCAGCCTGAACATCTACAATGTTGGCAGCGTGCGCATGCTGGTCGACGACGGCATGCGGCGACTGGTACTGGGCGTGGAACTCGGGCGCGACTGGCTCGGCGAACTGCGCGAAGCGGCGGCGGCCGAGGGCATTGCGTTGCCACCGATCGAGGCCATCGCCTGGGGCCGACTGCCGTTGGCATGGTCGGCGCGCTGCTTCACCGCGCGCGCGCTGAACCTAGGCAAGGATGATTGCGGCTTTCGCTGCATCGACTATCCGGAAGGTCTCAAGCTGGCCACCCGCGAGGGCCAGGATTTCCTGATGATCAACGGAATCCAGGTGCAGAGCTTCGAAGTCTGCGACCTCGCGCCGGTGATCAGCGAACTCCTGGATGCCGGCATCGACACGCTGCGGCTGTATCCGCAGCAACACGACATGCCGCGGGTGATCGGGCGCTTCCGCCAGGCGCTGGAGGGCGCGGCGCTGACACCGCTGCCGGGCCATGGTATCGGCTATTGGCATGCGCGCGGACCGATGGCATCCGCGGGAGCTGAGACCCCGGCTATTCGCGGGCCGTGAACTTCGGCAGGTCGAAGTAACATGGCGTGCCTCCGAGGGAGTCCCTGGATGAAACCTGGTCCGCTGTCCCCCGCACTACCCGCCGCTGCCGCAAGCTTGCCTGGCGGCAGCGCGGCGCTGGCCGCGGCGCTGGACCACCATGCGATCGTCGCGGTCACCGATCGTCGCGGCCTGATCATCCACGTCAACGACCGCTTCTGCGCGATCTCCGGCTACCGCCGCGAGGAACTGCTCGGGCGCGATCATCGGCTGCTGAATTCCGGCCATCATCCGCGCGCTTACATGCGGCAGATGTGGCGCACCATCCTGCGCGGCGAGGTGTGGCACGGCGAATTCAAGAACCGCGCCAAAGATGGCAGCCACTACTGGGTGCAATCGACCATCGTGCCGGTGCTGGAAGAGGATGGCCGACCACGCGAGTTCATCGCGATCCGCACCGACATCAGCGCGCACAAGGGCACCGAGGCACAACTGGCGGCCAGCGAGTCGCGCTTCCGTCGGCTGTTCGAACTCTCCAGCGATGCGCTGCTGCTGCTCGACGTCGACCAGGGGCGCTTCGTCGATGCCAACCTGGCGGCGGCGCGCATGCTCGGCTACGCCAGCCCGGGCGAGCTGGTAGGCTGCCTGCCGCAACAACTGTCGCCGCCGGCACAGGAGGACGGCCAGGATTCGGCGAGCAAGGCTCGCGCGATGATCGAGGTGGCGATGGCGGCCGGGTCGCATCGTTTCGAGTGGCTGCACTGCAGCCCGCAGCGCGCGCCGTTTCCAGTCGAAGTGTTGCTGACGCCGATCACGGTCGACGGACAGCGACTGCAGTTCGTCACCTGGCGCGATATCAGCCTGCGCCGCAAGCAACGCCACTGGACGATGTGCTCCTCGCAGGCGCTGGACTTGCTGGTGCGCCGCGCGCCGCTGGCGGATGTACTCGCCCCATTGCTCGATTTCGCCGTGGCGCAAGATCCGGGACTGGGTCTGGCGGTGATTCGCCACTCGGCGGTTGCGCTGCGCCCGGAACTGGTCGCCACGCGCGGGCTGGACGCGTCGCCGCTGCAAGGCCTGGTCGAGCGCCGGGCGCACGCTTGCGCCTGTCTGCTCGGCAGCGCCGGCCATTGCCCGGTCGATTGCCCGGAAGGTAGCGCGTGCGCGGAGGTGCGCCGTGGTTTCGCAAGCGGGCGGCTGAAAGTGGAGACTCTCGCCGGCGACGACGATGGGCCCAGCGCCAGCCTGGTCAGTCTGCAACCCGCGGTCGATGCGACCGGCAGCGAACGCGACTGGCTCGGTGCCACGCCGCGCGCACTGTGGCTGGACCTGGTGCGCATGGTGCTGCAGAAGGAGGCGACGCGTGAGACCGAGTCGCTGTTCCGCGCGGTATTCGAACACAGCGCCGATGGCGTCGCCGTGTGCGAGCGCAGCGGGCGCATGCTGCTGGCCAATCCGGCGCTGGCGCGCATGCTCGGAGACGCCACTGCTGCGCTGCCCGGACGGTCGCTGGCAACCTGCTTCGACGATGATGCCGATTTCGAGGTGGAGCGCGCACTGGCACGCGACGGCACCTGGCTCGGTGCACGGCGCCCGCGCGGGGTCGCCGGTGAGCAAGCGACCTGGCTCTGTTCGGTGTCGGCGGTGCGCGCCGCCGGCGAGGACGCCGGCCACCGCATCCATATCCTCACCGACATCAGCGAGCAGGAGCGCCAGCGCGCGCGCATCGAGCACCTTGCCTACCACGATGCGCTGACGCAACTACCCAATCGCAGCCTGCTGCTGGAACGCTTGCAGTCCATGCTGCAGCGGGCGCTGCGCGAGGCCGGCGGCATGGCACTGCTGTTCCTCGATCTCGACCGTTTCAAGGAGGTCAACGACAGTTGCGGGCATGCGCTCGGCGATCGTGTGCTGATCGACGTGGCCCGGCGTCTGGCGTCGGCCTTGCCTGCCACGACGCTGCTCGCACGCATGGGCGGCGACGAGTTCCTGGTCGCCATCGACAGCGCCGACCCCGGAAGGGTGCAACAGATCGCCGAACATCTGTTGTCCGCGCTGGGGCCGCCAGTGTGCGTGGACGGCAAGAGCTTCCGACTGGGGGCGAGCATCGGCGTCAGCCTGCATCCGGCGGATGCCGACAGCGCCGAGGAACTGTTGCAGCACGCCGACATCGCGCTGTATCAGGCCAAGCACCTGCGCGGCGGCGTGTGCTTCTACCGCAGAGAACTCGGCGCCAGCCTGAATCGGCGCGTGCTGCTGGCCGAGCGGCTGAAGATCGCGCTGGAGGAGGGTCGCGTGCGCCTGCATTACCAGCCGCAGGTGAATCTCGCCAGCGGCGCGCTGGTCGGCGCCGAGGCGCTGCTGCGCTGGCGTGAGCCCGACCTCGGCTGGATCCAGGCGAACGAGTTCGTGCCGGTGGCCGAGGCCTGCGGCGCGATGGGCGTGCTCGGCGATTTCGTGCTCAGGGCGGCCTGCGCCCAATTGGCCGACTGGCAGAACCAGGGCCTTGAATTCCCCGGCCGCCTGTCGGTCAACCTGTCGCCGCTGCAACTCGCGGCGCCGGACTTCGAGACGCGCCTGGACGCCGCACTCGCCGGGTACGACATCGAGCCCGGACGTATCGAGCTGGAGCTGACCGAGAGCACCCTGATCGGCGATCCGGAGGCCGCGATGCGGCTGTTCGACCGACTGGTCGGCCGCGGCTATTCGCTGGCAATCGACGATTTCGGCACCGGCTATTCCTCGCTCGCCTACCTCAAGCGCTTTCCGGCTGCACGGCTGAAGATCGACGGTGGTTTCGTGCGCGACATGCTCAGCGACGGCAACGACGCTGCGATCGTCGAGACGGTTCTGGCGATGGCGCGTTCGCTGCGCCTGGACACCGTGGCCGAATGCGTCGAGAGCCACGCGCACGCGCAGCGCCTGCGCGAGCTTGGCTGCGGCAGCGCGCAGGGCTTCCTTTACGCGCCAGCCCTCACCGCGCAAGCCTTTGCCGACGACTGGTTGCGCCCGGCGGCGCGCGCCGGGACACCGGGGACCCTCTGAGCCAGTCGCTGGGTTTCTTGCGCCGCACCACACGAGTTGGCTGCTGGCCCCGACCGTTCCCTCATTTGCTGTCGGCGGCGGCGAGTTCGAGCGCAGGGTCGGATGCGGCGGCGTAGACCGCGCGCGCCTCGACCAGCAGCGGCAGCGCCAGTTCAGCCTCGCCGCGTTCGATGTGGATCTGGCCAGGCACCAGCTCGCTTGCCATCGGGCAGCGCCAGCGTGCGCGCCTGTCCGGTCATGACGATGCGCCGCCGCGGGCGAGCGGGTGGAGGATCGATTTTTCGAGGCCATGAGGCATTCCGGTGCTCCGCCACGCATTCACTGGGGAGAGGGTCATCCCGACCCGTCGAGGGAGCACCACGATGAACGCCGGACTCAGCCGCCTAGTCGCCATGATCTGCATCGCCTGGAGTGGCACGGCGGCGGCGGCCACACTCACCACGGTGCAGGACGGGGTCTACTGGTGCACGTCGCCGGTCGGCTGCGCGTGGGGCGGATCGGGCATTCCGGGCCCAGCCGACACCGGGGTGATCGCGCACACCACCACCCTGTGGGGCCAGGGCGCCAATCCGCCAGCCACCTCGCCGGTGTCGGTTGGCCGCCTGGATATCGTCAGCGGCGGCAGCATGGGCATCTACGAAGGCTATCGACTGAACTTCGGCGGCGGACTCTGGAGCGGCGGCAACATCGACGCCTGCTGCAACGGCGGCGGCACGCTGGCCAACCAGGGCCAACTCGACATCACCGCCAATCCGTTGCTGGCCTTCCGCAGCCTGATCGAGAACAACGGCACGCTGCGGGTGGCACCGGGTGGCCGGCTGTACTGGAACCAGGGCAATGGCGGCGGCTTGATCGCCAACCTGACAACGAGCTCGACGCCGGCGCTGGTGCAGCTCGACGGCAGCGGGCGGATCAGCGGCCTGGTGACGATCAACAACGACGGCATCGTGCGCAAGACCGGCGCCGGCACCTCGGTGTTCAACGGCACGCTGCGCAACTTCGGCACCTCGGCGATCTACCCCGGGCGCATCGAGGTGCAGGATGGAACGCTTGCGATTGCCGACGCCGACGGCTTCGATGCGCTGCTGCTCAGCGAGGGCGGGACCATCGACGTCGCCGGTGGCGGGGTCCTGGCGATCCGCGATGGCGGCAAGATGCTGCTGTGCCCGCAGGCCGGGCCGACGCAGGTGTACACCACCGTGGGCACCGGCAGCGGCCGTGTGCGCCTGGAGACCGGTGGCCAGATGCAGGGCGACGTGCGCCTGCCGGACACCACGACGGCCTGCGTCATCGACTTCGCCCCAGGCTTGTTCGAGTTCGCCGGCGGCGTGATCGGTGGCAACGGATACATTCGCAGCAACGGCGAGATCAGCATCGTCGGGCCCGACCCGAAGACCATCACCAACGCGCTGGAAAGCGCCGGCAGCATTCGCCTGCTCGGGACGACGGTCGTCATCGATGGCGGTGGCGTGCGGGTGTTGCCGGGCGGCACCTTCGACGCCAGCGATGGCAGCGTGATCGACGGCATCGGCAATGTCCGGCTGTACATCGACGGTGTCCTGAACAAACCTGCTGGACCGGGAACACTGACGCTGAGCAATTTCAGCCTGGAAGGCGTGGGCACGGTCAACGTCGACGGCGGCCGCCTGCTGCTCGATACCTACCAGTACTTCTTCGGTACCTACCACATGCTCAACGGCGCCACGCTCGACGTGACCGGTTCGCTGCTGTACCTCAGCGAAGACGCTGACGTGACGGGTGTCGGTACGGTCGATGCCGCGACCTTCGAGCAACGCGGACGACTGGAGCCGGGCGCGCCGTTCGGCGCCATCGCGGTGACCGGCACTTTGTTTCAGAACGGAGGGAACCCGCCGCTGCCGACCACGCGGATTTCGATCGGCGGCCCGATCCCGTTGACCCAGTACGCGCAGGTCCAGGTCGCCGGCAACCTGCGACCGTTCGGCGTGCTGCGCGTCAACTTCCGCGACGGCTACTCGCCCTTCGCCGGCGACAGCTTCGATCTGATCACCGTCGGCGGCATCCTCACCGACACGCTGGCGCGCTACCAGGTGATCATCGAAGGGCTGGCGCCGGAGTTCCAGTACGCATTGACGCAGACGCCGCAGAACACGGTGCGCCTGACCGCGCTGAATCACGTGCCCTCGCTGGCGGATCTGATTCATCGCGATGGATTCGAGGATTGAGGCGTCGGGCGACCGGCCTCGTGCGGCGGCTGTGGCCTGCATCCGGGGACATCGCCGACGCCCCTGCTTGACCGGCGTCATGGCGGCTGGACGCGATCGTGACGGATCGTCATGCAGGGCAAATGGGCGAGGGCGAACGCGATGGCGAGAATCGGAACTGGCTACCTGGGTCTGGCATTCGTTGCGGTATTGCCGCTGGTCGGCGCCGCGGATGCGGCCACCCGCGTCTGGCCGTCGGACTGCGGCGGCGCGTCGAGCTTGCAAGGCTGCATCGATTTCGCAAGCGCTGGCGACGAGGTGCGCATCGACACTGAAGTGGTCATCGATGAGGATCTGACGGTTGCAAAGTCGCTGAGACTGTTTGCGCGCGGGAAATCGGTGCGCTTCGCGGCCGGTCGCAATCTGCTGCTGACTGCGGTCGGCGCCGACACCGCAATCAGCGTCGAAAACCTGTGGATCTCGGGACGTCTCGACGCCACCATCGGCAGCGCCAATGCCGGCCACAGCCAGAGTCTGGTCCTGCAGGGTCTCAGACTGACGCCGGCGACGATCGACGCCACGCCCACGGTGCGCATCCGTGCGGCCGCCGGCACACAGTCGACGCACGCGGTCACCCTGTATCAGAGCCACGTGCTGGAGCCCGCGACGAGCGCCGTGGCTCGGGCCGCGGTGAGGATGGAAAGTTTCTACGGCGGCAGCGCCACGCTGTCGCTGCAGGAGAACCAGATCATGGCGGCCAGCGGCGGCGTGGCGCTGATTGCCGACAGCCCCGGCGCGAGCCTGTATGTCCAGCGCAATCGAATCGGGCGCTTCCGTCCGGCGACGCCGACTTCCGCCGGCCTGTTCATCGACATGGCCCCGACGGCACCCGGTTCGATCGCGCGCGTGCATCGTAACCAGATTTACCGCTTCGGCGTGGGTACCCAGGCAATTGCGCGGAATGCCGGCTTCGAGTTGAACCTGCTGAACAACAGCATCGCGCGCAATCAGAACGGGATCGTGCTCACGCGCGAGGGCAGCGCGTTCGGCGGGCGGATCGCCAACAACATCGTCGCCTTTCATTCGGCGTGCGGGCTCGACTATCAGTCCAGCGGGGTGAGCGCGACCGCCGACTACAATCTCTACCATGACAATCTCGCGAATCGCTGCAGCGGCGCGCCCACTGGCGCCCATGATGTGCTCGGCAATCCGGGCTTTGTCGGCGGCCAGGATTTGCGCATCCTGCCGCCGTCGGCAGCCATCAATGCCGGCAACAACGCCGACCAGCCAGCCATAGTGATCGTGGTGCCGATCGCGACGCCGGACTACGACTCCCGGAACGGTCGCAGCGGGGGTATCGCCGACATCGGTGCGCACGAGTATTCCGCTGATGCCAGCTTCATCCACCAAGGCAGCGGCGCCAACACCAGCGGTAACCTGACGACCATCGCCCCGCCGCCGTTCCCGCTCTTCTCTTTCGACGCGCTGCAGTTCTCGAGCTACGGTCGCGAAGCCTGGATGCCGGCCCTGCCGCCAGCAGCCGATGCCCACCTCGGTCTCTGGTGGGACGGCAGCGCCTGGACGATATTCCGGCAGACCACCGGCCTCGGTCCGGCGATGCCGCTGGGCCGGCGTTTTCAGGTCTTGCTCGACCTCGACTCGAACGTCAGCTACGTGCACTCGGCCACCGCAGCGGACATCAGCGGCAACAGCACCCGACTCGATCGCTCCGGACTCAACGCGACGCCTTCGGCGCTGCCGATCGTCAGCCAGCGCTACAATCCGAACAATGTCTTCAACAACTCGTCGATCGGCGTCTGGTACGACGGCTCGCGGTGGCGCATCTTCAATCAGACGCCGACAGTCGGCCTGCCGCCGGCGATGCCGGAGGGCGCCAGCTTCAACGTCCTGGTGCCGAATCCGCTGTTCGCGATTGGCCACCACGCCTTTCGTTCGGAACTCGCCATCGCCACCTTCTCCCGTTTCCTCGACCATCCGCTGCTCAACGACACCGCCTGCGCCCATCCTTTCGTGACCGCGAGCTACAACCCGAACAATGTCTACGTGCCTTCGGCGCTCGTGATCGGCCGCAATGTCCGCGCCGATGATGGCCGCACCGCATGGTTCATCGAGCGCGGCGACGGCGCCCAGATTCCGGCAGATGCTGCGTTTCATGTCTACGTCG
>Ga0138256_10006172_pt1 | contig 12676 bp, 10 predicted proteins | sample KNB2016incub_MG_FD_105486 | JGI IMG/M metagenome (GOLD analysis project Ga0138256, IMG submission 105486) | Active sludge microbial communities from wastewater in Klosterneuburg, Austria - KNB2014incub_MG | ecosystem: Engineered > WWTP > Activated sludge > Unclassified | place: Austria... | reverse complement strand
GTCTATTCAACAACTTTATGAGCAACCAAAAATTCATTTGGATCATAAAGACAGGACAAGCTTAGTTGATCTGGATAAACTAAAGGAGACAATCAGTACTTTAACAGAGACTGTCAAAAATTTGAAATCAAATCTATAATATCATTTATTTGGCAATGGAAATAGAAACATTTCAAACAGCACTAAATATTTCAGGAGCTTATTCAAAGAGACACCTTCTTTTAGGCAATGGCTTTAGCATTGCATGTGATCCTACAATATTCACATACGAATCTCTATACCATGAAGCTGATTTTAGCGAAAATCCACAAATCAAACACTGCTTTGAATTATTGCGAACAACTGATTTTGAACTGGTAATCGACGCTTTAGATAAATCCTCATCAATCCTTCCGGCTTATAATACAGAGTCTGAAGAAATTTGTGCAAAGATGGTTGGTGATTCTAATGAAATAAAGGATTTATTGATTAGAACAATCTCAGCAAGACATCCTTCGATGCCTACTATAATATCGTATGACAAGTATGATCACTGCAGACGGTTTTTATCCATCTTTTTACACAAAGACAAGGGTGGCAAAGTCTATACATTAAACTACGACCTACTACTTTATTGGACATTAATGCAAGAGCTAGATCGTGATGGTTCAGAAAGCAAGATTTCTGATGGATTTGGTCGTGATACAATATTTGATGATGGTGAAGTTATTAAATCTGATGAGTTGACTTGGCAAGGAGGCATGCCAGATCAGAATATTCACTATTTGCATGGGGCTTTACATTTATATGATGCAGGGTACGAACTGCAAAAATTTTCCTGGATCGATACTGGTAAAAGACTTATTGAACAGGCCCGGGAGGCACTAGAGGAAGGCAAATTTCCATTGTTTGTTACAGAAGGGGATAGTTCAAAGAAGATGGAAAAGATTACACATAGTGCATACCTATTCAACTCATACAGGAGTTTTGAGGGTGTCACAAATGGAGGTTTGGGAAGGCCAGGTAATACCTGTCTCTTTACATACGGAGTGTCTTTTAGTAAAAATGACGACCATATATTGAACAGAATAGCGCAAGGCAAAATCAAACATTTGTTTGTAAGCATTTATGGCGACCCTTATTCTGATGAAAATCGTCATATAATTTCTAAAGCTGAAGCAATGAAAAGCCAGCGAAGTAAATATCCTCTCCAAGTTACTTTTTATGATGCACAATCTGCCGCTGTATGGGGGTAACAGGAGATTTATACATTGCTATGGTTAGTAATGAAGATAAGCCCGCTTTATTGGAGCTTCTACCTACGGACTCTCAATATTGAATGATATAGCTTGAAAATTAATTTTGAACTTATGAAAACACTCGCCGCATGAAATCAGAAGAGATACGACATTTAGTGACTGCATTTGAAGCAACAGTTCATGAGGTAGAGAACATTGAATGTTGGAGCGCAAGAGAATTGCAGCTCTTGTTAGGGTATAGCAAATGGGAGAATTTTGAAAAGGTCATCACTAAAGCAAAAGAAGCCTGCAGGAACTCAGGGGGAAACATAGATGATCACTTTCCTGACGTCAGGAAAGTGATCGAAGCGGGTAAAGGAGCCCAACAAGAAATCCCGGACATAGCCCTTACCCGGTATGCCTGCTACCTTATTGCCCAGAATGGTGACAGCAGGAAGCCTGAAATTGCTTTTGCTCAAACCTACTTTGCTGTACAGACCCGTCGATACGAATTAATTGAATCCAGACTGCTGGACCAGGAAAGAATCAGAGCAAGAGAAAAGCTGTCAAAAACTGAAAAGCAACTATCCGGTGTATTGTATGAACGCGGTGTCGATGACAAGGGTTTTGCAATCATACGATCTAAAGGAGATCAGGCCCTTTTCCGCCTCACAACACTACAATTAAAAGCAAGATTGGGTGTTCCCGATAAGAGACCAGTTGCAGATTTTCTTCCTACCATTAGTATCAAGGCCAAGGATCTGGCAGCAGAAATGACTAGCTTGAATGTTCAATCAAAGAATTTAAGAGGACAGGGATCTATTGAGGAGGAACATATTGATAACAGTACAGCTGTCAGAATGATGTTACTTGAGCGCGGCATACGACCTGAGAATTTACCCCCAGCCGAGGACATTAAAAAAGTTCAGCGCAAACTTGAGGGTGAGGATAAGAAGTTGCTCAAGGGAGTCAAAAAACCGAACTTAAAGAAGAACTAGTATGGACCAACCTTCCTTTAAAGAGGACCACATCTCCCAACTCCCAGCCTTAAAACTGCTGATGAATATGGGATGGACATACTTATCCCCGGAGCAGGCTTTAGAGGCCAGGGGAGGAAGGGCATCTAATGTGCTATTGGAATCTATACTCAAGGGTCAGCTTCTATCCATCAACAAAATTGAATACAAACAAAAGGAGTTTGCTTTTTCAGAAGCTAATGTCAACAGTGCTATACTGGCTATACGGGACCTGCCAGTGCAAGATGGATACATGGCCGCTAACAAAGTATTTTATGAACTGACAACACTTGGTAGGAGTTTTGAACAAACGGTACTCGGCGACAAGAAGAGTTTTTCATTTCAATACATTGACTGGACAAATCCACAAAACAATTCTTACCATGTGACTGAAGAATACAGTGTGATGCGTTCCGGTCGCAGTGAGGGCTCTCCGGATAGCCATTACCGACCGGATATCGTTTTGTTCATCAACGGAATCCCGATGGTCGTGATCGAATGTAAAAGTCCTAGGATCAAAGACCCAATAGACAAAGCTATAGAGCAAAATCTGAGAAACCAGCAAGAGGACGGTATCAGAGCACTGTACCAATATACAAACCTTGTGATGGGTCTTGCCTGTCACGTAGCCCGTTATGCTACCACCGGCACAGGCAAAGAATTCTGGAGCCTGTGGAAAGAACTTTTTCACACAAAAGTGGAAGAAGTGGCCTGGCTCAGTAAAATACAAGAACTTAAAAACCTACCACTTCCAGATGACGAAAGAACTTTACTCTTTAAGGAGCGATTTAGGAATGTCTGGGCCTACTTCGAAAATCTGGAGAAGGAGGACCAAACCATAACCGTACAGGATAAATTGATTTTCAGCTTGTGTGAACCGACCAGGCTTATGGATATCATGTATAATTTCACATTGTATGATGATGGCGTAAAGAAAATAGCACGATACCAACAATACTTTGCCGTAAAGAACACCTTGCAGAAAATCGCAAGGGTAAACAATTCAGGACGAAGAGAAGGTGGTGTAATATGGCATACGCAGGGAAGTGGAAAATCACTCACTATGGTAATGCTGGCGCAATTGATTGCCACTCACCCACAAATTAAAAATCCAAAAATAGTGCTGGTAACTGATCGCATCGACCTGGATGATCAGATCACAGATACCTTCAAAAAATGCCAAATACCAGTAGATAATGCCCAAACCGGAAGGCACCTTGTGGAGCTCCTGACATCCAAGGCAGATGTTGTGATCACAACACTCATCCACAAATTTGAAGCAGCTGTAAACCATGCCAAAGAAGCATTTGAATCACCAGACATATTTGTATTGGTGGACGAGGGCCACAGGAGCCAGTATGGTACATTCAATATCAAAATGCAAAAGGTATTTCCAAATGCCTGTTTTATAGCCTTCACGGGTACACCCTTGATGAAAAGGGAAAAAAGCACCGCTCACAAATTCGGTGGCCTGCTTGATGTCTATTCCATCACGGATGCTGTAGAAGATGGAGCTGTAGTTCCATTGCTTTATGAAGGACGTCACAACCTGATAGAGGTAAATGAAAAACCACTCGATAATTATTTTGAGAAAGTAGCCGAACCACTTACACCCTATGGGAAGGCAGCGCTAAAGCGGAAGTTTAGCTCTACTAAACAATTAAATCAGGCAGATCAGATCATCTATGCGAGAGCGTGGGATATCTCAGATCACTATGAGCAAAGTGTGCAGGGAATTTATTTTGGTACCCTTAAAGCAAAAGGTCAATTGGTCGCGCCCAATAAAACAACTGCCATTCGATATCGGGAGTATATCAAAGAAATCGGAAAAGTAAGTTGTGAAGTTTTGATCTCGCCACCGGATATGCGTGAAAATGAAGACGATGCCTTTGAAGAAAGCAAAGATGTGGTCTTGAAATTCTGGAAAGCTATGTTGGATAAGTATGGAACTGCTGAGAAATATGAAAAGGCGTTAATCAACTCCTTTAAGAAGCAGGATCATCCGGAAATCATTATTGTGGTTGATAAACTTCTTACCGGGTTTGATGCCGTCAACAACTATGTCTTATACCTCACTCGTCAGTTAAAAGAGCATACACTTTTACAGGCCATTGCCCGCGTCAACCGTCTGGCCCCTGGGAAAGAGCATGGTCTGATCATTGATTATTACGGCAATCTCGAAAATCTGGACAAGGCGCTTCAGACCTATTCTGGTGACAATGATTTTGATCAGTCAGACCTTGAAGGAACCTTTACCAATATCAGTGAAGAAATCAAAAAGCTTCCCCAGGCACATTCTGAAGCATGGGACATTTTTAAGACCATTAGGAACAAGTATGATGAACCGGCATACGAAGAGTTATTACAGGATGAATCGGTCCGACATCATTTCTACGAAAAAATCTCTGTGTTTGCCAGATTATTGAAGCTCGCACTTTCCAGTTTCGATTTTGTTACTTCTACTCCTGAGGCTCAGGTAAACAAATACAAACAAGACGCTAAATTCTTTTTGGCTTTAAGGGTGTCGGTTAAACGCAGGTATTTTGATGATCTGGAGTACAAGGAATATGAGTCTCAGGTTCAGAAGCTTATTGATAAGCATATTACGACTGAAGGCGAAGTACTGCGTATCACCGATCTCGTCAACATCTTCGATAAGGATAAAAGAGAGCAAGAGGTTGAAAAACTAACTTCCAAAGCTGCTAAGGCAGATCATATTGCCAGCAGAACCATTAAAGCTATCCATGTGAAAATGGATGAAGACTCCGTCTATTACAAGAAGCTCTCACGCCTCATACGGGATACGATTGACGATTATCACCGACACCGTATATCAGAGGCTGAATACTTAAAAAAGGCTAAGGAGTATGAGGATAAATTTCTAAGTGGTAAGCAGGAGAATATTCCGGAAAGCCTTAGAGGGAAGGAAACGGCTATTGCTATCTACAACCTGATTAATGATATACTTGGTGCCGTTATAACAAAGGAAAGGTTGCCCGCAATGATGGCTGAGGAGATAGACCGCATCATTCAAATCAATGTGCTCGAAGACGGGAAGCCGATCATCGACTGGCAGAGCAGGTCGGACATTGAAGGAAAAGTGAGAATCGAAATAGATGATTACCTGTTTGATCTTCAAACCTTGCACGATCTGAAACTCCCGCTCAATCTCATTGATGACTTGGTTGAAGAAGGATTGAAAGTAGCCAAACTGAAATATGTCTGAGGTGAAAGATATTAGAAAGCTGACCTATGGGTCCAAAGGGATTGACTATGAATTGGTTTATAAGAAACGTAAGACATTGGGGATTCGTGTGTCTCCTGATGGAGCTGTTAAAGTCACCGCACCAATAGATACCGACCATGGTAGGCTAGAGGAGAAACTTAAGAGCAAAGCTCCCTGGATTTTAAAACAACAAAACACCTTTTTGTCATTTCACCCTTTCACTCCACCAAGGCGATATATAAATGGTGAGACCCATTTATACTTGGGACGACAATACCGGCTAAGAATTGAGCCTTCCCGAACCAATGAAGTAAAGTTATACAGAGGTAGGCTAATGGTCATGAAAAAACCAGGAGTCTCAGCGGAAAAACTACTGACGGAATGGTACCGGGAGAAGGCTATATTACATTTTATGGAAACCTTAGAGAAGGTACTCCCTCTTTTTAAAAAGTATAAAATCAAAGATCCCATCATTCATCTTCTCAACATGCCAACCAGGTGGGGTAGTTGTACGTCAAAAGGAAAAATAATCCTCAATCCGGAGTTGATCAAAGCCCCAAAGGGCAGTATCGAATACGTAATCATTCATGAACTCTGTCACCTTGTCCATCACAATCATACTAAAGCCTTTTATGATCTGCAGGATCGGATCATGCCGGATTGGAGGAAGTGGAAGGAGAGATTGGAGGTATCGCTAGTCTAGGATTCTAAATGGATATTTAAGTAGTTTAGCAAAGTATAGTTAAAGACTATTAAATGGAGGGGTAGAAAAATTTATAATCAATTTCAAGTTTTATTTATGCAAAGTGAATTTGAACTCCGAAGGCAAAAAATCATAAAAGATCTTCGTCATGATATTAAAATGAATCCGCATATCAATTTTGAAGCGATTGTTGAGAAATTGATTGTCAAGAAAATTTTGACAAAAGATGAAGCGGATGACATTCTCTTTCAGGCGCGGAAATCACATAACAAAATCCTAAGTTCAATACAAATACTATTAAACGAATCAGATGATTGTAATAATACTCGAAGGGATAACACAAGTGATTATTTTGCCCCACTTCTAAATGATACCAGTCAATTTGTCAAAAGGCATGGTGACGTATTAAGCGAGAACTATATATTAAATTTCTCGTATACAAAAAATTTGGACTCAGGTGGTGGCTTTCATGGAGTTAGATTGTTTGATGACGAGCAATTCTTAAATTTTACAGAGGCTAGATTGAAGTCAAAGCTGCCAAAATTTTGTGGTATTTTATCACCGCGATATTATAAATTTAGCCCTGCTCATGATTATAAGGAATGCATCATGAATATATCAAAGGGATTTCCAGTTTTGGTTCGTCAGGTTATTATAAATGTGATTAATAAGAATAAAAATCAATACAATGATCAATTTGAGTTTAGACTATATAATAAAATATTAGATTTTAATTTTGATACATTTTCTTTGAATTTCAATTTGTTGTTAGAATCAATTCAAGTGCCGATTTCAAAATTGTCTGATATTGACACGAGACTCACAAATGAGCCAAGCTTATGTAAGTTTTTGAATAGAATAAATAAGCCACTGATAAATGATATTATTAGACATCATAGCTTGGAATATGAGTTATACTTTTATTGCTCTGTTGTAATGTATTATTTAAATAAGTTTAATATTGATTTAAAAAGTTTAGATTCTGCCAATATACTAAATCGTGTATCTGAGTATTCAAGTGGTTCACTTCGGTCATCGAAGCATCACAAATTAATATTAAATATTATCCGAAAATATTATGTTAAAAGACGAGAATTGAGCGCAAACAGTATAAACACATTTGCATTGAATGAAGCATCAAATTATTTAATTGATTTTAGTAAAGTGGCCAACTTTAATATACATAATTTTAACAGACGAAAGCAAAGTGAAACAATTGCATCAAGCTTAAAGAGGAAATATGAAAATAATCCGATTTCATTTAGTATTACTCATGATTGGCTAAAGTGGTTGAATGAATATCTCAATATTAAAGAAAAGGAAAATCAAGCTCGGTCTGAGTTTGATACATGGGCCGAAATGGATGGCCATAAGTTTGAACATGAGATGTTGCGGTTCTTTAATAAATATTTAGGCATGAAGGGAGAGGTCACACCAGGATCAGGCGATCATGGAATTGATATAATTTTAGAAAAGAACATCGCCGTTCAATGTAAAAATCATTCGTCAAGGATATCACCAGGACCAATCAGAGATTTCATTGGCGCATGTAAAGATAGAGGTTTCTCGAAAAAGATATTTGTGTCCCGATATGGATATTCGGAGGAGTCAAGGAGGTTAGCAAAAGATAACGGGGTTAAGCTTCTAAGTATTACCACTGTTATTGATATTATTCAAGGTCGAACAAGTAAGGATGAAGCTTTGCAGTATCTTCTTATCGAAAAAAAGGACTCAAATACAATAGCTTTGACTACTAATGGGCCAGTTACTGAACCAATTTCCATTGCTCTAGGGATTGTTCGCATATACGTTAAAGCTGAAGTTTATAAGTTCTCAGACATAATAGAAGACATATATTTTACGAAGGGCGAAGAACTTGAAGAATTATTTCCTCTAATAAAATCAGCTTACGGAATGTATTTTTCAGTTGAGGCTACAGATGTTGAGGCTGATCAAATGGATGGAAATGTTCGAGGGTGCTCATATTCCGAAATGACATCCATTTATAGACAAAAGGAGTAGGGAGAGGACTGGATGGTTTTGAAAGACTAAATTATTGCATTTTTATACAAATATTAAAATGACCCTTAAGCCGAATCATCATGTACCTAATTGAACAGGATATAGCAAATGAAATAGCCAAAGAAGGGTGGATAGAACCACGGGAGGTAAGGGAAATTTTCCTAGCAGACACCGAAGAGGAGGCAGAAAGATTGGAACAGATAATTAGGGACCGATTAACCATAAAAACGGGGAATTCACAAATAGGTCGTGCAATTGCGGTTTATTCACCAATACTTTGGGCTAATAAAGCAATAACTTCCTACATCAATAGGTCTCGAAACCACGGCTTGAGAAGAATAGCACCGGAACTACTGACGGTAGAGGAGACTGCAATTCTGGCCCAGATGGATCTGAGACTAGATGAAGAGGAAGTCTATATCTTGATAGAAGAGCTGAGGCTTCAGGGAGGAGAAGTTTAAAGTACAATTTCAACATATAAACCTGGCTATTTTAGCCGAATTTACCTTCACTGTTCAATGGAAATATACGCCCACCTTGTATAAGACTTATTAAAGTAATATTGAGATAAACAAAGCTTAAAACGAAAGCAATGCCCCAATCAAGAAAGAAAGTTAAAGCAACAGTGCTAACTACAATTAATAGGTGAATTATATTGCAGAGTCTATTAGAAAGATTGGTTCTGCTTAAGAACGCTGTAAAATAGAAAACGCATAAGGATAGAGATAGTTCATCAATAATTGGAATTGAAATCAAATTGGAAACGATGACTAATATTCCGAAGATGCAACACACTACTAGGTTATTCTTTAATTGTCTTTTTCTGCTTAAAGTATTAATTTTAAGCCTATCCTCTGCTGAGATGAAAGCAGGTCTTACTATTCTATCTGGCACAATATTATTATCTAACATTATACGCAAATTCGCACGTCGCCTAAGTTCTACTTCTTTATCACGTTCACTCATTTTAAAATAAGATTACTTTAACGAAAATAAGTTGCCAAATTTAACAATTTTATCAAATGTTGGAATAACCCCTTAATTTCATGCTAGTTTTTACCAATTTTGTTGTAATATATTGGAGTGTCAGGGTTAACTTTTGGTTCATTTTGAGACTCTTTCAAAACCATAGCGTAGAAGAGCCTATAGATTCATTATTATAGCAAAAATCCTTAGATGGATTTTGCCTAACATCTACCGTCAATGGAGTCCGAAATCTCCAATATAAAAACATTACCTTAACTTACCTGCTATTAAATCTTACACATAGGTATTTTTATCCTGATTTGAAACAAATATTCATACCAAATGAACTTTCAAGAAATCATACAAGAACTTTTTGCATTGGGCGAAAGTCGGGTTTTTAGAATGTATAAAGTCAAGGATTGGATTTTTAATTATTCGGACCTATATAAGAAAACCTATGACTTTGTCCATAGCCAACATCTTTATACAGATTATGATGGCTCGACAATTCGACTACCACTTTGCGGCCAACCAACAGACGAAGAAATCTTTCTAAGTATATATGAATCCCTCAATGGGATTCTAGAGTTACACGCAAACGAAGCATATTTTGAAAAAGAAATGGTCGAGTATTATAAAATCAAAAACTCACCATCTGACATAAAAACCTGGATTGCTAAAAATCAGGATTTAGGGGCTGAACAATATGTCTGTTTTCTTATTGACCATTTGGACTACGATGAGAATGGCCACGAGGAACATTTGATCGTTTATATTCATAACTTAAAGGAAGCCCAAATATTTATTGATAGGCAAGATTTTAAGAATACAATAGCCTTTCTTGAATTCTTTAATGAGCTTTATTGGATTAAGGAAATTTTATCACAAAAAATAATTAAACGAATTTCTAAAAAAGACCTTAACAGCAAATCTTGAAATACATGATGTTATCTAAAAGAAATATATACAGTAACACAAGATTTTAATTTAGGTGTTTCTTATAAACTTTTGAATGGCACTAAAATATCACTGAGGCTTTCCTGATTAATATCTTTCGCTCCATTGTCTTGAATACGAATCTGGAGAAGAAATATTATTAAAAGTGGGATATTTATTTTTTAGTGTCATAGCAAGATCATTATCACAACCCACTGTAATATTGTTATTTGTTAACTCTAAATCCTTTAGGTTAGGATTATTCCAGCAGTATAATAGAAAGAGACTATTTGGAATATATTTTATTTCTTGTAAGTTGTTATTATGACAAAACAATCGCTGTAAGTTGATGACATTAATACAATTTATTTCTGTCATTTTATTATATTGGCAATCAAGAATGCGAATGCTTTTGGGTAGTCTGCTTGGTAATTTATCAAAGTTATTGTGACGCATTGTTAATCTTCCAAGTGTATCAGGCAAATTTGTTTCTAACGAATCAAGATTGTTGTTCGAAATGTCCAGCATCATAAGACCATAGGGAAGTTTATATTTAAATGTACCTAAGTTATTGTCGTTACAGTTGAGCAAAGTGAGGGTCTTAGGCATTTTATAGGGTAATCTTGAAAGCTTATTGTGACTGCATTGAAGATGACTTAAGTGCGACGGTAATATTTCGGGCAGTAATTTTAGTTTGTTGTGAGAACAATCTAGGTTAGCTAGTTTTGATGGAAGGTCATTAGGCAATCTTTTTATTTTATTTGATGTGCATTCCAGTGTTTTTAAGTTTCTGGGTAATTTTTTAGGTAACTTTGTTAGATTGTTTGACCAGCATGTTAAAACCTGAAGTTGTCTTGGGAGTTTATTAGGTAAATAACTAATGTTATTTTCTCCACAGTCTAGATATTCAATGGAATTTGGAAGATTTTCTGGAAGAGTATAAAGGTTGTTAAATCGGACATCTAAGTATTTAAGGAGCTTAAATGATTGGACCCCTTCGATAGATTCAATGTAGCTACTTTTAAGATTTAAGCTAGTTAAGAACATACCTTTAAGTGTAATTGAATACCCACTTGGAGTTTGAATGTTTTTTTTAACACTTCCAGGATATAGATAATCAAGTGCTTCTCCAAACTTTGGATCAAGGATCGGTGGAAATAGTGAATGAATTATACCCATGATAATGCAGTTATTTTAGTATAGTCATATTTTAGGTCTTACTTCTCTGGGTATAAAAACAAAGATTGAATATGGATGATTGATGAGGTTAATTTTAATTTGAGTATCTCCTAGTGGTTGGTTTAAAAGGACTATTAGAGATGTATTGTACGCTTGTTTCAATATTAACTAAATCAATAGCTTACATAAAGGGTCAAAATATATCCTCAGATAAGTTATATTCACTTGACGATAATTTAGTAAATGTTTAGAGTATAGCGTATCACTAACTATGATTGCTGAATTATTGCTCCAGATATGATAGTCATTGAACTAAGAACATTAATAGAAACTTCAGAATATTTCTAAAGTTTTATCTGTAAAAAAGTACAATTCCCTTGGGATTTGTTCTATTGATTGTGTAATAAAAGACTTTTCTTGGCCTGCGTAAAATGCAGCCACTTTAAATTTCTCTGAACTCATTTCAAATGGTCCAATTTTCCAAGATGCTAAGAAACTTCTAGGCCCTGGAGAATTAGTATATTCACTTACTCTCAATTCAACTTCTGTGACGACAATTTGCCCTGATTCCACATCAGTGAGCACCATTTCATATTTATCAATCCGTGTTCTGATACCCTCACCTTCCATTATAGGTGATACTGAAATATTTTGAACTTCTGCAATTACGCTATTATCCAGCTTTGCCTTCATTTACCAAAGGTACTATTCAATGTATGGTACAAGATACACATCCGTACTTTATTTATATCAACCTTATCTTAAATTTTTGATAGACAAAGATTTTTATACATTTTATTGAAATTTAACACACCATTTCGCCTCCCCATTCATCCACCCCTCCCCCCATTCCATCCAAAACCCCACCCCATCCATACGAAATACTGTATTTTGCTAGCCTTATATCCTCCAGGTTTATGCGTCCATTTCACACCTTTTGCCTTTGCTTTCTCGCCCTCACTGGCATACTCTACACGCCAGCACACGCCCAGGAACTCAATAAGTTCGAACAACTAGGCACCCTCCTCCCAACCCCCAACAGCACCCGATCCGCCAGCGGCGCTCCAGGTGCCGCTTACTGGCAACAAAAAGCAGATTACGTCATGGAGATACACCTCGATGACACCAAACAAAAGATATCAGGCAAGGAAACCATCACCTACCACAACCAATCCCCAGACGCTCTTTCTTATCTCTGGCTTCAACTCGACCAGAACCAACAAGCTGAAGGATCGGATAGCTATAGCACCCAAACCGGATCTATTGATGAGAGGGTGACTCCGAATCAACTCGCCCGGCTTGAACGCGGAAAGGCTGTTGAACGCGGTTTTAATATCCTCACCATCACAGATGCCAAAGGAGTAGCACTGCCATTTACGATCAACAAAACCATGATGCGCGTTGATTTGCC
>Ga0138256_10006171_pt1 | contig 12677 bp, 12 predicted proteins | sample KNB2016incub_MG_FD_105486 | JGI IMG/M metagenome (GOLD analysis project Ga0138256, IMG submission 105486) | Active sludge microbial communities from wastewater in Klosterneuburg, Austria - KNB2014incub_MG | ecosystem: Engineered > WWTP > Activated sludge > Unclassified | place: Austria... | reverse complement strand
TTTCCACATTTTGTAGCAGGTTTCCATATCTGTAAGATTTAGATTTGTCAGTGCATTGGAAAATGATGTGAGTACTTTGTTGCCAATGGAGTGCCAGAAAAATAGAATTCTGTGCGGTTTACCGCCCATAAACCTGGAACCATAGACCACATCTGCAAATCCGTCAAGAATGGGTCTAAGCAGTAAATTAAATTCAATGGGATCATACTCAAGGTCTGCGTCCTGAATGATCAGCAAGTCACCTTTAGCCTGTCTGATGCCGGTATGAAGTGCAGCTCCCTTGCCCTGATTAATTTCATGTTTATAATATGATAATTCAATAGTGGGATTTGCCTCTTGATACTCAAAAACTTTTTTTTCTGTATTGTCTTTTGAACAATCATTGACTACAATTATTTCTTTACTGACACCGCCGATGAGGTCTACTTTACTTACTTTTTCCAAGATAGCGTGAATAGTTTTTTCCTCGTTATAAGCTGGAATTATGATGGATAGTTTGAGTGTCATATTTAATAAATTTTGTATAAAAAGTTAATATTCAGTGACATAAGAAATTCAGTTAGTGATAAGTAATCAATATCATTTCAATAAATGACTACTAATTGTAGAGAAATGATTAATTTCGTCGGCTCTAAATTTTATGTTTAGATTTATTTTAAAGCAGCAAAAGTATAAAAATGAATTTTCATTCTTTAAAAATAAGTAAAATTGTCTCTGAGACGACGGATACTAAAACGATTTACTTTGACATCCCTTCACACCTTAAGGAAGAATATCATCACTTACCGGGACAGTATTTGACCCTAAAAACCCTTATCAATGGCGTAGAAACAAGAAGAGCATACTCGATTTGCACTTCACCGGATGAAAAAGAGCCAGGCGTGACCATAAAAAAAGTACATAAAGGTTTAATGTCTGTTTATGTCAACGAAAAATTGAAACCTGGTGATGCACTTGATGTTATGACTCCGGAAGGTCATTTTGTAGTCAAAACTGATCATCAAAAAGCCAGAGACCATTATTTTATTGCTGCAGGTAGTGGTATTACTCCTGTGATGTCAATGATTCAGGCTATATTGGAAGAAGAACCCAAAAGTATTTCTTACCTTTTGTATGGCAGCAGAAGTGAGTCAGAGATTATATTTAAAGAAAAGCTGGACAATCTGGTAAAAAAATACGAAGGTCAGATATTTGTCCAACACGTGATTAGCCAGCCAAATACTCGAAAAACAGGTGGTATAGGCGGTCTTTTCGCAAAAAAAATAACCGATTGGAAAGGATTTAAAGGAAGGATAAATGCTGATATATGCAAAGAATTTTTTAAAGAATATCAGGCCGTAAATGCAGAAAAACAATACTATTTGTGTGGTCCGGGCGATTTCATAGAAAAGACCGAGGGCTTTCTCTCTGATTTGCACATTGATAAAAAAACTATTCATAAGGAATATTTCAGTGTGGCATCATCAGAGCAAAAAAAATCTGACGCCGGTATTTCAAGTGCCACTGTTACCGTCACACTAAAAGGCGAGAGTTTCGATATTAGTGTCACCAAAGGTAAAACAATTCTGGATACATTGGTCGATGCTAAAAAAGATCCGCCATATTCCTGCACCAGTGGTGCTTGTTCTACGTGTATGGCCAAAGTAACTGAAGGTGAAGTAACCATGGATAGTTGTTACGCATTGGATGATGATGAAGTAGCCGCAGGTTATATTCTCACTTGCCAGGCACATCCGAAAACTGAAAAAGTTGCCCTTACTTATGATGTTTGATTAGCACATGGAGTCATTACCTGTTTTAAAAGTACTGAAACATGGCGTCTATTGTGCTTTGCAGGATAATGGAAGATTTGGTTACAGACATCTGGGTATTCCTTATTCGGGAGCGATGGATAGACATAGTTTTCTCTATGCCAACCAGCGTTTAGGAAACAATGCAGATGCAGGAGAGTTGGAAATTTTCGGGCAAGGTTCTGTTTTTATGATTTTGGCGGATTGTGTAATTTTTATTACAGGAGCTCAACATGAAATCACAATAGATGGACTCCGGTTCACTACCACCGACCCAATTTCTGTCTTTGAAGGGCAGATATTAAAGATAGAAAAAATATATGCCGGAGCCCGTATATATATCAGTATTAAAGGAGGTTTCTATTCCACCCCAATAATGAACAGCATATCTACTTTGAATGACACTCATCTTGGGCCTTTGAAAAAAAATGATATTGTTTATAAAATTTCTGGCCAGACTAAAGACAAAAAAAGCCTTGCAGGAATTAGAAATATCGAAATAAATAAAATTTGTAAAATCCCCGTCTTACGAGGTCCGGAATATTTTTGGCTAACAAAGGCTTCGATGGATGTATTGGAGTCGCAATATTTCAAAATATCTCCTTCAAGTAATCGTATGGGTTACAGACTATTTGGTGCACCATTACTAAAAATAAATCAACAGGAAATGCTGACATCAGCAGTTATGCCCGGGACTGTTCAGTTGACACCTGATGGACAATTGATCATACTAATGAGAGACTGCCAGACGACAGGTGGCTATCCCAGAATATTACAAGTGGAGGAGTGGGGAATTAATCAGCTGGCGCAAAGACTTCCCGGAGATGATGTTGTTTTTCAGATCTTTGTCTAAACTATGTGAGTTTGTTCTGACCCAGCAAAGTATAATTTTGACCTAAAAGGAAAGAAGTACAAAAAACCACTAATTTTTTAAAAATTGAAAATATTTTTTTTGGACACCTTGAAAAATAAATTATACGTGGTATTATTTCAATAATATGGTACCGTAGAAGACTCAATAATCAAATGTTTTATTACTAATCAGCCCCTAAGGCATGAACAAGCGAATAAGCAGAAGCCCTGGCATTGAAAAGCAATTTGGTTTTTGACCAGGTTTCCTTAAAAAGAGAAGAGTTCCTATAGGCCTCAAGGGCATCATCAGAAACCCATTTGCTGTAAGTATAAAATACATTGGGCTGATGCAGGTCTTTCATCAATTCCAGATGGGTACAACCTTCGAAGGACCGGATTTGGGTTTTGGTAGATTCAAATATCTCGATAAATTCATTGATCTTATCCTCATGAAATGACAGTCTGACTATACGTAAAATTTCCATAAGCTCAATAAAAATTTATTTGAATCATTTCATTTTTCATCAAATTGAGCATTGAACTCGCCTTATCCATATTGATAGCTATCTCCAGATATCCCGAAGAATTAAAAAATGCCAAAGCATCTCCGATAGAAACATCACCATAATCTTTGCTCAAAAACGTAATGGGATCATTTGGTTTATAATACAATTCAAATTTCCTGTCATTTCGTACTTTTTCAAAAAGATCTTTTTTGAGATTTACGACTACATTTTCGAAATGGTCGATATGAATGATTGTAGCCCTTATCTGACTGGAGGTAACTACTGGCTGAATAACCAGTTTGGAATTAAAAATATCTACAGTAGGGCCTATTTCTTCTATCGGCAATCCGTGCCCCAGATATGCTGCCGCGTGTGCAAATATTGCATTGACGGTCGTATTTTCTGCATTTGCAGGAGATATGATGTAAATTTTGTTCTCATCCAGATCATCAAACATCAAACTGAAAACACCATTATTTGGACCAATAAAGTAGTGTCCATCTCTCTCAAAACAAATGTACTCGCTGCGACGCCTGTAGTTGCAATTTACAGCAACTATATGGATGGACCCTTTGGAAAATGATTTGATGGCATTATTTAAGTAAAAGGCAGCCTGAACTATATCAAATCTATCAATTTCATGACTGATATCTATAATCGAAAAGTCGTTTTTACCATTCAGAATGGACGCTTTTAATTCGGCCAGGTAATAATCTTTAGAACCATAATCAGAGGTTAAAGAAACAATTTGCATTAAAAACTCGTTAATTTTCAAAAAATATTGCTTTAACATTATCAGAAATTAAAATAATTCCTAATATTTGTGTGCAAAGAAATAAAAAATAAACGATATATTATATTTATTTACTATATATAAATTTTTTATTATCTGCTTTTCAGTGTTTAAAAATATTTAATTTATATAATCATCAAATTCTGTAATCATATTGAGTGAAATAATTTTAACCATAGACGGAATAGATCCTCTTGAGCTTTATGGAGAAAACAATTCAAAACTAAATCTTTTAAAAAGGGCTTATCCTGATGTACAGATTACGTCCCGAGGTAATCAAGTCAAAATCAAAGGCGAAAAAAAGGGAACCGAAAATGTAAAACTTAAACTGGAAATCATGGTTCGGATGATCCAGGACAAACATGATTTTTCTACTCAGGTGGTAGAAGATTTACTGGCCAGTGATCATGCTGCAGATAATAAAATAAGTCAGCATTCTGCCGGAGGAGTCATAGTTTATGGCAAAAACGGAAGTCCGATCAAAGCGAAAACAAAAAATCAAAAACTGCTGGTAGAGTGTTCAGAGATGAATGATATTGTATTTGCTGTTGGTCCGGCCGGGACAGGTAAAACTTACACTGCCGTGGCATTGGCCATTCGAGCTCTAAAAGCTAAATTGGTCAAAAAGATTATCCTCACTCGACCTGCAGTAGAAGCAGGAGAACATCTTGGATTTCTGCCGGGAGATATGAAGGAGAAAGTGGATCCTTATCTCAGACCATTGTATGACGCACTAGACGATATGCTTCCAGCTGAAAAGTTAAATTTTTTTATTACCAATAGAATCATTGAGGTGGCTCCTTTGGCATTTATGCGTGGTCGAACATTAGATCATGCATTTATCATACTGGATGAAGCGCAAAATTGTACCACTACACAACTTAAAATGTTTCTTACTCGTATCGGACCAAGTGCAAAGGCAATCATAACTGGCGATTTGTCACAGATAGACCTGCCGGGACATCAGAAGTCAGGACTGCGTAAGGCATTAAATATACTTGCGCCAATAGATGGAATAGGTCAGCTGTTTCTCAGCTCAGAAGATGTGGTCAGACACAGGCTTGTGAAAGAAATAATAAAATCTTATGATGCATCTGACGAGCAGGACGAAGCCGAAAAACTGAAATTAAGAGAAACAAGAGATGCAATGCGAGAAAGCGTAAGAGATGAAAACAAACCATTATCCGACCTTTTAAATAATAATAAATGACTTCAAAAGTAACCTATCTGGGCGGACTCAGGACAGAATGTGTTCATTTAAGATCTGGACAAACCATCATCACAGACGCTCCGATAGACAACAATGGCAAGGGCGAAGCATTTTCACCTACAGATTTAACCGCAACTTCTCTAGGTACATGTATGGTTACTATTATGGGTATCGCAGCCGACAATCATAATATTAATATTGATGGTACCGTACTGGAAATAACCAAAATAATGGCATCAGATCCAAGAAGAATCTCATCTGTTGAAGTTAAATTAATCATGCCTGATTCTTTGTACTCATCAAAAGAACAAAAAATACTGGAAACTGCCGCAAGAACTTGCCCGGTTGCCTTAAGTCTTCACACGGATCTGCATCAAGTACTGGAGTTTGTGTGGAAAAAAGCTTGATTTCATGAATGCTATTAATATATATTCTCCAAATAAAAATATAAGGGGAGAAATTACCTTGAGCGGCTCAAAAAGTATTTCTAACCGTGTGTTGCTTATAAAGGCACTATGCCACCAGAAGTTTGAAATATTTAACTTATCCGAGAGTGATGATACGTCTTCAATGGAACAATTGATACACAGTAATGAGGAGACACTTGATGCACATCATGCAGGCACAACATTTAGATTCCTCACTGCATATCTTGCTATAAAATCAGAAAAACATATACTTACGGGGTCAGATAGAATGAAACAAAGACCTGTAAAAGCATTGGTTGATGCACTAAATTACCTAGGCGCAAATATTGAATATGTAGAAAAGGAAGGATTTCCCCCATTAAGAATACTACCATCCTCCGGACTTTGGAAAAATGAAATTTCCCTTCCGGCAGATATTAGTTCCCAGTATATTTCAGCATTGTTACTGATTGCTCCGGTATTAGCGCATGGACTAAAAATACATCTTGAAGGAGAAATCGTATCCAGGCCATACATTGAAATGACCATAGGAATAATGTCATATTTTGGTGTTAGTGTTGACTGGGAAGATAAAACCATTTCCATTCGCCATCAGCAATATATACCACGAGATTTTCATGTAGAAGCAGACTGGTCCGCAGCTTCCTATTATTATACTATCGCGGGTCTGAGTGAAACTGCTGATATCATTCTTAAGGGATTGCATGTAGATAGTCTTCAGGGAGATTCAGCGATATCAGAAATAGGAAATTTTTTTGGTATAGAGTCTGTTTTTGGAGATCATCAGGTCCGGCTTTTAAAAAGAAAGGAGTTAAATCCACCAGAACATTTTGAATACAATTTTATCAAGGTACCGGATATTGCACAAAGTATCTCTGTACTTTGCGGAGGGTTGGGTACACATGGATTATTTACAGGATTGCAGACTTTACGGATAAAAGAGACAGACAGAATTGCAGCTTTGCAACAAGAACACGCAAAAATACAGGTATATTTAAATAAAATGCCAGCAAAATTTTCAAAAAAAACAGCCATTGAATATTATATGCAGGAAGGAAAGGCGACAGCTGATCTGACCGGTATCCCCGAAATAGATACATACAACGACCACCGAATGGCTATGGCTTTTGCACCTTTGGGTTTGCTTTTTCCGATAAAAATCAATGACCCGGAAGTCATTTCCAAATCTTATCCCGGATTTTGGAAGGATTTGATTTCTTTAGGTTTTGAAATAAAGTAGGCAACTCCATTTATATCTGAAATAAATTGGTTTACAAAAATTTCTTTCAAACTTAAAAAATTTAGCTATCAGCTTTATTATATTTCCAGTAATATACCTTTTGGATTTCTTTTTTCCGTATTTGCTGTATATATTTGACCTGTCAAAGTATTTGTGATGTATGAAATTATTTTAGCTTTTATTACTTCTTTTGCACTGACTTATCTGGCTATACCATCGATTATCCATCTGGCAATAAAGAAAAACCTAATGGACGAACCAGGGGACAGAAGGTCTCATAAGGTCAGTACACCTTCCTTAGGAGGTATAGGTATATTTGCGGGTACACTATTTTCTATTATACTTTGGACGCCATTCAATTATTTTGGAGATCTTCAGTATATTCTTTGTTCGTTTATTATTATTTTTCTTATTGGTGCAAAAGATGATATTGACCCGATTTCGCCATCAAAAAAATTTCTTGGAGAATTATTTGCCGCAGGGATTCTGGTATTCAGAGCAAATATAAGATTAACCAGTCTCTACGGATTTTTTGGTATTTATGAAATCCCTGAATATGCCAGTATTTTTTTGTCGATTTTCACCATTATAGTTATTATCAATGCTTTTAACCTGATTGATGGTATTAACGGACTTTCAGGAAGCCTTGGACTACTCATTACTTTTGTTTTGGGCATTTGGTTTTATCTGGTAGGCAGTATAGAGATATCCATAGTTGCGTTTGCCCTCGGCGGTGCTTTGGTCGCTTTCCTAAAGTACAATATTACTCCTGCACAAATATTTATGGGAGATACCGGAGCATTGTTATTGGGATTGGTGTGTTCCATCCTTGCTATCAAATTTATCGAATTGCATAATGTAATAGAAGATTCGCCCTATACTTTCAGATCCGCCCCTTCTATAGCTATGGCTATCCTTATTCTTCCGTTGTTTGATACATTAAGGGTATTTATATTAAGGATAGTGGAAGGCAGATCCCCATTTGACCCGGACAGAAAACACATTCACCATATTATGATTGATCTTGGACTGTCGCATATGCAAGCTACCGGGGTACTGTTTATGACCAATATTTTATTTATCATTCTGGCAGTTATGCTACAGGATATAGGAAATCTGATGTTGCTCATTACCATATTAAGTCTGGCATTATTGATGACATTTCTGGCTTCCGGAATGGTGGAAAAAAGGAAAAAAAATTCATCTTCATGATCTATTGGTTTCTCGTTTTTTTGGGGGGAGGAGCAGGAAGTGTATGCCGATATTTTCTGGCACAAAAGCTTAATTATTCAGGGCAGGAATATTTGAATTTTCCAATTGGAACTATACTTGCAAATGTATTGAGCTGTTTTATACTCGGAATATTGATCCAAAAACAATTGAATCATCAACTCAGCGAACAATACAGACTGCTTCTTGCTACGGGATTTTGTGGTGGATTCAGCACTTTTTCCACCTTCGGATATGAAATTTATACCTATATGCAAAAAGACCAACTACTACTTGGTGCAGGGTATGTTAGTTTGAGTTTATTGGCCGGAGTACTAGCTTTAATAGCTGGTATGAAGCTGATCTGATCAGACTTTATTTATTTTTTTTTATTAAGATAAATTCTGTTCTTCTGTTTTTCTGCCTTCCTTCTTCGGACTCATTGGTATCAATGGGTAATGATTCTCCTTTGCCTTCTGATTGGATTCTTTTAGTATCAATTCCCCTGGCAAACAAAGCCTGAGCAACTGCTGCAGCTCTTTGTTCGGAAAGCATTAAGTTATCTGTTTCTTTTCCCACGTTGTCGGTATAACCTGTAATTTTAATATCTAGCTCAGGATTTTCAAGCAAAAGAGAATAGAGAAGATTAATCTCTGTATCTGATTCGGACAACAACTCAGCCGAGCTGGATCGAAAAAATATATTTTGCAAAACAACAGGCACGTTTTCACCGATTTCTATAATTTTAGTCACGGGCAATAAAGCTATATTAAGTAAATATGGTTGATGTAACTTATCTTCACGAATAAGATTAAAATTTTGAGCATAATACTGGTAATCTTTATGTTGAATGATACAGGCATAATTTTTACCTACAGATATACCACTTATAAAATAGCCATCCTTATCAGTAGTTAAAGTAAAGTTGTTTTTTCCTGAAGAAAGATCTTTAATGGTTACTTTTACTTTAAGTGGCTGACCTGTAACTGCATCGGTAACATAACCCTTTATAAAACTGGAAGGTTTGGGCCTTGCCTCTTCGTACAAATTAAAATAATAGATATCCAGATTTCCTTTGCTTTTACCAGATGAGAAGTCTGTATCACTTGCAAAATATGCTGTTTTGCCATCCAAAGAAACAATAAAAGCTCCTTCTGCTCCTTCAGTATTTATCGGGTATCCTATATTTACAGGTTTTTGCCAGGTATCATTGTCTTCATTTTTTCTACTGTAAAAGATATCATAATTACCCATACCTGCATGTCCGTCTGACCTGAAATATAAAGTCTGTCCATCCGGATGCAAAAATGGAGATTCATCATTGCCTGAAGAATTTATGACTGACCCAAGATTAACCGGAGTACCCCAGGCGTTTTTTTCATCCCGCCACGTAGCCCATAAATCCGCCCCGCCTTTAGTACCCAATCTGCGACTTGAAAATATCAAAGTACGCCCGTCTGCCGACAGGGTTGGTTGAGAATCCCAAGCAGCTGAATTTACTCTGTTGCCCATATTTACAGGTAAAGTCCATTTGTTATCGAGTAGCATTGAGTAATATAAATCACAACTCCCAAAAACGTCCCGCCTGTCACAAGCTGTAAACACCATAAATCTTCCATCTGCCGAAATCGCATGAGCTCCTTCATTTTGATATGTGTTCAGATTAAAAAGTGGAGAAGCATGTTTAAATTGTGATAAACTATCGATCGCAGCGATATAAAAATCTTCCTGCCCTACATTCCTTGTAAATATCATCGATGATCCATCCAATGCCAAACTTGGTGAATACTCGGAAAAAGTAGTGTTGATCGTCGGGCCCGCATTCAAAGGCTGAAAAGGAACAGGATGCTGCAACGCAAAATCTTTAAACCGAAGGTTGTCCCTAAGTTTTATTGCTTTTATAATTTTTTCCGGTTTAGATTTTTCTCTTTGAATGTATTTATCATAATTGTCAGCTGCAGAAAGATATTTTTTCATTTCTGCCTGAACAGATGCTAAAGAAAAGTACATTTCAGTGTCATAGTCAGGAGAAAGCGATATAGCATCCTGAAATAAAGCTTCTGATTTTTCAAAATTATTCAGCTGATAATGATTGGTAGCAAGCCTGAGCAAACCATCGATAAAACCAGGTTTTGATTTGATCAGTGCTTCAAAATATTTATTGCTCTTCTTTAAGTCGCCTTTTTGTGCTGCCTTTTTACCTTCCGCCAACATGTTTTTTTCATTTTCAGTTAGACTTTCCACTTGACCTATCTGACCAAAATTGGTAAAACTGAACTGAAGCAAAAAAATAACAGCAAATATATATTTCATTTTTCGAGATAATTTAATCCAGCACCGGCTTTGCGCCTTTTATGATAAGTTTCCATCCGGCACTTTGAAGGGCCATTTCCATCATGGTCAGGTATTCGCTTTTTTGCTTTTCAGCGGTAGCCAGTAAGGGTGTATTTTTTGCTTTGGATGCTATCAACTCTTTTGCTTTTCTGTTGATCATATTATATTCTTCAGTGGTAAATCGATTAAAAGTACCTTCGCTAATATCATAATAGTCAAGATCGTGATCAATGGAAAGGATTTCCGGCTGAGGCAATTCATTGAGCGTCACCGTCCTATTTAAGCTGTCTATACTGATATTTACTTTTTCAAAATCATATCCCACTGACACTTTTGCATTGACCCTAAGCAGGATTTTTTTGGAAAAGAGATTAAAAAAATCATATTCATAAGATTCTTTATAGTTATACAATTCTGAAAACTGACCTTCAACACTGATTAGTTTTGTGACGGTTTTTATTTTTTCAAGTACAATTGTTGTATTCTCTGCTTTTCGGACTTCAAACAAACGGCTTTTCATATAAACCCAAAATCCTGCCATTATGATTACACCGATGATAAGAATAAATAGCAATTGTTTAACGGTAAATCTTAACATAACTTACTCTTTTATTTTTGAATCCAAAGTGTATCTCAATCCGCTGTGAGATTTTAGTACCGCTTTTATACTTCCTACAGAAACAGGCGATTCTATCAAAAGTGGAATTTTATTTTTGTCATCAGACACCCAAAGTTTCATATAATCCCCTTTTTTGAATACATTACCTTCTACCAGATCCGGAATAATCCTTATGGTATTAAATTTCCCTAGCTCTTTAATGTCTTTTTTTTCTTTGCCATCATATCTGACGTTGATGGGAAAAACTTCTTTATCAAAAAACATTTTTACAGCAAATTTATCGCCTTTGTTCATGTCATCCGTATGAAAGTTTCTCATATAATAGATATTTGATACCATGTCCTGCATACATTGATTAACTACATGAATTTGTGGTTTTGCAGATTCTTTAGTTTTACCGTGATATGACACAGCAATATTTCTAGCCTGATCAAATGAAATACTATCGTAAAGTCTATAATTTCCCTCTTCTACAATCCTGACAAAGTTTTTTGGAAACAATGTTTTTTTATCTACTTTCGAATAAAAATAGTCATTTACTTTAAAAATACTTTCATAGCTTTTATACGTTTTTCCTATTGCTTTCATTTCATAGGTATGATCAGATTCTTTGACAGTAAATATCACTTCACCAGCCGGTATCCAGATAAGCCCCCAATTGTAATATAATTTATATACCAACTTCTCTCCATGCTGGAATACAGAATTTGATATGCTGCAATCATCACTGATTACTGTTTTTGCTGTTCTATTGAACGACAATAATATCAACATCACCATTGTAAAAATGATAATAGATATGGTGCGATGATTTACTGAATATTTCATTTACTATTTAAATATTTATTTATATCGGTTTTATACAGGATTACGGTTCCTATCAAAGCTGGCAAAATCAGATTGATAAACCACAAGCCGAAGGTAGCTGCCAAGGCAATAAATTTATCGATACCAAGACCTGACCAAACTATGACTGCAATCTCCCCTCTGGCAAAGATACTTAAAAAAGCAGGTAAGGGAATTCCTGTTTGAATCAGATATATACCGGCAATATTACCACCCAACTCACTAAAACTGTGATCCAAACCTAAAAATTTCATGATAAAAATATACTGCAAAAAATATACAATATATCTGCTGGCAGATATGGCCAATACACTATTTAGAAGAGAAGTGTTATACAAGTCAAGACTTTTTAATTTGGAGCTATATTTAAGTATAAACCTATTTCCCGCCCTTCTTTCAATAAAATGTGCCACTTTTGGCAAATTATAATACAAACCTACTAAGCAACCCACTTGTAACGTAACTATAGTAATAAACGTCAAATGGTCATGGTAAGTAACAAGAAATACTGATTTAAGAAAATAATAACTAAAAATAAGTCCACCAACAATATTACATAGGTTCTGAGAAATACTCCCAAGTAATGTTGCAGAAATAACCTGGGTTTTGCGGCTGGGATCAGAAGTGATTAATCTTCCTGCATATTCTCCGATTCTCGCTGGTGTCACTAAGCCTGCAGCTACTCCTGCCAGAATCGTATGCACCGAGTTTTTAATGTTAATGTGTTGATGAGGAGACATCAGTTTTTGCCATTTTAAAGCTTCCAGCCACCAGTTGAAAGGCATCAAAATAATTACCAACAAAAGATACGTCAGTCGAAGATTATATTTTTGTTTATTCCAGATGGTCG
>Ga0138256_10006169_pt1 | contig 12680 bp, 11 predicted proteins | sample KNB2016incub_MG_FD_105486 | JGI IMG/M metagenome (GOLD analysis project Ga0138256, IMG submission 105486) | Active sludge microbial communities from wastewater in Klosterneuburg, Austria - KNB2014incub_MG | ecosystem: Engineered > WWTP > Activated sludge > Unclassified | place: Austria... | reverse complement strand
ATGCTGACAATTTGATAAGATGTTTTCCTGTTTCATAATAATAAATTTGTTATGCGATCAATCACTGTATCCGTAAGTTATATTTCCCGTTCCTTTTATCCTGAGCTTTTTGGTTTTACCGGGGTCTATTACTCCGATAAGAGATCCGTTCTGATAGACTAATAGTTTTTTTTCATTACTGGGATTAGGAAATGACTGAGTTGAATACTCTGTGACATTATCAGTTGGAAGAGGTTTGGGATCTTTCTTTTCTTTCTCCTGTTTCTTTTCAGGTTCTTTTTCACTTTCTTTCGGCGGATTCGGTAAAGGAATATTTGGCCTGGGTAATATCGGAACCTTGCTGTTCTCATTTGCTTTGTTTGTTATCTGAGCAAGAAGGTTTCTGTCTACTAATGTATCTTTTTGCTTATCTACGAACGCATTATTTCTGCTCAGCTCATTTAATAAGGAAGTATCGATCTTTGTTTCAGTTGCACTTAAATATGTATTTGTACTGTCAGTGGCATCTTTAACTGCCACAAGTGAAAGATCTGTGCCTTTGTAGAATAAAATAGAGATTGCGATAATGTATAATGACTGAAATATAAGGAATTTAGCGTCACGTTTTTTTCTGCTTAGCATAATATATGTTTAAAAAATGTTAATGTTATCAGGATTTCCCAGTAATCTTCAGAATTTTCTGTAAGTTATTTTCGAACACGGGATCTTTCATGTCTCTTACAGTTTCATTCCATGCAGTTATTGTATTATTGACATCATTTAAAGTCTGTTGATCGAAATTTACAAACTCAATTCTCACACTCTGAGGTATTTCAGATTTTTCTCTTCCGTTTATACGGTCATAAATTTTCTGTATCTGAATTTCAAATTCATCAAATACGGATTCAAATAATTTAGCGATAGCAAGTATGAATAGTGATTTTATTTCAAATGGAATGGCAAATTCAAAAAATAATTTTTGATTTTCCTTCCCAAGACCGACAGTAAACAAAATAACCGCCGCTCCTATCAATGGAAGTGCAGTACCTATCGAATCAACAGTTCCGCTCCATTTATCTATTGTTTTTACTATTTCTGTTTCGGAAGATTTGTTCTCACGAATGCTTTTATTTATTATGGAAATAAGCCGAACCAAACATCCTACGAACACTGCATATACGATGATCGGATAAAACCACAGATTGAATACTTCAACTCCGTTGTTTAACTGCAGCTTATTATCTCCTATCACATTGTTTAATGCTTTTTGATATAATGTATCAAAAAATATTGAAATAATGAGAACAATTAAGGAAGGAATTGCTGCATAAATTAACGATTTAGCTGATACGCCTTTTAACATTAAAAATTAACCCCTCCCTGATAAAATTCACTTTGTTTTTTTGAAAATTCCATTATTACTTTTATTTTAATGATTGAAAATAAATAAATATATGATAACAATCAAAGCATCTAATATTCTGCTTGAAACAATGCATTTAAGACTTAATAAACATAATCCTTTAACTTCTCAATGCCCCCGTTCCTGAATGTCATAATTGACATCTGATGATTTGTTCTTTCTTTGATCGTATAATTACAGTGAACTGCTTTATAATCAGTTACTTTTTCAAGAGCATCATTCAATGAAACTCTTGTTGTGTTTCCTGCCGAAATTTTATCAAGTATCAGTTTCATGGCATCATATCCAAAATAATAATTCTTAAGCTCCGGATCACTCTTTGAAAAATCTTCGCTGGATTTATCTTTAATGAAAAAATCAGAGTCAAAATAAAGCTGTCCTATATATGCCTTATTTTCATTTAATACTACTGAATTATTCCAGTCGCTTGACCCGAGCACAGGAATATCAAGTCCTGCCGTAAAATACTGCGGCAATACTTTTGAGATTTCATAAGCATTAGATACCGGAATATATACCGCATCCACATAACCGGGAATATATTTTTTAGAAAAATCAGTTGCCCTGAAAACTGATGAAGAAATTCCGATTGAATCTGCAGTCTTATCGGCATTCTTTCCGAATAATTTATAAATGCTTACAATCAGCTTCTTATCTGTTAATGAATCAATATTTGAAAATCTGAACTTTACTTTACCCAGCTTTCCGGTCTGATCAGAGGTCAGTTTTCCAAAATCTATGAACTTGTCTTTCTCAAATATCATGCTTCTGAGTTCTTCCAGTTCTTCTGTCAGATCTGTTTTATCATTTGAATAATATTTGATAGCTGAAATATTACCACCGTTCTTAATTACCTGATCCGTAAACGACTGGGCAAAGTTTGTACCGTATGCTTCTTCCGAAAATATGGCAAAGTTTTTCATCTGCATTTCTTTTCCCGCGAAATCTGCCATTATCCTTCCGCGAATGTCATAAGTAGGATTCAGCTGAAACACAAACGGATTCTTTTCAGCTAAAAAACTCTGTGTAGAAGTAGGTGTAATTATCGGGATCTTATGAAACAATGCAGCACCGGCATTATTTACAAGTTCACTGCTGAAGACAGGTCCCAGAATTGCTATGACATTTTCATTGCTGCCGAATTTATTAAAGATCTGCAGTACTTCTGCAGGGTCCCTTTTTGTATCCTCTGTTATGATTTCCACTTTCTTTGACTGATTACCAATATTGTATTCCTCAAGAGCTTTTGTTATACCGCTTAGCATCTGATCACCTAATACCTTATCATCTTCATTCTGCGAACTCTTCATGAGCGGCAATGCCACTCCGATTTTTATCTGAGAATAAATATTATTGAAACTTATTAATGTAATTATTAATGATAATAAAACGATTCTATTCTTATTGTGCATTTAGATTATTTTAATTTCGCCTGATCGTTGTTCGTTAATTGTTATTCGTTAATTATTTTTCCTTAATTGTTAAACGTAGCTCGTAACTCGTAACTCGTAACTCGTAATTCCTAATTCCTAATTCTTAATTCGTAATTTGTAATTAAAAAACTACTCCCATTCTATCGTTGCAGGCGGTTTAGAGCTTATGTCATATACCACTCTGTTAACTCCCTTAACCGAATTTATTATCCTGCTTGATACATTTGACAGAAAACTTTTTTCAAAATTATAGAAATCCGCAGTCATTCCGTCAGTTGAATTTACGGCTCTTAAAGCAATTACATTTTCATAACTTCTTTCATCTCCCATGACTCCGACAGTCTGAACAGGCAGTAATACAGAAAACGCCTGCCATATTTTATCATACAGGAAATTACTTTTTAGTTCTTTGATGAATATATCATCAACCTCTTTCAGAATATCCAGTTTCTCTTTTGTAACATCACTGAGAATCCTTATTGCAAGTCCTGGACCGGGAAAAGGGTGTCTGTAAATGAGATCTTTTGAAAGTCCCAGCTTCTCTCCGATCTCTCTGACTTCGTCTTTAAACAATTCCCTGAAAGGCTCTATAAGCTTTAATTTCATTTTATCAGGCAATCCGCCTACATTGTGATGTGATTTGATCGTTGCAGATGGTCCGCTGCTGGAAACTGATTCTATTACATCCGGATAGAGAGTTCCCTGAACCAGGAACTTTACTCCTTTTATTTTCTTTGCTTCCTTTTCAAAAACATCTATGAAGGTCTTTCCGATTATTTTTCTTTTTTTCTCCGGATCAAATACTTTTTCCAGCCTTTTTAGAAAAAGCTCAGAAGCATTGACAAACCTTAAATTAATTTTGTAATATTTTCCGAAAAGCTCAAGGACCTTTCTGCTTTCATCCTTCCGCATCAGTCCGTTGTCTATATGTATGCAGATCAGATTATCACCTAAAGCCTTATGAACAAGTATTGCTGCTACAGATGAATCTACGCCTCCGCTTAATGCGCATATAACAATATTTTTCCCGGCAAGCTTTCTTATCTCTTCCGTCTTTGAATCAATGAAAGATTCCGGCTCAAATAAATTCTTAACTTTGCATATCCCGAACAGAAAATTATACATAATGCTTCTTCCGGAATCAGTATGATGTACCTCCGGATGAAACTGAAGTCCGTATATATTCATTCTCTCGTTTTCAATACTGCATATCACACCGCCCAGACTTTTTGAAGTAGAGCTGAATTTTTCCGGCAATGTCTCTAAGGAATCTCCGTGACTCATCCAGACATTCAGATTATTACCCACTCCCCGGAATAATTCAGAATCTTTGAAGATATAAATCTTTGTTAATCCGTATTCTCTCTGCAATGAAGTATGAAGTTTTCCCTTGAAAAGATGACAAAGCAGCTGAAGTCCGTAACAAATTCCAAGTACCGGGATTTTATTTTTAATGATAAAATCCAGATCGGTTTTAGAGATCTTTGGTGAAGTCTTAGATAATACACTGGAAGGTCCGCCTGAAAGAATAACTCCTTTGATGTTATAATTTATGCTTTTCTCCTTAAATATTTTTTTTATGTTAATATTGTAAGGATGGATCTCTGAATAGACCTTCAGTTCGCGTGTTCTTCTGGAAATTAGCTGAGTATACTGGGAACCGAAGTCCAGTATGAGTATAAGATCGGTTTTTTTCAATTTATTTTTCTTTTAGAAATATATTTTTTTTCTTTTGCCAGTAATATGGCTCCGAAAGAAGAAGAATGCTTCTTTTCAACAACCCTTATGATTTTTAATTTTTTTATTTCTATCTTTAATCTGTCCGAAAGTATGTTTCTGTTCTCAATGATACTTCCGATGAATGCTATTTCTGTTTCTTTTTTTCTTCCTGATACTTCCAGAAATGTTTTTATATGATCCGTTAAAAATGAAACTGCTTCATTTACAATTTGTAAACTTATCCTGCAGTTATTTTCTGCCGATTCGATAACAAGGGGCGCAAGCCTCTGTATCTCAAAGCCATGATGAAATACTTTCTCGTTAACGTTTCTGTTGTTTATACCGTAAATTTCAAGCAGTTTTTCCGACAGCAAACTTTTTTTACTTAATCTGCTGTCATATTCTTTCATTATAAGATTCAAAGCTCTTTTCCCGATCCAGTATCCGCTGCCTTCATCTCCTATTATTCTTCCCCATCCTCCTACACGTATGATCTTTCCGTTAGTATAGCCATACAAGACAGAACCTGTGCCGCTGATAAGAATTATACCTTCCCTGCCTTCAAATGCGCCGTACAATGCAGTCATAGCATCTGTAGTAACAAGGATATTGTTATACTTTAATTTTTTTTCAAATGAATTTTTTAAACCGATTCTATCTTTTTCTTCTCTTGCGCCTGCTGCACCAATCCCTATTGCCAGACAAGCATTAATTTTTAGTTTTACTTCCTTTAATGAACTTTTTATATATTCAGAAATGTAATCTGAATATATCTTATTGCCGGCAATTGAAAAGTGCACACCTTTGAATAATTTGGAATATAGAATTTTATTTTCAGTATCAGTTATCAGAAGTTCACATTTCGTTCCTCCCGAGTCTATGCCGATATAAAATCCGTCCGGAATATTTTTCATTGCAGACAAGTTATTAATATTCATTTTAAATTGAAATTGCAAAGAATATTAACTTTGTACACGACAAAACTTGATTACACGCAGATAACGCTGATTAAGTCTGATTATGACTGGTAATGTGTGAGTTCTAGCAATATAAGAATTATTTATTTCAGCAAATTTAAAACAAAATAAAAAATCCGTGATTTATCAGTTATAATCTGCGTTATCTGCGTGCAATTTTATCGTGTACTGAGGAATATTAAGTTCTCTGTTTTTTGAAATCCAATCTTCAGATTTATTTTAGTATATTACATACCAATTCAAAAAATAATTCAATTGAAAAAAGAAGTTCTCGATAAAGGATTCATCGAAGTCATAGATAAACTTGGCTCCGATCTGACCGTCGTTAATTCAGCGCGTGTTTCTTTCGGAAAGAGAAAAGATATATTTGACAGTAACGACCGTAAGCTGGTAAAGTTTCTTGCAAAGAACAAGCACTGGTCTCCGTTTCGTCATATGATGGTCCAGTTTCATGTTAAAGCGCCGGAGTTTGTAATGAGACAATGGTATAAACACGTAGTAGGAATTGAAACTTCATCTTCTTCATCTGCTAAAGACCATGCCTGGAATGAGATCAGCGGAAGATATGTACCTGTAAGTGATTTTTATATTCCTGCTAACTGGCGTAAACAGTCTGATAATAATAAACAGGCCTCGGAAGGAAGTATTGAAGATCAGAAATCTGCTGATGATATTTTTAATTATGCAATGAATGAAATTCTGAGTTCATATCAGAAACTGCTGGATCTTGGTGTAGCAAAGGAACAGGCAAGAATGATTCTGCCTTTAAATCAGTATACTGAGGTTTACTGGACTGCATCTTTTCAGGCTATAATGAATTTCATTGATCTGCGGGATGAGGCAACAGCTCAATGGGAGATCAGGGAATATGCAATTGCAATGAAAGAACTTATGTATGAAATTTATCCCGAAACAACGAGCGTCTGGTTTGAGGTAAATACAAAAGAATGATATCCTTAATTATGAATGGAATATTGAATAATTAAGAACTAATTCCCCGTAAAAATACTTTTCAATACCTGCCCTGCAAGATTCGGGTTTTCCTTGAATCGCCTTATCGAATATTCATACCATCTCTGGCCAAAAGGAACATAGATCCTCATCCTGTGACCTTTTTCCACAGCTTCTTCCCTTATGTTTTCTTTCACACCTAGAAGCATCTGAAATTCATATTCATCTTTCCTTAGTTTCATTTCCTTTATCATTTTTACGGATTCCTTGATCAGATATTCATCGTGTGTTGCAATTCCAACATATGATTTTTTTTCAAGAGCCAGCTTTAAAATTTTCAGGAAATTTTCTCTTATCTCATCACCGTTTTTATAAGCTATCTCTTCAGGCTCTACATATATTCCTTTGCAGATCCTGAAATTAGCTCCGATTTCAGTTAATCGTAATATATCTTCTTCGCTTCTCCTCAAATATGCCTGAATTACTATGCCGACATTGTCAAATCTTTTCTTAGATTCCTCAAAGATCTTTATAGTTGACTCAGTAACCGACGAATCTTCCATATCTATCCGTACAAATCTGTTTATGCTCTTTGCTCTTTCAAGGATTTCGGTAACCTGATCCCTGCAGAATTCACTGTCTATATTTAATCCAAGCATAGTAAGCTTTATGGAGAGATTGCAGTCAAGATTATTAGTGTGAATTGCATTTAATACTTTTATATTCTCATCCTTGGATAAGACAGCTTCCCTTTTTTCAGTTATTGATTCACCCAGCACATCAATGGTTGCCATTAATTTTTTTTGATTCAGATTCTTTACGGTATTCACTGCATCCGAGAGTTTGTCACCGGCTATATATTTATTGGCAAATAATTTTACTACACCTTTTGGCAAAACCGAAATTGTAGGTACTAAAACTTTATTCAATACATTCATGATTAAATTCAATAATTAGTAAAAAAAAATAATTTTAATTTATGCTTTAATATCCCTAAAGGTCCTCTATACTTCTTCTCCCGGCAAATCCGTCGTTAACACTGTGCCAATATTCAATATCTTCTTCACCAAGTAAATAACACAAATAAACCTCTTCTCCGTTTTCTCTGATATGAGGAAAATCAATTAAACCTTCTTCAATGCTTTTTACAATTATTCCTTTTTCAGATAAGTTATGCAGGAGTTTTATTAGTAATTCGAGGTCTTCCGGAAATTTACCTGTTCCATTGGGACCAATACCTCCAAAATACTGATGCCTGTATATATTGTAACCGCTTTTTTCAAGATCCTTTTTTAACCCGGATATTTTTATTAAGGTAATTTTTGTCTCAGGAAGAAGGGTTTGTGCTTCGTACAATGAGAAATGCTTTTTATGTAACATCAGTAATTTTGAATTTATATAAACTAATGAAAATTATCATTTTTATATATTCAAATATTATTATAAAAAAAAGCACCCCGTTAATGCCGGAATGCTTTTTTTATCGAGAGGAGATTTCCGTAAAATTAAAATTTAATAAACCAAATTATTTGGATTTATAAAAAATTTCTTATAGCTTTTTAAAATAATAATTGCTAAATTATATCGTTTTTGAAACATCCCTGAATCCCCTCCTTTCCCAGAGAGGGGATATCGCAAGAAAGACCCAACCCTCATTAAATCTAACTTGTTTTCAAGGACGTTTTTTTATATCAATTTAAAATTTCTCTCCCGAATTATTTTCATTATAATTTTTCCGTATCAATCGAAACAATAAGAATAAATTATTCAAAATCTAAAAAACAGATCGGGTATTTGTTTATTTATTTAATTTTGGATTCTTTTTTCTTTCAACCTTGATTACAATATTATATTCATTTCCGGAACTTGTCATAGCAGAATTAAAATCTACTGCTATTGGTTCAAATTGAATATTATCTTCATAATCATTTGGGTAACACATGATCTTTACTCCGTCAGTATTTCCGGGTTCAATATTAGATAATTTGAACTGACCGGTCGAATTGATCACTGCATTTTCAATAACTGTTTCGAAACCGTTAGGTACGGATTTTCGGATTACTTTTACAGAACCGCCGTTTACAGGACTGTTATTGTCAGAATATACTACTCTCCCTGATATAACCTTGCTTTTATTGTCTCCTGCATAATTTGAATCAGGGTATTGCAGAAATACAGTACTCAACAGTAAAACAAATACGGATAGTTTTTTTAAATTTAATTTTTTCATTTTTTCCCCTCCAGATAAAAATGTTGTTTAGAATATTAATTTTTTATTTCTGTTAATTTACTTGCTGGTTTTTTTATGGAAACACTTTTTAAATTACTGATTTCTGATTTTTTCATCTCTTCAATTGTGAGTGATTTATTCCAGTAATACCCGAAAAGATCAATCATTCTGTCTGCATATGCTTCATTTTTTATGATAATATCAGCGTTATTGTGTCTGGGAACCGATTTATCCTGAATATTAGTAAATACGATTTTTCTGTCAAAGATTGTCATATTAGGCAATTCAAATCTGGAAATCCTCACCTCTTCTCCGGATTTTTCAAACCTTCTGCAGATTCTCAGAAGATCATCAATCTTTGCGTTTTGCCTGGTGTTTTCCTTTATTATTTTAAAATTCAAACTTGCTTCATATATGGATTTTATAACCCCTCCTCTTTTGAAAAATTCAATTGCTCCTGAATCCAGCTCTTCTGAAACATATCCTTCCAGTCTTATCATAAATAATATTTCCTTTTGCGCTTTATTGAACAGTTCAATGAATTTTTCCTGTCTGTGCTTATTAAATCCCCTGATCAGTTCAATGTTAACATTATTGATGCCATTTGAAACTTCAGATTTATGTAATAATTCAAATTCGTTAAAAGTTGCTTTTAAATTTTCAATCTTTGACTGATTATCTTGTTTTATCTCCTTTTCCAGCTTGTCAGAAATTACTCTGGGATCTATCATCTCGTATCTCAGAATAGTATTGGTCTCTATTTCATTGCAAAATCCCCGGGCAGCAAAAGATTTTAAAATTTCATAAACTGAAGTTCTTCTAATGTTAGCTTTATCTGCAATCTCGGAAGCACTTAATGCTGATCCTTTTAAAAGCACCAGAAAAATTTTAGATTCATATTCTTTAAATCCAATTTCCTGAAGTTTATATATTAAATCTTTGGATTGCAATATTGTCGTCTTTTAAAGTTAATGCAATATTGCATTAATTTTTATTTTATGTCAATAGCTATTTTTATGCACTAAATCTTCTTTTAAAAAGAAAAATAATTATAAAAACTTGTTTGGATCTGAAATTTATTTTACAACAATATTAACCATCTTATTTTTAACTGTTATTATTTTTACAATTTGCTTTCCAAGTATAAATTTCTTTACGTTCTCATTATACAGCGCTTCATCTTCGAGTAAATGTTCATCACTGTCAAACTTTAATTCTTTTTTTGCCCTTACCTTTCCGTTTACCTGGAATATAACAGTTACAAATTCTTCTTTTACGAACTTATTATCATAAACGGGCCATGGCACATAAGCTATGCTGTCAGTGTTTCCGAGTTTCTGCCATATTTCTTCTGCAATGTGCGGGGCAAAAGGTGAAAGCAGAAGTATTAAATTTTTTATACAAACTTCGCTGATTTTTTCAAGCTTATAAAGTTCATTGACATATATCATAAGGTATGAAATTGCAGTATTAAATTTCAGATCGAGTTCGTCTATATCTTCTGTTACTTCTTTTATGGTCTTATGCATAAGCTTATTCTGCTTCTCATCAGGTAGTTCATCCACAATATTGCTCTTAATATTTCCCGAACTTTCATCTATTATCAGTCTCCATACTCTGTTCAGAAATCTGTTAAGTCCTTCTATTCCTTTTGTGCTCCATGGTTTTGTCGCTTCGAGCGGACCCATGAACATTTCAAACAGTCTCATTGAATCTGCTCCGTAATCCCTTATCACATCATCAGGATTTATAACATTTCCCCTCGACTTACTCATCTTTACACCGTCTTCACCCAAAATCATTCCCTGATTAAATAATTTCCCGAATGGTTCCTTGTAAGAAACATATCCAAGATCGAAAAGAAATTTATACCAGAATCTGGCATAGATAAGATGTAAAACCGTATGCTCTGCTCCGCCTATATAAAGATCGATAGGCATCCAGAATTTTTCTATATCCTTATTGCAAAATTCTTTGTCATTGTTCGGATCTAAATATCTTAAATAGTACCAGCATGAACCTGCCCATTGCGGCATTGTATTTGTTTCCCGTCTTGCTGCTTTACCTGTTTCTTTATCAGTAATATTTACCCACGAATCTATTCCGGCAAGGGGTGATTCTCCGGTTCCGCTTGATTTGTATGAATCTACATCAGGTAAAGTAAGCGGCAGTTCGCTTTCATCAAGGGCTCTGAATGTTCCGTCTTCAAAATGTATTATCGGGAAAGGTTCTCCCCAGAATCTCTGTCTTGAAAAAAGCCAGTCTCTTAATTTAAAACTGACCGTTCTTATACCTATATGATTTTCTTCGATCCAGTCATTGATCTTTTTAATTGCTTCAGCAGATGCCGATCCGTCCAGGAATCCTGAATTTACAGACCTGCCCATTCCTGAAAAGCACTCTTCTCCTTTTGACGTTCTTTCTAAAAACCCATTTATTTCTTCCTCTGTCCTGTAATTATCAGGAATTACAACCGGAGTGATCTCAAGTCCGAACTTCCCGGCAAATTCATTGTCTCTCTCATCGTGACCCGGAACTCCCATAATCGCTCCTGTACCATAACTTGCAAGAACATAATCAGAGATCAGAACAGGTATTCTTTTTCCGTTAACAGGATTGACTGCAAATGCTCCGGTGAATTCTCCTGTTTTATCTTTTGATAATTCTGTCCTTTCAAGATCTGATTTTCTTTCGGCTTTAAAGATATATTCAGTTACTTTATTAATTTGCTCATCAGTTGTAATCTCTTTTACCAGAGAATGTTCGGGAGCAAGAATGATATATGATACTCCGAATATGGTATCGGGTCTTGTTGTAAAAGTTTCAATGAACTTTTCAGTTTTCAGTTTGTCACTTTCGACTTTAAACCTGACATTAGCTCCTTCGCTTCTTCCTATCCAGTTACGCTGAAGCTCTTTAATATTATTAGGCCAGTTCAGTCCGTCAAGATCCTTAAGCAGCCTGTCAGCATATTTTGTGATCCTTAGATTCCATTGTCTCATATTTCTTCTGATAACCGTGAATCCTTTTTCGATCTGCTCGGGAACTTCCTCATTTGACAATACTGTTCCAAGCTCCGGACACCAGTTTACAGGAACTTCTGCAAGATAAGCGAGCCTGTTAGAATTAACAAAATCAAATTTCTCTCTGTCACTCAGCCCCTCAGGGATCTTTAATTCGGAAATAGGTTTTGCTTTGTTTTCATCATCATCATAGTAAGAATTAAAGATCTTCAAAAATATCCATTGTGTCCACCTGAAATATTTTTCATCTGAAGTATTTATTTCTCTTTCCCAGTCATATGAAAAACCGAATGCTTTAAGCTGTTCCTTAAATTTTTCAATACACTGTGCCGTTCTTATTCTTGGATGAATACCTGTTTTGATAGCATACTGTTCAGTAGATAATCCAAAAGCATCCCATCCCATCGGGTGAATAACATTAAAACCCTTCATTCTTTTGAAACGGGCTATAATATCAGTTGCGGTATATCCTTCAGGATGACCAGCATGCAGACCGTCACCGCTGGGATACGGGAACATATCAAGTACGTAATATTTTGGTTTATCATGAATTGAAATACTTATTTCCGGGGTTCGGAAAGTATTATGTTCATCCCAGTATCTTTGCCACTTTTTTTCAATTTCAGTAAAATTATATCTCAAATTATTTTCTTTAAATATTAAAAAATTTATGTCCGGCTCCGTAAATTAATATTTTACGAGCGGAAATATTTATTTTTTTCAAAAAACTATTTAAATAGATCTCTGAGCCGGGTCAGCTCTTCATCAGATGCTTTAGGTCCTAATTGCGTGGTAATGTATCCCTGATATTCCTCAAAATAAACATTGTCTTTTGAAAGAATTTCTTTAAACGAAGAATCAAGACCATGCAGAGGATAGAGTTTTATATGCGCATGATTGATTCCCATTCCTTCCATTACCAGGGCTGTTCTTTTAACATTAAGT
>Ga0138256_10006166_pt1 | contig 12682 bp, 12 predicted proteins | sample KNB2016incub_MG_FD_105486 | JGI IMG/M metagenome (GOLD analysis project Ga0138256, IMG submission 105486) | Active sludge microbial communities from wastewater in Klosterneuburg, Austria - KNB2014incub_MG | ecosystem: Engineered > WWTP > Activated sludge > Unclassified | place: Austria... | reverse complement strand
GGGCAAAGAGGGCGCAATTTTAAAGGAAACATCGATTTTGTCAAACAAGCCAAGCAAGACGCGCAAGCACGATCCGCACTATGAGCGCGAGGCCGGGAAATACGAAAACCCCCTGCCAAGCCGAGAGTACGTGCTTGCCAAGATGGCCGAGCGCGGAGTGCCGCTGTCTTTCGATGAGATGGCCGTGGTGCTCGACGTGCGCCCGGACGAATACGACGCCTTCTCGCGGCGCCTCGGCGCCATGGGGCGTGACGGCCAGATCATGCAGAACCGCCGCGGCGACTATCTGATCCCGGACAAGGCCGATCTCGTCCGCGGTCGCGTCGAGGGGCATCCAGATGGCTACGGCTTCCTGGTGCGCGACGAGGAAGGCCCGGACCTGTTCCTCGGCCCGAAGGAAATGGACAAGGCCCTGCACGGCGACCGCGTCATGGCGCGCGTCGTCGGCATGGATCGCCGCGGCCGGCCCGAAGGCAAGATCGTCGAGGTGCTGGAACGCGCCAACCACCGCCTCGTCGGCCGCGTGCACAACGAGCATGGCGTGCTGTTCGTGGTCGCCGAGAACCGCCGCATCAGCCAGGACATCATGCTCGCCCCCGGCGCCAGGCCCAAAGCCGTGGCGGGACAGGTGGTGGTGGTCGAGATCATCGAACAGCCATCGAAGCACGCCCAGCCGATCGGCAAGGTTGTCGAGGTGCTCGGCAACTATGCCGATCCCGGCATGGAAATCGAGATCGCGCTGCGGAAACACGAACTGCCCTTCGAGTTTTCCCGGGAAGGACAGGCCGAAGCGAAGAAACTGCCGGATGCAGTGCGCAAGAGCGACTGGAAATGGGAAGGCGGCGTCCGCGAGGACATCCGTAGCCTGCCGCTGGTGACCATCGATGGCGAGACGGCGAAGGACTTTGACGACGCCGTGTACTGCGAGCGCCAGGGCAAGGACGGCAAGGGTGGCTACCGCCTTGTCGTTGCCATCGCCGACGTCAGCCATTACGTCCAGGCGGAGCGGGCGCTCGACCGCGACGCCTACGAGCGCGGCAATTCCGTATACTTCCCGCGCCGCGTCATCCCCATGCTGCCGGAGAAGCTATCCAACGGCCTGTGTTCGCTCAATCCGCAGGTGGAACGCCTGTGCATGGTGTGCGACATGGCGATCGCCGCCAACGGCGTCATCAAACGATTCCGCTTCTATCCGGCGGTCATGTTCTCCCATGCGCGGCTGACCTACAACGAGGTGGCCGGCGCCCTTTTCGAAAACGACCCGGCGGCGACGGAAAAATGCAAAGGCCTGCTGCCCCACCTGCGCGACCTCGACGCGCTTTTCCGGTTGCTGGTGAAGGCGCGCGCCGCTCGGGGCGCCATCGACTTCGAAACGGTCGAAACGCAGATGGTCTTCGACGATCTGGGCAAGATTGCGCGCATCGTTCCGGTCCGGCGCAACGACGCGCACCGCATCATCGAGGAATGCATGCTGGCGGCCAATGTCTGCGCCTCGGATTACCTGCACGGAAACGATCATGCGGCGCTGTATCGCGTCCACGAAGGGCCGACGCCGGAGAAGCTGGTCAAGCTGCGCGAATTCCTCAAGGAGTTCGGCCTGCAGCTCGGCGGCGGCGACGAACCGCACGCGAAGGACTATGCCCGCCTGCTGGAAAAGATTCAGGGGCGGCCCGACACACAGCTATTGCAGACCGTCATGCTGCGCTCGCTGCAGCAGGCGGTATACAGCCCGGATAACGTCGGCCATTTCGGCCTGGCTTACGAGTCGTACACGCATTTCACCTCGCCCATCCGGCGCTACCCCGACCTGGTCATCCACCGTGCCATCAAGGCGGCGCTGCAGGGCGAGAAGTACCGTCCCGGCAACTGGGACGAAATCGGCATCCACTGCTCGCAGACCGAGCGGCGCGCAGACGAGGCAACGCGCGACGTCGAGTCCTGGCTGAAGTGCTACTACATGCGCGAGCGCATCGGCGAGGAGTTCGCCGGCAGCGTCTCGGCCGTCACCTCCTTCGGCATCTTTGTCGCACTGGACGACGTGTTCATCGAGGGACTGGTGCATATTTCCGATCTGGGCAGCGATTATTTCCATTACGACGATGCCAAGCATCAACTGGTCGGCGAGCGTAGCGGCACGCGCTATCGCCTGGCCGACCGCGTGCGCGTGCAACTGGTGCGGGTGGACATGGAGAGCAGCAAGATCGATTTTCGGCTGGCGGATGCCGGAACGCTGCCGCCGAAGGTTGGCCGCAGCGCCCGCTGACCGCGCGCCGGGCCTGGCGCTGCCGCAGCGATTGAAGGCGGGCCGGCCTTTGGCTATATTTCCCCTCTCCTGATCGGGATACGTCATGAAACGAGTCGCCCGCGTGGTCCTGCCGGTCGTTCTGCCTTCCGCCGCGATCGCGCCAGGCCGCCGCGGTAGTGCAGGCACTTGCACCACCCCGCGCGGCACCCCGATGCCACCGGCGGCGGATCATGGCTGAAACGCGCTTCGTCCACGGCTTCCACGCGGTGAATGCCCGCCTGCGACAGAGCGCCGGCAGCGTTCTGGAAATCTATCTGGCGGCCGCCCGCCAGGATGGTCGCACGCGCGACCTCGTCAAGCTGGCCGAAGCGCAGGGGGTACGCATCATTGCCACCGATCCGGCGCGGCTGGACGGGATGGCCGGCGGGCAAGGCAAGGCCGGCATGGCGGCCCGCCATCAGGGCGTGGTGGCGCGTATTTCTGCCACGCAACGCCACGTCACTCTGGACGATGTGCTGGACACCCTGGCCGAGCCGGCTCTGCTGCTGGTTCTCGACGGCGTCCAGGACCCGCACAACCTGGGCGCCTGCCTGCGTGTCGCCGACGCTGCCGGGGCGCACGCGGTGATTGCGCCGAAAGACCGGGCGGTGGGACTCAATGCAACTGCCGCCAAGGTCGCCAGCGGAGCGGCCGATACGGTTCCCTACGTTACCGTGACCAATCTTGCGCGTGCCTTGCGCGAGATGCAGGAACGCGGCATTCGGGTGCTCGGTACCGACTCCGATGCCGCGGGGGACCTCTACGCCGCGGACCTCAGGGGCCCGCTCGCTCTGGTACTGGGCGCCGAAGGCAGCGGCCTGCGCCGCCTGACGCGCGAAACCTGCGACGCCCTGATCAGCATTCCCATGCATGGCAGCGTCGAAAGCCTCAATGTTTCCGTCGCCGCCGGCGTTAGCCTGTTCGAGGCGCGGCGGCAGCGGAGCTGAAACGCCCGCGAGGGTGGACGGTTGACAAGCGCTTGATTTTTCGTACCTGTAACGCTAAAATGCCGGGCTTTTGTCTTCGGGGCGGATGGCGCTGGCTGGCCCGCACCGAAGCCCGGTATCCGGTTTCAAACCTTGCCCCACCGCTACGCATGGCGGGGGGCCTAACCCAAAAGGAGACTGCATGCGACATTACGAAATCGTTTTCATCGTCCATCCCGACCAGAGCGAGCAGGTGCCCGCGATGATCGAGCGCTACAAGGGGCTCGTCACCGGTCGCGCCGGGCAGATTCACCGGCTGGAGGATTGGGGCCGCCGTCAATTGGCTTACCCGATCCAGAAGGTTCACAAGGCGCATTACGTACTCATGAACGTCGAGTGCGACGCCGAAACGCTGGCCGAACTCGAACACGCCTTCAAATTCAATGACGCCGTGCTTCGGCACCTGACGGTGAAGATGCGCCAGGCCGTCGCGACGCCGTCGCCGATGATGAAGGAAGAAAAGGCCAAGTCGCTGACGCCGACTGCGGAGCCGAAGCCGGCGGAACAACCCGCCGCCTGACGTGGCGCAAGCGCAGAACCGGCTGGCGATCGAGGGAAGCATCACCGAGCTGAAGCCGCTGCGCCATACCCCGGCCGGGTTGCCGGTGCTGAATTTCCGCATCGCGCACGCATCCGAACAGGTCGAGGCCGACATGGCGCGCAAGGTGGAGGTCGAGTTGGCGGTTGTCGCACTTGGCTCGACGGCAACGCTCCTGTCAGGGGCGAAACCCGGCGATGCCCTCAGGCTGGACGGATTCCTCGCGGCAAAAAGCGCGAAATCGGGACAACCGGTGCTGCATGTGGAACGAATCGAATTTGTGGAAGGATTGAATCATGGCATTTAAGCCAAAAGGAAAAGGCAAGGACGCGAAGAAGAAGCGCGACGACAAGGGCAATCGCGGGCTGTTCAAGCGGCGCAAGTTTTGCCGCTTCACCGCCGAGAAGATCGCCGAGATCGATTACAAGGACGTCGAGATCCTCAAGGATTTCATCACCGAGAACGGCAAGATCATGCCGGCGCGCATCACCGGCACGCGTACCGGCTACCAGCGCCAGCTCTCCACCGCCATCAAGCGCGCGCGCTTCCTGGCGCTGATGCCCTACACCGATCTGCACTGATTGAGGAGAACGACATGCAAGTGATTCTGATGGAAAAGGTCGTCAATCTCGGCAGTCTCGGCGACGTCGTCAGGGTGCGCGACGGCTACGCCCGCAACTTCCTCATTCCGCACGGCAAGGCCAAGCGCGTAACGCCGGAAAACCTCGCAGAATTCGAGGCCCGGCGCGCCGACCTCGAACGCGCACAGGCCGACCAGCTGGCCTCGGCGCAGGAGCGCGCGAGCAAGCTCGAAGGCATGATGGTGCAGATCACGCGGAAGGCCGGCGTGGATGGCCGGCTGTTCGGTTCGGTCACCAACTTCGACATCGCCGAGGCGCTCAATGCGCAGGGCATGGTCGTGGAAAAGGCCGGAATCCGCATGCCACAGGGCCCGCTCAAGCAGGTTGGCGACACGCATGTGCAGATTTCTCTGCACAGCGACGTCGTGGCAACCATCACGGTGTCGGTGCTGGGCGAACACTGAGCGCGACGCCAGTTCGGTCGAAACCGGAGGCTGCCGCGGCAGCCTCTTTTTTCTCCACAGCATTTCCACAACATCCCCACAGCTTTTCCACTGGTTATCCACTCGCCAGGGTGGCCTTGCGCGGGTAGACTGGCGGCCCGACCCCGCGAGTCCGACGATGGCCCACGCCCGCGCATTCAACCCGACCTCCGCGTCTGATCCGCAGCTTGCCTCGCTCAAGCTGCCGCCGCATTCGATCGAAGCGGAGCAATCCCTGCTCGGTGGCCTGGTGCTCGACAACTCGGCCTGGGATCGCATCGCCGACCTGGTGAACGAGGTCGACTTCTATCGCGACGACCATCGCCGCATCTTCCGCCAGATACAACGACTGATCGACGCCGGCCGGCCGGCCGACGTGGTGACCGTCTTCGAAGCGCTGGACAAGGCCGGCGAGGCGGAGCAGGCCGGGGGCCTCGCCTACCTGGGCGAGATTGCCAATAACACGCCGTCCGCCGCGAACATCCGGCGCTACGCCGAAATCGTGCGCGAGCGGGCGATCCTGCGCAAGCTGGTCACGGTTGGCGACGAAATCGCCGCCAGCGCGCTGAACCCGCTGGGCAAGGAAGCCAAGCAGTTGCTCGACGAGGCGGAAAGCAAGGTCTTCGAGATCAAGGACGCCGGTTCGCGCCATACAGAGGGGTTTACGCCGATCCAGCCGCTGCTGGGGCAGGTGGTGGATCGCATCCAGGAGCTGTATGACCGGGAGCATCCGTCCGACATCACCGGCATTCCCACCGGCTTCAGCGATCTCGACCACAAGACCTCGGGCTTGCAGCCCGGCGACATGATCATCGTGGCCGGCCGCCCGTCCATGGGCAAGACGGCATTCGCGCTGAACATGGCCGAGCACGTGGCGCTGGAGGCCGGATTGCCGGTGGCAATCTTCTCCATGGAAATGCCGGGAACGCAACTGGCAATGCGTTTCCTCTCTTCGGTCGGCAAGCTCGATGCCCACCGCGTTCGCACCGGACGCCTCAACGACGATGAATGGCAGCGCATGACCTATGCTCTGGGCAAGCTGCATGAGGCGCCGATCCACATCGACGAAACCCCGGCGCTCAACGCCACCGAGTTGCGCGCCCGTGCGCGCCGCCTTTATCGGCAGTGTGGCAAGCTCGGCCTGATCGTGGTGGACTACCTCCAATTGATGTCGTCGGTCAGCACCGGCGAGAACCGGGCCACCGAGATTTCCGAGATTTCGCGCTCGGTCAAGGCGCTGGCCAAGGAACTGAGCGTGCCGGTGATCGCCTTGTCGCAGCTGTCGCGCAACGTCGAGAGCCGGCCGAACAAGCGCCCGGTGATGTCGGACCTGCGCGAATCCGGCGCCATCGAACAGGATGCCGACGTGATTCTCTTCATCTACCGCGACGAGGTCTACAACCCGGATTCGCCGGACAAGGGTTCGGCCGAAATCATCATCGGCAAGCAGCGCAACGGACCGATCGGCGTCGTCAAGCTCACCTTCCTCGGTGAATACACGCGCTTCCAGAACTTCGCCGCGCCGGGCTCATACTGAACCGGTTCCGGTCGTCGTCCCGGTTTGCGCGGCGCGCCGGATTCTCCGCCGGAGACCGAACGATGCTGAGGCTGCTTTTCTGCGTAGGGATGTTCCTCCTGTGTGCCGGCGCCGGGGCGCAGGCGCCCGCCGTTGCGACGGAAGCGATCTCCCAGGGCGCCGGTGCCGCCGGCAAGATCGAACTCGCCGAGGGGACGCATTCCGTCCTCGACCGTAGCCGCCAGGTGCGAACGCTCGCCGTCGGCGACCTTGTCTTCGAAGGCGAAGTCCTGACTACCGGCAAGGACGGGGAATTGCACCTGAACATGGAGGATGGCGGCTTCATTGCCTTGCGGCCGAACACGCGGCTGCAGATCGTCGCCTTTCGCGCCCTCGGCCAGAACGACGACAAGAGCGTCTTCAAGCTGTTCCAGGGCGCGTTCAGGTCGGTCACCGGGTGGATCGGCAAGTACAACCCGAAGAGCTACGAGGTGCGCACGCCGACCGCAACCATCGGCGTGCGCGGCACCGACCACGAACCGCTGGTGATTCCGCAGGGCAGCAGCGAGGGGGAAGCCGGCACCTATGACAAGGTCAATGCCGGTGGCACTTTCATCCAGACTCGCCACGGGCGCATCGATGTTGCAGTCAACCAGGCGGTATTCGCCGGTTGGCGTGGCAAGCCGGCGCCGCGGCTGTTGCGCGATATTCCCGCGTTTTACCGCCCGACGCGCAACGAGCATCTTCTGGCGGTACGCCACGAGGCCGTGCAGAAGATTCTCGAACAGCGTCGCGATGCGCGTCGGAAGGTGTTCGAGGAGCGCCGGAGCTTGCTGGAGCGGCAGAAGTTGGAGCGGAAGCGGGCGCGCGACGAACTGAATATGCGCCGGGAAAAGGATCGCTTTCAGCAGCGCGAGGAACGCGGCCGGCAGTGGCAGGAGCAGCGCCAGAGAGCGCAATCGGAGCGGCGCCTGCACGGCCGCGACGGCGGGGCCGGGCAAGCGACCCGGGTGGACGGGCAGCGCGCGCGCGGGCAGCCCGAGGGGGCCCGTCCGCACCGCGGGGCCGAACCCGGCCGGCACGGGCGCGGCGACCGCTAGTGGCGTTCTGCCGGAAGAACGAAGCCGAAAAGGCTTTGGCTAGAGCACTTCGGCGGCGTGGTCGGCGAGGCGGGAGCGCTCGCCGCGCGTGAGCGTCACGTGGCCGCTGTGCGGCCAGCCCTTGAAACGGTCCACCACGTAGGTCAGGCCGGAACTGCCTTCCGTGAGGTAAGGCGTGTCGATCTGGGCGATGTTGCCGAGGCAGACCACCTTGGTGCCGGGGCCGGCGCGGGTGATCAGGGTCTTCATCTGCTTGGGCGTCAGGTTCTGCGCCTCGTCGATGATCAGGTACTTGTTGAGGAAGGTGCGTCCGCGCATGAAATTGAGCGACTTGACCTTGATGCGCGAACGGATCAGGTCCATTGTGGCGGCGCGGCCCCAGTCGCCGCCGCCGGGGCCCGACTCGTCGGGCTTGTTGAGGACGTCGAGGTTGTCCTCCAGCGCGCCCATCCACGGCGTCATCTTTTCCTCCTCGGTGCCAGGCAGGAAACCGATGTCCTCGCCGACCGGGACGGTAACGCGCGTGATGATGATTTCGCTGTAGTGCTTCATTTCCAGGGTCTGGGTCAGCCCGGCCGCGAGCGTCAGCAGGGTCTTGCCGCTGCCCGCCTGCCCGAGCAGCGTGACGAAATCCACGTCAGGGTTCATGAGCAGGTTGAACGCGAAATTCTGCTCCCGGTTACGCGCCGTGATGCCCCATACCGCGTTCTTGCCATGGGCAAAATCCTTCAGGGTTTCCAGCACCGCGGTCCGGCCCGCGCGCTCGCGCACGATCGCGTGGAACGGCCGGTCGCCGTCCTGCCAGAGGAATTCGTTCACGAGCAAGTCGGGGCAGAGCGGGCCCTTGACCCGGTACATGGTGTGGCCGTCGCTCTTCCAGGATTCCATGTCCTTGCCATGGGCTTCCCAGAATCCGGGCGGCAGCTCGCGCGTACCCGTGTACAGGAGGTCGGTGTCCTCCAGCACCTTGTCGTTGAAGTAGTCCTGTGCATCCAGCCCGAGCGCGCGGGCCTTGATGCGCATGTTGATGTCCTTGCTGACGAGGATGACGCTGCGGCGGTCATGCCGTTCGCGCAGGTGCATCATCACGGCGATGATCTGGTTATCCGCCTTGGCGGTCGGCAGTGCCGGCAGTTCCGCCTTGATTGCCTCGGTCTGCAGGAAGAGGCGGCCGGTGGCGAGGCCGGCGGAGGAGGCGTCGAGCGGAATGCCGCGCGCCATGCCGTCCTCGGCGCCGCTGACGATGGAATCAAGGGTTCGGCTGGCCTGGCGCGCGTTGCGCGAGACCTCGGACATTCCCTTTTTGTTGTTGTCGAGCTCCTCCAGCGTCATCATCGGCACGAAGACATCGTGCTCTTCGAAGCGGAACAGGCTGGTCGGGTCGTGCATCAGCACGTTGGTATCGAGGACGAAAAGTTTGGTAGGCGGATGCTTCTTGGCGTTCATTGCGTTCCTTGCAGGGATTTCACGAATTCCAGGACTTCGGCGGCGTGTCCGTCTGCCGTGACTCCGCGCCATTCCCGCCGCAGTACGCCGTCGGCGTCGATGACGAAGGTACTGCGCTCGATGCCGCGGACCGGCTTGCCATAGAGAACTTTTTGCCGGATCACGCCGAAGCGGGCGCAAGCGGTTTCATCGGCATCGCTGAGCAGGTCGAAGGGCAGGTTCAGGCGCGCCTTGAAGCGGTTGTGGGACGGCATGCCATCGCGCGAAATGCCAACCACGCGGCAACCGGCCTGGCGGAAGTCCTCGTACCGCTCGCGGAACTGCAGCGCTTCGGTGGTGCAACCGGGGGTGGCGTCCTTCGGATAGAAATATACGACCAGAACCGAACCGCGAGCCGCAGCGAGCGAGAACATCTGGCCGCCGGTCGCCGGCAGGGAAAAGTCAGGTACGGTCTGGTCGACAATCATTTCTCGAGGCATTGTTGTTGAAATCATCGATGCGCGCAAGGGCGGGTGTTCCGCCAGGGAACCCGCCTCCCTGCAGCATCAGCAGACCGCTGCGCCCGGGCACTTCGCCGTCGACGACTTCGTGCCGCGGAAGCCGCGCCAGGTCGAGCCCGCTGGCCAGGTCGCGCAGGGCGACCAGCGCGAAACCCTGCGCCTTCCAGCCTTCCAGCAGGCGATCGAGCACCGGCATCAGCTTGCGCCCTTCGAGTTCCGCGTGCAGCGTATAGACGTGGTTGCGGCCAGGGCTTTCGGTGGTGAGCCGCAGCAACCGGTCAGCAACGTTGTCGGCGGTCAATCCGTCGCGTCCGATCAGTTCGTCCAGGGTCGGCAGGGTGGTCGGCAACTGCGGGCAGGCGACGATCTCGCCGTTCCGTACCGGCATGAAGGGGTGGCTTCCGCGGCAGTCCGAGGCGTAGTCGAAGCCGAGCCGCTGCGTCAGGCGCAGGGCATGGGCGTTCATCTGCCAGCCGGCGGCGCCGTGTGTTCGCGGCGCGGCGCCGAAGATCTCGGCGTAGCGCTTGCAGGCACCGCGCATTTCGCCTTCGGTCCAACTGGCGTCGGCATGCGTGACACCGTCCTGCCAGCGCACATGGTCCCATGCGTGCACGCCGGTTTCGAAACCGGCATCGCGCACGCCGCGCAGGATTTCGGCACAGCGCCGGCCGATGTCCGGCCCCGGCAGCAGGGTGCCGTAAAGCAGTGTCAGCAGTCCGTAGTGTTCGAGCACCGAGGTGCGCGAGACCTTCTTCGCGAAGCCGGGGCGAAACGCGCGCCGGATGGCGCGGCCGGTGTGGTCCGGACCGAGGGAAAACAGAAAGGTTGCGCCGGCCTGGTGGCGGCGCAGCGCCTCCACCAGCCTCGGCACGCCGACAAGCGTGCCGAGGAAGGTGTCGACGTCGACCTTCAGCGCAAGCATCATGCGCGAGGCCCCCGGGTCCGTGGCCTCATTCGACCAGCTTGCGCGCTTCGCCGACGTGGTCGCGATACGCATCGAAGATGCGTCGCAACGCCGTCGGCATGTCTACAGTGGGCGCCCAGCCCAGGTCGGCACACGTGTTGTCGATCCTCGGAACGCGGTTCTGCACGTCCTGATAGCCCTCGCCATAGTATTCGCCGGACGTTGTCTCGACCAGGCGCACCGCGGCCGCCGGGCCGGCGTATTCGGGATACTGCGTCGCCATCGCCAGCATCATGGTGGCCAGCTCGCGCACGGAATAGTTGTTCGCCGGATTGCCGATGTTGTAGATCTTGCCGCTGGCGATGCCGCTCGGGTTGGCGATGAGGGTCATCAGCGCGGCGATGCCGTCGTCGACATAGGTGAAGGCGCGTTTCTGCGCGCCGCCGTCGACCAGCTTGATCGGTTCGCCGCGGACGATGTTGCCAAGGAACTGCGTAATGACCCGTGAACTGCCTTCCTTCGGCGTATGGATCGAGTCGAGCCCGGGGCCGATCCAGTTGAAGGGGCGGAACAGCGTGTAATCCAGCCCGTGCTCCATGCCGTAAGCGTGGATTACGCGGTCCATCAACTGCTTGGCGCAGGAATAGATCCAGCGCGGCTTGTTGATCGGGCCGAGCACCAGTTCGGAACGTTCCGCGTCGAATTGCTCGTCGCGGCACATGCCATAGACCTCGGAGGTCGATGGAAAGATGACGCGCTTGCGGTACGCCACCGCCGCCCGGATGATCGGCAGGTTGGCCTCGAAATCGAGTTCGAACACACGCAGCGGCTCGCGCACGTAGGTCGCCGGCGTGGCGATGGCGACCAGGGGCAGGACCGTGTCGCACTTCTTGACGTGATAGGCGATCCATTCCTTGTTGATGGTGATGTCGCCTTCAAAGAAGTGGAAGCGGGAATGCGGCAGCAGGTCGCCGATCCGCTCCGACTGCATGTCCATGCCGTACACCTCCCAGTCGGTGGTGGCGAGGATGCGCTGGGAAAGGTGGTGGCCGATGAAGCCATTGACGCCGAGGATGAGTATCTTCTTCACGGTGCGCTCGGAAAGGTTGTGGGCAGCGGAATCGGGGTGGCCCCGAGGGTGATTGCGAGTTCATCGGGGTGGAGGATACGGCCGCCGATCTCGATTTCGAGGATGCGCAGGACGTTGCCGTCGGCGCATTGGGCGAAGCAGCGCCCGTCCTCGGAGAACAGGCAGGGCTCGCCAACGCGGCCGCGCCCGCCGCGCTGGGGCAGTGTCCTCAGGATGCGCGCCGGCTGGCCGGCAATCTCGGTCCGGGCGCCCGGATAGGGCGGTGCGACGCCCCGCACGAGGTTGTGCACGGTGGCGGCGTCGGCGTTCCAGTCGATGCGGCCGTCTTGCGGCCGCCTTCCGCCGAAATAGGAACCTCGCGTCAGATCCTGTTCGACATGCGCCGCGGTTCCGGCGACGAGCTGCGGCAGCACGTGATCCAGCGCCATTTCCGCCGCGACGGTGACCTTGGCGAAGACCTCCGCGGCCGTATCGTCCGGCAGGATGGGTACCGCCTGTTGCGCGACGATCGCCCCTGCGTCGGGCTTTTCCACCATGCGGTGCAGGGTGGCGCCGGTCTCGCGTTCGCCGCGGATCACGGCCCAGTTCACCGGCACGCGGCCGCGGTAGCAGGGCAGCAGGGAACCGTGCATGTTGTAGGCGCCGCGGGCGGCAAGCGCGAGCAGCGGCGCTGCCAGCATCTGCCGGTAGTAGAAGGAGAAGAGGAACTCGGGGCGCAGCGCCGCGATGCGCGCGTGCGTCTGCGCGTCGTTGGGATCGTCCGGCATGATCGTCGGGAGGTCGTGCCGCCAGGCCAGTTGCGCCACGCTCTCGAACCAGATCGCTTCATCGGGACGGTCGCGGTGGGTGACGACCAGTGCCACCTCGACGCCGTGCGCGAGCAGCACCGACAGGCAGCGCACGCCGACGTTGTGATAGGCAAAAACCACTGCACGCGTCATTGCCGCGTCGGATCCTCGCGCTCGAGGATCGCGTCGAGCAGGTAGCGCGGCCGGTGGCGCACCTGCTGGTACACGCGGCCGACGTATTCGCCAACGAGGCCGAGGCCGAACAGCAGGATGCCGGTCAGGAAGAATTGCAGGATGTCGCGGTCCCAGATGGCCTTCAGTCCCTCGATGGGCCCCGCTTCGATGCTGCGCGTGACCAGGACGACCAGATAGGCGAGCAGGGCGCCGGCCGACACCAGCATGCCGAGCAGCGAGAACAGCTGCAGGGGGACCAGCGAAAAGCCGGTCATCAGGTCGAAGTTCAGGCG
>Ga0138256_10006165_pt1 | contig 12685 bp, 12 predicted proteins | sample KNB2016incub_MG_FD_105486 | JGI IMG/M metagenome (GOLD analysis project Ga0138256, IMG submission 105486) | Active sludge microbial communities from wastewater in Klosterneuburg, Austria - KNB2014incub_MG | ecosystem: Engineered > WWTP > Activated sludge > Unclassified | place: Austria... | reverse complement strand
TTTTTCATTGGAACCCCAAAGTACTAATTTGCGTCTCATAATACGGTGTAATTAAAAATTCAAAAAATTCAATAGTAATAAAATCTTATTAAATGCCATAATTGCATTTTAAACCAACTTGTGTTTTACCAGATATTCAGCTATCTGGACTGCGTTTGTAGCAGCGCCTTTCCTTAGGTTGTCTGCCACTATCCATATATTCAAACCATTATCTATAGACTCATCTCTTCTGATACGTCCTACAAATACATCATTTTTATTTTTTGCATATAAGGGCATGGGATACTTGAAGTCATCAATATCATCCAAAACTGACACACCATCTGCGTCATCAAGTAATTTAATAACATCTTCCAAATCAAATGACTTTTTAAACTCCACGTTAACTGACTCTGAGTGGCCCCCATTTACAGGAATTCTAACTGCTGTTGCTGTTATCTTAATTGTATCATCTCCAAGTATTTTTTTTGTTTCGTGGACAAGCTTCATTTCTTCTTTTGTATATCTGTTTTCCAGAAACACATCACACTGCGGTATAGCATTTTCAAATATCTGGTAATGATATGCCATATCTGATTTTTCAGGCTTTTTACCTGATTTTTCAGTTTCGTATTGATCAACGGCCTTGGCACCTGTACCTGTAAATGACTGGTAAGTAGAAATTACAAGTCTTTTTATACCGTATTTTGCATGAAGTGGAGCCAAAGCAACCACCAATTGAATGGTAGAACAATTGGGGTTTGCAATAATTTTATCTTCTTTGGTTAGTTGGCCGGCATTGATTTCCGGGACAATAAGTTTTTTGGTTGGGTCCATTCTCCAGGCACTCGAATTATCAACAACAACTGTTCCTTTTTCAGCAAATTTCGGAGCCCATTCCAGAGAAGTATTTCCACCTGCGGAAAAAATAGCAATATCAGGTACCATTCTGACTGCATCCTCCATACTTACAATGGGGTACTCATTACCTCTGTAATTTACTTTTTTGCCAACAGACCTGCTCGAGGCTACCGGTATATACTCTGTAACGGGAAAATCAAATTCTTCCAGAACTTCGTTCATCACCCTTCCTACAAGTCCTGTTGCTCCTACTACTGCTACTTTCATAAAAAATTTAAATCTTATTGATATTTTGGCCTGATTTCAAAGCTTAATTTAATATATTTGCTTTTTTGCATTGGTGCTTTAAAAGTTGCATCTGAAAAAGTTCTGAGAAAAAAACTTTGAAGTCCAAAATATCATCAACATAAAATGAACCGCAAAGATATACTTTCATACAATACTATCAACTTATCATTGAAAAGTTATTTTCACATTATATTCTTATTGATTACAATAAATAACATCACAGCACAACTGAAAGCAGATTTTAATAGTGGCTCTTTGTCAGATTTAAAATGGGAAGGAAATATATCGCATTTTAAGATTAATGTTGAAGGCCAGTTGCAGCTCAATGCTGCAGGCGCAGGAGAGTCTCAGATTTATACAAAATTTAAAGTACCAAATGACAGTATACAGATTGATCTTTACTTTAAACTGCAGTTTGCCCCTTCCAATGATAATTATGGAAAAATATATCTTTTTACCGATAATGTCATAGAATCTTCTGCAAATGGTTATTATCTCAGATTAGGAGAAAACGGAACCAATGATGCCATCCAAGTATGGAAACTTGAACAAGGTCTCCCAAGATTGTTGGGATCCGGAAAATTGGGTGCCATCAGCGGTGATCCTGCAGAGGCAAGAATAAGGTGCAAGGTATACAGAGATGGATTCTGGATAATGTCTACAGATTATAATGGTAAGTTTTTGTTTGAAGATGACCTTGAATTTTATGATCCGTCATTAATGCTAACAGACTCTCTGTATTTTGGATTGTATTGTAAATATACATCTACTAGAGCGGATAAATTTTTTTATGATGATATAAGTTTCATTACTGTAGAAAAAGACACCATTGCACCAGCAGTAATATCAGCCACAGTTATCGATGAAAGCACAATAAAACTTATATTTTCAGAAGGTCTTGAAGAGTCATCTGCCCAAAATATACTTTTCTATTCAGCAGATAACGGACTTGGATCACCGGATCAGGCAATATTTGTACCATCTTTACCAAATGAGGTAACTCTGAAGTTTAATACAAAGATGATCAAAAGTGGAATATCCTACACTCTCATGGTCAATGGTGTAAAAGATAAGAGCAATAACGTAAAACAATCGGAAGCAATTTTTTTATTGACAGTCAAACCCACAAAGGGTGATCTGGTGTTGTCTGAAGTGCTGACTGATCCTTACACCGATGGTGATGATTTTATTGAGCTCTATAATATTTCTGATAAATTTTTGAAACTGGATAGTTTGACCATAAAAAATGCACAGAAAAATGAGAGTAGAGTCATCCGAACAGATTTTATTTTATTGCCCGGCAAATATGTGGCTATATCGAGAAATATTGATTTTCTGAAAAATACCTACAATCCTCCGGATACATCAAATTTTATTACGGCTACTCTTCCGTCACTGAATGTAGAAGGTGCCAATATATCTATTATCTCAAATGAAGGAATACATCAGATTACTATAGATTCATTTGATTATAGTGAGAAGTTTCATTTTCAGCTGATAGACAATACGAAAGGGGTCAGTCTGGAAAAACTAAACCTTCTCAGCAATACGAATGATCCGAATAACTGGCATTCGGCTACAGCTCAAGTAAAATATGCCACGCCGGGATATAAAAATTCTACCACTATCACACCCAACAATACGCCGTCAGAATTTGGAATTACCCTGGATAAAAGAACATTTACTCCAGATGGAGATAATGTGGATGACTTTCTGCTCATTAATTACAAAATGCAAAAACCGGGTTTTTTGGCTACCATTCGAATATTTGATGCTGAAGGATTTCCACAAACTGATCTGGTAAGTAATTATCTATTGGGCACGGAAGGTGCTATCAAATGGGATGGAATAGATGGTGAAGGTAAAATAATGCGCATGGGCTTATATGTGATTTTCACCAGATTATTCCACACTGACGGAGATGTCCTGGAATTTAAAAATGTTGTCGTAGTTGCCAATAGATTTTGATAAATAAATTTTATTGTGGTGAAACAAGTAGCAGGTATTGGAAATAAAATTATAGCAGCATTCATCATTCTGGTTACTATTGTTGTAATTTTTATTCCATCCGTGGATTTTACGGATCACCTTCAGGATTATCTGGTACATATTTTATTTTTAATGATCGTATCAGGTTTAATCGGACTCATTGTTAATAATAGAATTATATTATATACAAGTTTTGCTTGCGCAGCATCTCTGGCTCTTTTTTTAAAAAATGCATCCAATACTGAATTAAAAAATCCGGAGATAAATGATCGTGACCGAATCACAGTAGTACACATGAACCTTAGTTTGATTACTGATATTGAAACTGTAATAAAAAATATTAAAGATGAGTCAGTAGATATTATTTCTTTTCAGGAATATACCCCGGATTGTGCCAATATTATTCCAAAAATAGCACAAAATATTTATCCTTACCAACATGAAGTGGTTAGAATTGATTTATTTGGTAAAGCCATTTTCTCCAAATATCCGATTGATAATCTGGAAATAATAGAATATGATGATATTCCAAATATTTCTGTTGATGTAAATAAAAAAAAATTACGGTTTAATTTATTTTCCACTTATATGACTCCCGCTCTGGAAAAACAATCCAGGTCAACAGCCAGAAATCAGTTTAAAAGGCTTGAAGAATATATAAAAGAGAAAAATGAAGGTATGATCGTCATGGGTGAGTTTAATCAGGTATATTGGTCACATGACATCCTTTCATTCAGAAACCGGACAGGCTTGCTTAATAGCAGAAGGGGTGTTGATATAACATCTTTCAAAATGCCTTATGATCATATATTTTATTCACCTTCTTTGGAGTGCTATTATTTTGAAGAACTTAATGATAATACCACAAATCACATTGGTTGTAAAGCTTCTTTTCAGATAAAGAGAGAGAGCAACAAAAGAAAAATTTAATCTGAGGATGGAAATTATTTATTCATACAAATCATTTGCCGAATTATCCGTTCATGAGTTGTATTTCATCATGCAATTAAGACAGAAAATATTTGTTTTGGAGCAAAACTGTGCTTATCTGGATGCGGATGGTAAAGATTTATACGGATATCATGTTATGGGGAAAGATGAAAAAGGTATATTACATTGTTGTACAAGATTATTGCCAGAGGGTATTTCTTTTGATGGTTTCGTTTCCATTGGTAGAGTGGCAAATTCAGCAGCTGTAAGAGGAACAGGTGAAGGGAAAAGGTTAATGGAGTATTCCATTGTGAAAATTAAAGAATTATATCCCGGTTTTCCCATCAAAATAGGGGCTCAGACTTATTTGAAAAAATTTTATGAAAATCTTGGTTTTACAGATATTGGCATTCCTTACCTGGAAGATGACATACCACATATAATTATGATACGTGATTTAAAATAAAAAGCCTTCTGCTTTCAGAAGGCTCTTTTTCTTCGCTAAAGATTTTTTTCAATTTATTTGAAAAGAATATCAATCAGAGACAAGTGCCTCCGATAATAAGAGACATCTTACAACATAAATGCTGCCTGAAATAATTAATAAAATTACATTTATATATTTGTAATATATAATTAATTATATTACAATTAGTTGAAAATTAATTTTCTTTACTTAAAGTTAATAAATATTAAATTCTGTTATTAGGTACATGGATTGATTCTATTTGAAGTAATTTTGCCGCTCATTGTTAATAAGTAAAAAGGGAAATATGAGAATCTTAATCAATGATGGAATTGAGCCCATCGGTAAACAACTATTGGAAGAAGCAGGCTTTGAAGTGGACATGAACAAAATAAATCAGGATGAGCTTCCTTCCAGACTAAATGACTACGACGCAATATGTGTCAGAAGTGCTACTAAAGTCAGAAAAGAACTCATCGATGCATGTCCGAACCTCAAAGCTATCGGACGTGGTGGTGTGGGTTTGGATAATATCGACGTAGAATATGCCCATTCCAAAGGTATTGCAGTAATAAATACACCAGCAGCTTCATCCAGATCAGTCGGCGAACTCACCATGGCTCATATGTTGGGATTATCCAGATTTTTATATCAGTCCAACAGACAGATGCCTGTAGATGGTGATACTAAATTTAATGATCTTAAAAAAGCGTACGCAAAAGGAGCAGAACTTGAAGGCAAAACGCTTGGTGTGATTGGATTAGGCAGAATTGGTCAGGAAACTGCCAGAGTTGGCTTGGGTCTTGGCATGAATATTCTGGCTGTGGATCCATATGTTTCAGAAGTGACACTGGCTGTCGGACCGGTTCAATTGGGATTTAAAATATTGCTCAGGACGGTCACTATGGATGATATGCTGGTAGCTTCAGATTACATTTCTCTGCACATCCCGTCACTTGACAAAGCTATTTTGAGTAAAGATGAGTTTGCAAAAATGAAAAACGGTGTAATTATTATCAATTGCTCCAGAGGCGGTACAATAGATGAGGACGCCCTGCTGGATGCGCTTAATTCTGGTAAAGTGGCTGCTGCAGGTTTGGATGTTTTTGACAATGAACCAACACCCAGAAAGGACATACTTACACACCCCAGGATTTCACTTACTCCGCACATAGGAGCGTCTACAGAAGAAGCTCAGAACAAAATAGGTGAAGAGCTCGCTCAAAAGATGATTGCTGCGCTTAAAGGACAAAGAGTTGTTTAATAAATGTATTATAAATGGGAGGCTATAATAAAGTGGTTTCCCTTTTTTAATTGGTTTCAAAAATATTTTTCCTTTTTCAGGTATTCTATCACATATTCATTTATTCCATCATCAAGAGATGTAAATTCCTGAGTGTATGCGGCGGCTCTCACTTTAGTCATATCGGCCTCAGTAAAATATTGATAAGCATCTCGTATATCTATTGGGGTATCTATAAAGGAAATGTTTTCTTTTACAAACATGGCAGTAAAGGTACTTTTGGCCAGATCCATAAACGATCTTGCTTTGCCTGTTCCAAAATTATATATACCACTCTCTACATTCTGATTATTCATAAAATACAAAATCATGTTCAGTATATCTTTGACATATATAAAGTCCCTGCTCTGATGACCATCTTGAAAATCCGGACGATGCGAACGAAATAATTTCATTCCACCGGTATTTTTTATTTGATGGAATGTATGAAAAATGACGGAAGCCATTCGCCCTTTATGGTATTCATTGGGTCCGTACACATTAAAGAATTTACAACCAATCCAAAATGGTGGCTTATCTTTTTGATCCAATACCCACAAATCAAACTTATGTTTACTATCACCATAAGGATTCAGAGGTACAAAGTTTTGAATAAGGGAATGGTCATCACTAAAACCATGACGACCATCTCCATATGTAGCTGCACTGGAAGCATATATAAGAGGAATACCCCTTTTTGAACATACGTTCCAAATTCTTTTGCTATAATTTAAATTCAGTTCGTTAAATATTTCCACATCCAAAAGCGTGGTGTCTGTTCTGGCACCAATATGAAATACAAAGTCTACTTTCTGGGTTGTTTTTTCAAACCAATCCAGAAAAATATCTCTGTGCATCCATTCACGTACCACTTTGTTGTCCGTATTTTTATCTTTGTATAACTTGTAAAAGTCATCCACAACGACTACATCCCGATTAAAACCTGATGAGTTTAGTTTAGTCAGTAAACACGAACCAATAAATCCTGAAACGCCTGTAAGGATGATCATTCTGAATCATTTTAAAAATCACCAAAGATAATTCAAAATATTGTAATTACTTTTGTCAGAACTTATGTTATCATTTTAGATATAATTTTAAACATGGTTTTAAATAAAGAGTCTAGATATATTTTTAGCACCCTCATTATTTTGTTCAGTTCGATATTACAAAATGAGATTAACTGCAGACAAATTGATGAAATCAAAAAATCTATAATACTGGGAAAAGATACTGTATATCTCCGGATATTTACTAAACCTGGAAAGAACATAGTATACGCGCATGTACATGAAAACGAAACCGCTTCACTTGAAGCCGGATTAAAAATGATAGAAAAGTATGGCGGTAAACTCGTGACGTTGGAACATTCATCTGATAGCACAAAAAACAGAAATGTCAGATTTACCTACCGTAATACTACTTACCAGTTTGACCCTAACCGTATCTACACTACGGATGATAATGTACTTATGACAAGTATAAGTATCATTGAAGGAAGCAGAAAGGTGGATAAAATCATTCTGAAAATGGTAAAAAAACTGGCTAAACAAATCTGGAACGAACTGGCAGACTTTCCTTTGATCATCGCTTTGCACAACAATAAAAATACACCGGCTGAATGTACAAACATGTGGTTTTTCTGGAGCAGGTTGGAACCAGAATCATACAATATCACATCTTATGTAAAAAAATATGATCAGTCATCAGATAGCAATAAATCCTGCGCAGAAATCTATATTAATCCTGATGTCAACAACAGTGAGTTTTTTATAGTAACGCAAAAGACTGATTTTGATATGTTTGTCAGAAAAAAATATTCTGTGGTGCTTCAAAATGCCAATCCCGTGGATGATGGCTCCATGTCGGTAATTGCGACAGGTTTCGGAAAACGTTACATCAACGCTGAAGCCAAACAAGGGAGAGTTATAGAGCAGGAAGCCATGTTGGAATTATTGCTTATGGAATAAACGGAAACTTTTGTTTAATGGATGACTGATATTATGATCATCGTTTTTTCCTAAGGGCAAATAGAATTTTAGTTTATTTTCACATGTTTTAATGAAACAAAAATCCTGCATTGCCACAAATATTGGACAATGCAGGAAAGATTTTGGTAAGTATTACAACACTACTTTTAATATTTCGCGGTGTGAAGATTCGACGTGTTCTTTGAACTTAGTGTACCATTTTTTCCAATTACTTTTATCCATGCTTTCGGCCAAAGATTTTTCATAATCTGATAATGAATCATAACCTTCTTCAAAAATCAGACGGTACGAATCCCCTGTAAAATCTGATAATATCCTTGATGATTTTGCATCTGGTAATAATCCCTTGCTGTAAGCTTCATCAAGCAATGCTTTTGCTTCTTTGTAATGCCCAAAGCGAAGTCTGAAAATATCACGAATGATGTACATTATTTTAGAATTTAGTTTTAGTAAAATAAATTTAAGTATTTTTAAAAATTATTTACTGACTGCATAGTCAATCATGCCCTGGAAATCTACCACTACAGCCGGTTTTTTACCTACTACCCACGCATCATGTCCATGAGGGAGCAACGAAACATCGCCCGGCTTACATTCAAGAATGGTTCCGTCATCCATTTTAACTTTGAGAATACCTGAAATATGGTATTGAAAGTGAGGTGCTTCGCAACTTTTAGTTTTAGCCAGAGGTTGGACTGAAGTTGACCATTTCCATCCTGGTTGAAATGTAGCTCGACCAATGGTAGCACCTCCTATTTTTACTATTTCTACTTTACCGAGCGGAAAATCATGCACCTCATCGGGAACATCAAAACTTTTTAATTCGGCCATGTCAGAAAATGAATGTGAACTATGTTTAGGTGCCCAGGCAATCAGTATTATGCCAACCAGGATGACGACTAAGATTGAAAACTTTTTCATTATACATTTAATTAATTGTGAAAAAAATATTTACCCTGCAAAGATGACAGTAAATGCAAAAGGAATACTTGTAAATACTTCGGTAAAATGTGTATAAATCAGAGATTTTTACGTAATTCGACTGGTGTACAGCCTGATTGTTTCTTAATGAAATGGCTGAAGTGTGACTGATCTTCGAAATGAAGCATATGAGCTATTTCTGTGATAGTTTTATCCGTAGAACCCAGCAAAACTTTTGATTCAAGAAAAATCATGTCGTTGATGAGATCGCGAGGAGATTTACCTGTATGTTCTTTTATGACTTCTGATAAATGTTTTGGAGTGATATAAAGCCATTTTGCATATTGCTGCACAGAACGTATATTCATACATTCTTTTTCTACAAGATGTTTAAACTGACTTGCAATTTTCATGGAACGGGTTGTCGAATCATTTATTTTTCTTGCATATGGTCGGTATATTTCGCGTATTCGAAGCAGCAGAATGTAAATATAATTTCTCAGTAAATAATCTTTTTCAGGTGAAAACCTATCATATTCTGCAATAATATCTTTGAAGGCCTGTTGTACCAATTCGCTTTCTTCATTCGTAATATTGATAATGTGAGGTACATCCAGTTGAAAAAATGTAAACTCATCCTTAAATCCACCTTTCAGAAGTGGTTGAATATATTCTGTTTTGAAGTGAATACAATAGCCTTTGCAATTGCTGACATGGGATGATGCGTATAAAAAAGTTTCCGGTACAATCACAAGGTCGTTAGGTTTAAGCCACCTGTAGTCCGCTCCAAGATGTATATCATGTTTTCCATCAAGCAACAGATAAATAAGGTTAAATTGTCTTCGTAATGCCTGAATCCCTTTTTCCGGATCTACATTTTTGTGTTTTTCTTCCAATGTGCCAGGCATGACCATCATATTTATATCATATGGACGCATATCCTTATTGATGAGCTTTTCAAAGGAAGCAAGGTTTTCAATAATTAAAATATCCTTTTTTGACATAAATATTAAAGAAATGAAAAATTAAAATAGTGCAATTGACCTGATTTGAAGTCCGTTAAATTTTTCATACATAATCAAATATATGATTTTCACTGTTTATTCCGTTGAGAAAAGAAAAACAAAGGCACAAATCCACAAAAAACCGCGAAATTTAAACAGTTGAAAATCATCTATTTGCGATCCTTAGAGCTTAGTGAATTTATTATTTTTGACTCTTCGGAGTGAACTCACTATTCAAATATTTAAATTATTTTCTATTCAGACTATTACCCCTTGTAAAACCTAATTAAAACATGTCCAATGCTTACAATAAGGAATAAAATTACGATTTATTATTTAAATATCAGTATATTAAAACTAAAATATAGGATAGTTTCCAAATAAAAATATGACTACAATTATAATTATTCAGATATCAGAACAGAACAGCAGGGTTAATTTATCCATTTATTAATAAATCTTATAGGAATCACATTCACATGACCGGATTTGGTTAGTTCATCATTTATACCAGTCTGTTTCAACAGTGTATTACTCTGCAATACTTATGTATATCACTTCACTGCAGTTTTCATTTCTGAATATATTTTGAGCTGCATTTCTGATATCTTCAGCAGTGACATTATGATATCTTTCTGACTCCTGGTTGATCATATCTGCATCTCCCAGCACCTCAAAGTATGCCAATGAGATTGCTTTGTTTAACACACTTACTTCCGAATACAGCAAACTGCTTTCCACACTGTTTTTTAGCTTGAAGAGCTCTCTTTCGGAGATAAGATTGTCTTTAAGCATATCCAGTTCTGTAATTATTGCGTTTTTGGCTTTTTCCATTGGCACTCCAGGCATCGTTTTTCCTTCTATAATAAACAATCCCGGATCTGTTGTACCGGAAATGAAAGCATCTATAGTACTGAACAACTCCTGTTCTTTGAACAATCTTTGATAAAACCGGGAAGAACGCCCGTTGGCCAGCACGTCTGACAGAAGATCACATGCGTAAAATTCATTATGCATTCGCCCTGCCATGTGGTATCCTCTGTAGATGGCGTCATGAGGCACATCATGTTTCAGGATTTCCTGTCTGAATTCTGTCTGAACAGGCTCCTTCAGGAAAGTTGGTTTCGAAAAATTACCTCGAGGAATCGACCCAAACCACTTTTCTACTAACTCCAGCCCTCTCTTTACCTGTATATTACCGGCGATTACGATCACAGCATTATCGGGTCTGTAATAATGATAGAAAAACGATTTAACCTCATCCAGACTTGCTTCGGCAATGTGACTCATATCTTTACCGATTGTTGGCCACCGGTATGGGTGTGCAGTATAAGCCAGCCGGCTGAGATGATGCCACATATCTCCGTATGGTTCATTTAGACAAGATTCCTTAAACTCCTCGATCACTATTTTTTTTTGAGTATCAAGAGACTTTTTGCTGAATTTCAATTGCAACATTCTGTCAGACTCAAGCCATAAAGCAGTTTCTATATTCTGTGCTGGCATCATTTCATAAAAATTGGTCAGATCAGAATTGGTAAAAGCATTGTTTTCGCCTCCGGCCTGTTGTACCGGACCGTCAAAATCAGGTATGTTTTTCGAACCACCAAACATAAGATGCTCAAATAGGTGTGCAAATCCTGTTTTCTCAGGATCTTCATTCCTGGATCCAACATCATACACGACATTTACTGCTACCATTGGGGTAGATTTATCTTCATGAATGATTACCCTTAGACCATTCGGTAACTCAAATCTTTCAAACGATATCATTATATTATCTTTCCTGCTTTATTCTGATACTTTATATACTTTGTTTTTTCCTTCCACGATGATCACTATTTCGCCCTTGGGAGGCATTTTTGTGTAGTGTTCTATCGCTTGATTTACATCTGAGGTATAAATTTCTTCAAAGATTTTACTTATTTCTCTTGCTACACAAACTGAACGGTCATTTCCTAAAAAGTCTCTTATTTCTTCCAGGCATTTGATGAGCCTATGAGGAGATTCATACAGTATGATGGTCACATCAAGTGAAGCAAGGTATTTGAGCCTGGTCTGTCTCCCCTTTTTGTGCGGTAAAAATCCCTCAAAAAAAAATTTGTCCGTAGTCATTCCTGACGAAACCAAAGCGGGTACAAATGCTGTCGCTCCTGGAAGACAACTGACTTTTATGTCATTGGCTACACACTCCCGAACAAGTAGAAAGCCGGGATCAGATATGCCCGGGGTGCCTGCATCCGATATTAAGGCTATATTTTTTCCTTGCTTCAGATGATCAATAATGCTTTTTAATGCCTTGTGTTCATTGAAAGCATGAAAAGCCCACATGGGTTTGTCAATATTAAAATGCTTTAACAACTTTCCACTGTTACGGGTGTCTTCAGTGAGGACCACATCACAATTATTAAGCACACTTATTGCTCTAAACGTCATATCTTCCAGATTCCCGATAGGAGTAGGGACTATATACAGCATAGATATGGATTTGATTCTTAGCTTGAATTGAAAAAATGTCCTGCAAAAGTAATCATATCCCATTTAGCAAAGATAAAAACATTAAATTTCCGTTAAAATGATAGCTTTGTACCCGCTAATTGAGTGCCAGAGGAGTCTTATATTACAACTCTTCTCTCAGGTTAGCGTTTTATTTGTAAAAATTGTGTGTATGTTCCGGTATCGAAAAAATATACGAAAAGTTGGTTTATTTTTTATACTATTAATGACAGTATTAGTGGATCCAATAACTGCTCAGGTACTGAATGATGACTGTCAGTTTGCCACTCCTTTATTATCATCTGACAATTATTGTTCTCAAGATGGCGAATTTACCAATGTTGGAGCAAAGGCGGATCAGGAATTTACTATGGGTACTGCTGCATGTATTTCGTTAAAGTGGGCCAATGGTGTCTGGTTTTCTTTTGTACCTAAACAACCCGCTGTACTTATCAGGGTTCTGGGGTTTGGCAATGGA
>Ga0138256_10006164_pt1 | contig 12686 bp, 11 predicted proteins | sample KNB2016incub_MG_FD_105486 | JGI IMG/M metagenome (GOLD analysis project Ga0138256, IMG submission 105486) | Active sludge microbial communities from wastewater in Klosterneuburg, Austria - KNB2014incub_MG | ecosystem: Engineered > WWTP > Activated sludge > Unclassified | place: Austria... | reverse complement strand
ATGGACGGGGTTGTACGGCGACCCTCGTCGTTGGCAATTACCACTGGCTCGCCATTTTCCATTACGGCAACGCAGCTATTGGTGGTTCCTAAGTCTATTCCTATTATTTTTCCCATGTCTTTATATTTTTAATTCGCTATAAATAGTCAATCATTATGCCGACAGGGGAAAAAGTGTAAAAATGTCAGGTTTTTGTTGCCACAGAGGCGCAGAAACACAGAGGATTAAGAAGTAAAACTGATATCTATTTCAGGTTCTTAATAATATTTTCTTGTGAGTCGCTGAATTTTTTCATGAAATTAGAAAGGGCTTCCATAGCCTTGTCTCTCCTGTCCATATACATCTGCATCCTTGTCTGATCCAATTCTCTCATTTCATTCATAGAATTAAGATCGTTTTTCGTTTGTTCAATCATTGCGCCAATATCAGTTTTAGAAAGTTGCTTTCTGACAATACCGGACCTAATGAATTTCACCGTATCAGGGTTCTGATGGTTTTGCAATGCAATGGTTTTGTTTCTTAATAGTTTAAAGGAATCCAGCATTGCTGATCTCATTGATTGCTGCTCTTCTCGCATTTTGGATTGCATGTCTCTCAGTTCCTGCTTTTGTTTGTTGATGGCTTTTACTTTAGCCATTATTGCTTTTAAATCTTCCTGAGTACTTTTGGATGCTTGCATCATAACAAGAAAGCACAATGCTTCTACATCCCCAGAATTCAAGTTACCTAACACAGCCCAGTTAGTAGCTTCAGTTTTTACATCTGCATCCGTCATGTTTTTTTCATTAGCCGTCTTTGCAGTAGATTTCACCCATGCCACATGTCTTGGGTTTATTGTTGCCATCGCTTTTTTAAAAAATGCTTCTGCTTCGGGAGAAGGTTTTTCCTGTGCGGTAGCAAATGAAATGACAAACAGGAAAAGAAAGCTGCTTACAAGTATTGATTTCATATTATTAGGTTTAGGTATTTAAAGTTCTCACTTTTTTGTTTTGTAACAAATAGCATTAAAAACTGGCTTTTTAGCTACAGACGATTAATCAATCAAAAGTTTTCTATTTCAGATTCTGAATTATTGCATTTGATGTTTCGCTGAATTTTTTAAAGATGTTTGAAATTGTTGACATATACTTAGAATACCTATCCATATACATTTGTAATCTAAGTGACATCGACTCTCCCGTTTCACTCATGGAATCAAGGTCTTTTTTCAATTGAAATACCTGGCCGTCTATTGCCGTCTGTGTAACCTGTTGATTGATAGTTTCAGTTTTTGCCATTCTTACAGTATTATTCCGGCTCGCAACCTTTGCAGGTTCACTTGTGTTTGAATTAATTTTAGCAACAAACTCCCTACTTTGTACTGATAAAAGTCTAACTGAATCGAGATGAACCTTTGTTACTGGCTTACGCTTATCCTCTAATTCTGCTATCGTATTTATCAATTTATTCTTTTGATTTTTGAGTGTATTGAGTGCAGATTGTAATTGGGCAATTTTCGACTTTTGGTCTCCTTGAACCAACTTGCCAACTAATCCTATCAAAAATTCTTGTGATGATTCAGAGAGATCTTGTGATGTTGTATAATCAGCAGCCTTTTTTTTGATTTCATCTATTGACAAGTTCTTTTCATTTGCTTCTTTAGCAATGCTCTTTATCCAATTCATATGTCGAACATTTATCTGCGACATTGCATTTTGATAAAATGCCTCCATTTCATTGGAAGGTTTTTCCTGTGCGGTAGCAAATGAAATAGCAAAAAGGAAAAGAAAACTGCCTACAAGTATTGATTTCATATTATAAGGTTTAGGTATTTAAAGTTCCGGTTTTTTTTCTGAATCATAAACAAAAGCAATTTTGGAGAAACGAGAGTCCATAATAGCTATTACATTTGTTCAACAAAATAAAGTTTATGGCAAACTTCATTGCAGATAAGTTGAAGATAAAAGCAAAGGAAACGTTGCTTACAATAAATGCGCCTGCTAATTTTAAAAAAGGACTAATCGGATTACCAGCAGGTGTAAAGATTATAATGGCGGGTAAAGACTACAATCAGGTGCATTGGTTTGTACTTAACAAAGCACAACTTGAAAAAGAAATGAGCAAAGTAATGAAGCTGGTAAAATCCGAAGTAATCGTTTGGGTATATTATCCAAAAGGAACATCTAAAATACAGACTGACCTTACCAGAGATAAAGGATGGGATTGCCTGATGGTAGAGAGTGATAAACTAAAATGGATCAATCTTATTTCGTTTGACAATACCTGGTCTGTTTTTGGTTTTCGGGCAAAGACAGATGCTGATAAAAAGAAAGAAGCCAACCCTGTCGCAAGAGAAATTTTTAATTGGGTAAACCCAAAAACAAAAGAAGTAAGATTGCCGGATGAATTAACAGCGGCTTTAAAGAAAAATAAAAAAATATCAGATTATTTTCATTCGCTGGCTTTCTCGCATAAAAAAGAATACATCGAATGGATAGTAACAGCAAAAAAGGATGAAACAAAAATGAAAAGAGTGGAAGGAACGATTGAGAGATTGGAGAAAAAATGGAAGAATCCGAGAAATGTTTGAGTGAATGGTGAATAGGCAATAGTGAATGGGTTTTACTTATCAGCCGAAGTCTCACCTTATAGCCTCGCCTTAGGTGAAATATGGTCTGTGGTGAACTCGGCTTGTAAGAAAGCAGGTAAATGAACTAACCAACGACCAAAAGATGAATAAGACATTGCAGACGTCATAAATCAGTTCGTCGAAATAAACTACCATTTAGTAATTAGAGATATCTGAATAACTTTCTTTTCTATTACATCACAGCTAAAAAAAACTCCCATAATATTGGCAATTTCAATTGCAAACTGTGGGTTGTGGCCGTAAGAAATTGGCAAAGACTTTTTCCCAATCAGAATCCCGATGCTAGCAGTTAAACTCGGCACTTCAGAAAAATCGTATTTAGGTTGTACAATGATGTTTCCGACTTCACTCATTGAACAAACTCTGCGATCATTTAAATAAATATGATCATTCACCTTTTTAAGTACAACTCCTCTGAAACCTTTGTATGATTTGAATAAAGAATAAAAAAAACTAAAAGAAAGGAACAGAAAAAATATGGCACAGAGTACTACATGAAGTATAGGGATATTTTTCTTCAGCAAAGTTATAAGCCAGACAATTACTACAAAATATACTACAGGGTTAAAAAACAAAAAAAAACGAACTCTTCGCTTTGCTTTTTTTGTTAAGTCAATTTTTAATGTTGCATCATTTTCGGTAACAATGGTGCTTCCTGCAATATGTATGTTCTCACCAGAGATACTATTTGTCATAATTCAATTTTACCTAACGGTATCCGATTATTAAACGCTGAGTGCCACAAAACTATCTGACACATCGGCGAAAAAAAGGTTCAAAACTTAGCCGTTTTACCAAGGTCCGCCATCTTGATACTGTACCAATAATTTATTAGTAGAGTCCAAGCAAAAATAATAACTACCTTCTATGTTGCATAAGCCAAACACATGATAAACAAATCCTTTTTGAATAGTAAAAGGCAAACTCCCTTTTGTAACAGAGTCCTTAACTCTCGATTCAAGTAACTCTCTTCTCTTTGTATATTCTAATTTTTCCTCTATTGACAATGCATTAAGTGAATCATTCTCAACAATGCTCAAATCAAGTTCGCATAAAGACCACTTATAGTTTTTATTTAGATTCGAAAATAAAATCTCTTTACTACTCTTAGAATTCTTATTCAACGAGCAACAATATCTCGTTACTTCATTTCTATTATTAGGTCTTATATCATCAAGACTGTTATTGTCCCGATAATACTGAGAAATAGATAGATTCTCAATAGTACATTCAGTTCTGGACTTTATTCCCGTAATATCAATTTCATATCTATCGGGCGGAGCCAACGAACAACTATAGGCTTGACTTAAAAAAATAAAAAAAAATATTAAGTTTTTCATATCCTTATTTATTAAGTGCCACAAAACTATCTGACCCACCCTGCCCTATTATTTCGGTATCGGCACGAAAAAAAAAATTACGAACTATGGGATTCATAAAGAAAAACTTGTTCACTTTTTACAATTGTTGCTCCTCCATCAAGAGTATTTTCCTTATCGTCAAAAAACTCAATTACAAAGAAAGTACCATCTGCGGATACATCAAGTACTACTCCCAGTGAATAACGAGGTATCTTATCGTTAATTTCTTCTTTAGCTCTTACTAAATCATAATTCTTTATCATACTTCTATTATTCTGGCGGCAATTCTTCTTCCACCTCATCCATCCAAATTTAGCATTTTCTCCTTATCTCTTTTTCCTCCTTCAACCTCCTAACCTATATCTTCACATTACTTTACCCTTTCATTGATTATTTTTACAGCTAATAACCGCCATGAAAGGAAAATACTATTTATTGATTCTAGGCTTAATTGCTTCTCTTTGTTCCTGTTCTCAAAAAGTTAGTCCGAGCTCGCAAAAAATAAACCCGGCCAATCCCGATCTTTCTCCCGGCAATTTTATATTGGATTCATTACCCGAGTCGGAAATTAATATTCCTATACAGATCAACCTGAAGCCAATGTATGTGATGGCGGATAAAAGTGTGGATACGGTTTTCAATTCTCCCGGCTATCCCGACAAATGGATACAGGACGGTTGCGATTCAAGATTCAAATATGAATTTCGCCGTAGTCCATTAAAAATAACTGGTGCCGGAAGTTCACTGAATATTGGTTTTACCGGCTATTATAGAATCATTGGCTCTACAAGAGTATGCGTTAGTGGAACTGTGCTTTCACCTTGGACACCTGCTTGTACATGTGGCTTTGGCAAAGAACCTGAAAGAAGAGTGGAAGTTTCGTTTTCTAACTCTTTGGCATTTACACCGGATTATAAAGTAAGGTTGTCCGTAAAAAGAAATGACCCAAAGCCTTTGGATAAATGTGAAGTGTGTTTTTGGGGGCAAGACATTACCAAACAAGTAATAAAAGGATTAACTGAAGAGCTGGATGCATCAAAAAAGGAAATGGAGAAAACATATGGCTCTGTTGACCTGAAACCGTATTTCAAACAAGTGTGGGACAGGCTAAACCTGAATTACAATCTTTATAACTTAGGTTGGCTACAGATAAATCCGCAAAAGTTCCGCATCAATAATTTATTCATCAATAAAGATTCGCTGAATGTTTATTTAGGCCTAACAGCAAAGCCTGTTATCAGTTTTGAACAACCGACTGATAAAATTTCTGCAATGCCATATCTTGGAGGCTTTAGCAAGCAACAGGGGTTTTCCATCTTTTTAGATGCAAGGTTGAATTATGACTCACTTGGCTGGATTATGAACAGCCAGATAAAAGGGAAAGAGTTTACTTTCAAAAAAGGTTTTATAAAAAAGAAATTCGTTATTGAAGATTGCAGCATTTATGGTGGCGGATTTGATAAAATGGTTATTAAAGTTATATTCTCAGGCACCAATGATGGTGTTGTTTATCTGGTTGGCAAACCTGAATATGATGACGACAATAAAGTCATCGAGATAAAGGATATTGATTTCGACATCAAGTCAAAAAATATTCTGTTAGGTTCTGCCGATTGGTTATTCGATAAAAAGATAACGAAAGAAATAAGCAAGTATGCCCGTTTCGAATTGAAAGCTTATATAGACTCTGCCAAAATAAACATCAACCAGCAATTGAATCAAGAATTGATGCCTGGCATTCGCAGCGCAGGAAATATCAAAGACATAAAACTGATTAAAGTATATCCAATGCAGGAGCATTTGGTCATCCGTAGTAACTGTACAGGAAGTTTAGCAGTAAAAGTGGAGTCGATTGATTTTACTCTTTAGTCTCTTCAGTGTATTCATCCGGCAGGCTTGCCTTAAAGGAAAAGTTGCGTTGCGCCACATAACTGACTACTACCACTACACTAATCGTTAGTATTTGTGCAAAAACAGCATACACATGCAAGGTTTCTACAAGCACTTTCAATAAAAGATAATTCAGAAACAGGTTAAAAAGACAAACAATGAAATAACGGAAAAGCTGAATCCTACCTTTTATTTTAGAATCGCTGAACACTACATATTTCAACATAAAAAAACCTACTGGAAATGTTATACAAAAAGATAAGAACAAAGCTGCCATATGTCCTTTGAAAGCATAGTATCCAAAATCAAAGGTCTTTTCACCAAAAATAAATTTGAAACTAACATAGAAAACAACAAAGCCCAATAGTAAATTACCCCCACCTGATGCTGCATACCTGAAAGTTTGCAGGGTCATCAGCCTTTTAAAAGGCGGATAAAAAAAATCAATTACCGGGAGAATAAAATCTCTGGCACTATGTATGTGTTTTCTCATCTATCTGACAAATGTACAATTGGAATTGGTAAATAAAGAACTTGCCTTTCGTAGCAGGTTTGAGGCGGGGTTACTTAAATTTGCAGACTAAACGCCGACCGGATGAGTATCGTACTTGAAATAAAGAAGATTATAGCAAAGACATTGAAAGAACTGTATGACTTTGACGTAGCTGAGCAGGATTTAACCATAAACAGCACCAAACCTGAGTTTGAAGGGGATTATACATTGGTGATGTTCTCTTTTATAAAGCAATTGAAGAAATCGCCTGAACAATTGGGTAATGAGATTGGGGAAGCTTTGGTAAAAGCCAACTCTGAAGTTTTTACAGCACACAATACCATCAAAGGTTTTTTAAACCTTACTGTTTCCGATTCCTACTGGTTGAATTTTCTACGAACAAATTATGCGAAAGCAAAGTTTGGCTCAAGCCCGGGAAATGGTCAAAAAGTAATGGTGGAATATTCTTCGCCCAACACCAATAAACCAATTCACCTTGGTCACTTAAGAAATAATTTCCTAGGATGGAGTGTAGCACAGATATTAAAAGAAAGCGGTTATGAAACTATTAAAAGCTGTATTGTAAACGACCGAGGTATTCACATTTGCAAAAGCATGATAGCTTGGCAACAATTTGCCAATGGTGCCACACCACAATCAACAGGAACAAAAGGCGATCATTTTGTTGGTGATTATTATGTACGATTTAATGATGAATATAAAAAGCAAGTAGAAGAATTGGTTACCGGCGGAATGACTAAAGAACTGGCAGAAAAAGAAGCACCGATAATGAAAGGCACACAGCAAATGCTGTTGGATTGGGAAGCCGGCAAACCTGATGTGATGGAGCTTTGGAAAAAAATGAACGGCTGGGTGTATGAAGGATTTGATGTGACGTATAAAAGAATAGGTTCCGACTTTGCTAAAATGTATTACGAAAGTGAAACCTATATTCCGGGAAAGAAATTTGTAGAAGATGGATTGAAGACAGGAGTATTTTTTAAGAAAGAGGATGGAAGTGTATGGATAGATTTAACAGTAGATGGATTAGATGAAAAATTAGTATTAAGAAAAGATGGCACTTCTGTTTATATAACACAGGACTTAGGATTGGCACAAGAGAAGTATGAAGACTTTAAATACGACCAAAGTATTTATGTGATAGCAGATGAACAAAATTATCACATGAAAGTGTTGAAACTAATCTTACAAAAATCTGGCAAGCCTTATGCGGATGGAATTTATCATTTAAGCTATGGAATGGTGGAATTGCCAAGCGGAAGAATGAAAAGCCGTGAAGGCACAGTGGTAGATGCAGATGATATGATTGCCGAAATGGTGAACGTTGCCAAAAACAAGACAGAAGAACTAGGAAAAGTAAAAGACTTTACTGAAGAAGAATTAATAGAATTATATGATACAATTGCTCTTGGCGCATTAAAGTTTTTCTTGCTAAGAGTTGATCCTAAAAAAAGAATGATATTTAATCCAGAAGAATCTATCGATTTTCATGGATTTACAGGGCCTTTTGTACAATACACTCATGCAAGAATAAAGTCGATACTGAGAAAGGGGCAAAAAGCAGGGAACAATCTAGAAGTTGGCAGCAGTCTTTTAAAGTTAGAAAAAGATTTAATCATATTACTAGAGCAATACCCAACAGCTATTGAACAAGCGGTTGCAGAACACAATCCTTCTGTTATTGCAATTTATGTTTTCAATATTGCTAAAGCATTTAATAGTTTCTATACTGAACATTCTGTAATGAAAGCAGAATCGGAAGAAAAGAAACAGTTACGTTTACAAATTGCAGAAATGACGGCGAATGTAATTGCTTCGGGAATGAGTTTGTTGGGAATCAAAGTGCCTGAAAGAATGTAAAGAAGTCGGGAGTAAAAAGCCTTGAAGTGCTAGTAAAGAAAAAGCGATTGTAGAAACTCTACAATCGCTTAACTATCTTGAGATCAGAATTCTGATTTCAGACTACGACTAAAAGACTTATTTACATTCCTGGCATCGACTTCTTCTGTTTTAATCTTGCAAGTGATGGGTCTTTCTGTATCGCAATATCACAAAGTTTTATTCCTTTCTCTGCATTTTCTTTACCGCCTTTTTTCTGATAAGCCATTCCAATCATATATAAGGAAGAAAAATTTTCTTTATCATATTCTAGAACTTTATCCCAATACTCAATTGCTTTGTCAAATTTTCCTTTATAATAATATGCCTCTGCCACCATGTTCAGGATATTCATATCGCTGGGCTTTCTTTTCAAAATCTCATCCAGCATAGCAACACCTTCATCAAGGTTGCCAACATTCAGATAAGCGATTGCAAGATTTTCTAAATAATCATTGTCTCGCTTCAAACCCTTCGCTCCTGCCTCAAGCATATATGTCAATGCATCCTTATCATTATTCATGGCATAACAAATAAGACTTAGCTCATAAATCCAATAGCTCTCTGTTGGTTTTAATGCGATGGCCTGTTTGAAATAGGGAACAGCTAATTTATAATTCATCATATCCGCATAGCTGTGTGCAATCATATACGGAGCATCTGCATTTGTGGGGTCTTCTTTTATAGCTTCATTCAGGTATTTAATCGCTTCCCCATAATTGTCCATTTCATAATGACTTCTGCCAACATAGTAAGCTATTTTTTCAGACGGGTCAGCTTTCTTTAATTTATTAGCATACAAAAGAACATCATCCTTTTGTTTCAATTGGAAAGACAAAGTTAGAATTTGTTTAAAGTTGGCAGCCGTTTCATCACCCATTCTTACCAACTTCATAAAAGTTTCTCTTGCCAGTGCATAACGGCGAAGGTCTAGATAAGCAAAAGCCAACTCAGTATTAATAGCCAGACTGTTTTCATCATAGCGGATTGCTTTTTCAAAATTTTTCAAAGACTCAAGCCTTCTTCCATTTTGTTTTTCCACTAAACCTTTTTGTAAAAAATAATCGGCACTATCTACTTTCGGTAAAGATTCGATTGTAGCTAATGAGGTCTGCGAATATGCTAATGAAGTCATCAGCATCAGGCCAATTGCTAAAAGATAACGAGTCATAGGGCTTTAATTTGGATTGGATTGAAATTGCTACTCATATGCAAGATATATTTAGCGTTAGAATTATCAAAGCTTAACCGAGTTCTATTAACGAATATCGTTCCAAAAAAGTACTATTTCAGAACAATTCCTGCAAGTGGTGGTAAATTTACTGTGAGTTTATACTTTTGTTGATTCTTATCAATCAGTTTACACCTAATTTCAGGATTGAAAACATCCCCAGTTCCCCAATAAATCTTGCCATCACTATTAAAAATTTCCTTGCTGTAAGGCTTTCCAATTACTTCAATTTCCCAATCGTTTCGAACCACCGGAGTCATGTTCAAGATAACTAACAAGTCGTCGGTTTCCATCTCCCCTTTTCGTTTATAAACGATTATTGACTCTGCTCTATGATTGAGATCGACCCATTCAAATCCATCCTTTTTAAATTGATTAAAATGTAAAGCAGATTCTGCTTTTAGTAAGCCGTTCAAATCTTTGATACAATGCTTTAGTAAACGATGCCCATCAAATTGTAGTAAATCCCATTGCAATTCTGATTTATAATTCCACTCATTGGTTTGCCCAAATTCATTTCCCATAAACAACAACTTGGCACCAGGATGTGTCCACATATAAGTGTATAATAGACGAAGATTCGCAAATTGCTGCCATTCATCACCCGTTACTTTATAAAGCATAGGGCTTTTACCATGCACCACTTCATCATGACTTATTGGAAGCATAAAATTTTCATCATAGTAATACGCCATGCTAAACGTAAACTTATCCTGATGATCTTTGCGCATTAATGGATCCATTTTAAAATAATCCAACGTATCATGCATCCAGCCCATCATCCATTTCATACCAAACCCTAATCCATCATCATATGTTGGCCTTGAAATACCGGGCCAGTCCGTTGCTTCTTCTGCAATGGTTTGCACATCCGGAAAATCACGGTAAATAGTATGGTTAAGGTCTTTGATAAATTCAATGGCTTCTATATTTCCATTTCCACCAAACTCATTTGGCTCCCACTCTCCTTCTTTTCTTGAATAATCCAATTTCAACATGGAACTTACCGCATCTACTCTTATGCCGTCAATATGAAAAAGATCAAACCAATATCTTGCACTGCTGATAAGAAATGATTTTACTTCTCCTCTTTTGTAGTTGAAAATATAGCTGTTCCAATCGGGATGAAAACCTTTTCGCATATCGGCATACTCATAGGTATGTGTTCCATCAAACATAAACAAGCCATGTGCATCATACGGAAAATGAGACGGTACCCAATCCAGTATTACTCCAATATTTTCGTGGTGAAAAGCATCTATCAACCGCATCAAACCCTGTGGATCGCCAAACCTGGAAGTAGCTGCAAAGAAACCTGTGCATTGATAACCCCAACTTCCATCAAAAGGATGTTCCATTACCGGCATAAATTCTACATGGGTAAATTCCAGCTCTTTTACATATGGAACTAACTGTTCTACTAATTGATCGTAAGTGTTATAACTTTCTTCATCGTTTTTATCGGGTCGTTGCCAGCTTGCCAAATGCACTTCATATACACTCCAAGGTGCATCGAGAGAATTATTTTTTTCCCTTTTCTTCATCCACTCACTGTCCTTCCAATCATAATACATGTCCCAAGTAATGCTTGCAGTTTGTGGCCGTTTCTCCCAAAAATTAGCAAAGGGATCTCCTTTATCTATTTTGCTTTTACCATAACCAATGATATGATATTTGTAGGCTTCGCCTAATTTGAAATGCGGAATGAAGCCTTCCCAAATGCCGCTTTTATCCCAACGGGGATTTAATTCAAAGGCATGATTTTTCCAGTCATTAAAATTTCCTTTGACAGATACTGATGTTGCATTGGGAGCCCACACACAAAAGTACATGCCCCAAACTTCATTTATCTGTATGGAATGCGAACCAAATTTTTTGTACAGCTGATAATTGTTTCCGTTTTGATAATTGGTTACATCCTCGGCAGTAAGCAACGAATAATTCCAAACGGGCTTGGAAGTGTCGACAAAATTTGATTCTTCATATTTTTCAATTGCTTGATTTACACTATCAACAGTCCCAGTTTCTTTGTCCGAAGGGGTAATTTGTTTTGTTGATTTGGTGTTTTCTTTTGCCATAATAATGAAATCGGTTTTCCGAGATACCATGCATCTTTCTAAACTTACATCTTTTTTTATGGAAAATTAACAATAATGCCTCTTCTCTTAACAACTTTAGTCACCGGAAAATATCACATTTGTGGAGTTCAAATAAATATCGGCACTGATTGGTAGCTAAACTGATATTTTTTCTGGACAAACCATCAAACCAACTATGCGTAAACTGGCTTTATTATTCTGCCTGCTACTATTCACTTTTGCTATAAAAGCTCAACAGGTCACTATTACTGGCAGTATTGCAGATTCTTCTGAAAACAAGAAGCTACATCAGGCTGTTATTTCTCTTTTAAAAAAAACAGATACTACCTTAGTCAGCTTTACCCGGAGTAATGCCGAAGGAAAATTTCTGTTCCCAGCAATTGACACCGGGTCATACCTTATACTGATTTCCTATCCAAAGTTTGCTGATTTTATGGAAACAATTGAGTTGAAAGGCGACTTGCACCTTGGCGAAATCAGTTTAACAATGAAAAGTAAATTGCTGGAAGAAGTAGTAATTCGAACCAATGCAAGTATCAGAATTAAAGGTGATACAACAGAGTTTGTTGCAGATAGCTTTAAAGTAAGAGACGGTGCAACTGTAGAAGAGTTATTGAAAAAACTTCCGGGATTGACGGTTAATGCAAAAGGGGAAATAGTAGCTCAGGGCAAAAAAGTGGATAAAGTATTAGTTGACGGAGAAGAATTTTTTGGTGACGACCCTACCATGGCCACACAGAACATCTCGGCCAAAGCTGTAGATAAAGTTCAGGTGTTTGATACCAAAACTGAAGAGCAGAAAATTACCGGCATGACAACAGGCAATGAAGGAAAAACAGTAAATATAAAATTAAAAGAGGATGCTAAAAAAGGTGCATTTGGCAAAGTAATAGGTGGTACTGATTTTAATAAATACGTTGATTCAAAAATTCTTTACAATTATTTCGCCGGGAAAAAGAAAATATCTGTTTATGGCACAAGAACAAATATTACAACCGGCAGTCTTAACTGGCAGGACCGTCAAAAACTAGGGTTTGAAAATGATTTTGAATATGACGAACTAAGTGGTTACTATTTCAGTTTT
>Ga0138256_10006163_pt1 | contig 12686 bp, 12 predicted proteins | sample KNB2016incub_MG_FD_105486 | JGI IMG/M metagenome (GOLD analysis project Ga0138256, IMG submission 105486) | Active sludge microbial communities from wastewater in Klosterneuburg, Austria - KNB2014incub_MG | ecosystem: Engineered > WWTP > Activated sludge > Unclassified | place: Austria... | reverse complement strand
GGCCTGCGCATGACCGGCCGCAAGGTCCGCGCGCCGGAAAAGACCATCGCGGTGCCCGATCACAACGTGCCGACGACGCTGGACCGCGCCAATGCCGCGACGATGACCGAAGACAGCCGCATCCAGGTGGCCGCGCTGGACAAGAACGCCAAGGATTTCGGGATCAACTATTACCCGGTGTCCGACATCCGTCAGGGCATCGTCCATATCGTCGGCCCGGAACAGGGCTGGACCCTGCCCGGCATGACCGTGGTCTGCGGTGACAGCCACACCGCCACGCATGGCGCCTTCGGCTCGCTGGCGCACGGCATCGGCACGTCCGAGGTCGAGCATGTCCTTGCCACCCAGACGCTGATCCAGCGCAAGGGCAAGAACATGAAGGTCGAGATCACCGGCTCGCTGCGCCCCGGCGTCACCGCCAAGGACATCACCCTCTCGGTCATCGGCGAAACCGGGACGGCGGGCGGCACCGGCTATGTCATCGAATACTGCGGCCAGGCGATCCGCGAGCTTTCCATGGAAGGCCGGATGACCGTCTGCAACATGGCCATCGAAGGCGGCGCGCGGGCCGGTCTCATCGCCCCGGACGAGAAGACCTTCGCCTATGTGATGGGCCGCCCCCACGCGCCGAAAGGGGCCAAGTGGGAAGCCGCTCTGGCCTACTGGAAGACGCTTTACACCGACGAAGGCGCGCAGTTCGACAAGGTCGTGACGATCAAGGGCGAGGACATTGCGCCGGTCGTGACCTGGGGCACTTCGCCCGAGGATGTGCTGCCGATCACCGGCACCGTTCCCGCATCTGAATCATTCACCGGCGGCAAGGTCGACGCGGCGAAGCGGTCGCTCGACTACATGGGCCTGACGCCGGGCCAGAAACTGACCGACCTCGCCATCGACACGGTCTTCATCGGCTCCTGCACCAATGGCCGGATCGAAGACCTTCGCGCGGCGGCGGCGATCCTGAAGGGCAAGAAGATCGCGGTGAAGCGGGCGATGGTCGTTCCCGGTTCCGGGTTGGTCCGTGCCCAGGCCGAGGAAGAGGGCCTGGCGCAGATCTTCATCGACGCGGGCTTCGAATGGCGGCTTGCCGGCTGCTCGATGTGCCTGGCGATGAACCCCGACCAGCTGCAACCGGGTGAACGCTGCGCCGCCACCTCGAACCGCAACTTCGAGGGCCGTCAGGGCCGCGGCGGACGCACGCATCTGATGTCGCCCGCGATGGCGGCGGCGGCGGCGATCACCGGCCACCTGACCGATGTGCGCGAACTGATGGGCGAGACGGTCTGACCGATGACCGCCCAGCCGACCACGGATGACCAGACCCCCGCCCCCCGGCGGCGGGTTCTGGTCATTGCGGAAGCCGCGAACCCGGAATGGGTTTCGGTGCCGCTGGTCGGCTGGTCCATTGCCACCGCTCTCCGCGCCCACCACGATGTCCATATCGTCACGCAGATCCGCAACCGCGAGGCCTTCCTGCGCGCGGGCCTGATCGAAGGGACGGATTTCACCGCCATCGACAGCGAGGCCGTCGCAAGGCCGATCTGGAAGCTGGCCGAGGTCCTGCGCATGGGCAAGGGCAAGGGCTGGACCATGGTCACGGCCCTGTCGTCCAAACTCGCCTACCCCTACTTTGAACGCAAACTTTGGCAGGCTTTCGGCCCCCGCATCGCTGCGGGCGAGTTCGACATCGTCCACCGCGTCACGCCGCTGACCCCGACCGCGAACAGCCTGATCGCGTCGCGCTGCGCCAAGGCGGGCGTGCCCTTCGTCATGGGGCCGCTGAACGGCGGCGTCCCCTGGCCGAAAGGCTTTGACGCCGAACGCCGCCGCGAACGCGAATGGCTGTCCTACGTCCGAGGCGCCTACCGCCTCTCGCCCGCCCGCAGCCGGATGATCCGCGCTGCCTCGGCGATCATCGCGGGCTCCCGCCACACCGCGTCCGAGTTCCCGCAGGCGCGCGACCGCCTGACCCTGATCCCGGAAAACGGCATCGACCCCGCCCGCTTCTCGCGTCGCGCCGCCCAGCCCGGCACGCTTCCCCTGCGCTGCGCCTTCCTTGGCCGGCTGGTGCCCTACAAGGGCCCCGACATGCTGATCGAAGCTGCCGAGCCCTTCCTGCGCGACGGGACGATGCTGCTCGATATCCTCGGCGACGGCCCGCTGATGCCGGCCTTGCGCGAAATGATCGACGCAAAAGGTCTCACCCATGCCGTTACCCTGCACGGCTGGATCGACCACAAGGAGGTGCAGTCCCTCCTTTCGCAGTCGCAGCTTCTCACCTTCCCCTCGGTCCGCGAATTCGGCGGCGGCGTGGTGCTGGAAGCCATGGCGCTGGGCGTCGTGCCCATGATCGCCGACTACGCCGGACCGGGTGAGCTTGTCACCCCCGGCACCGGCATCAAGGTGCCGATGGGCAGCCGCGCCGAAGTCATCGCGGGCTTTCGCACGGCGCTGTCGCGTCTGATCGCTGCGCCGCAGACCATTCCCGCCCTCGCCGCCGCTGCCCTGCGTCGCGTCGAAGACGATTTCACCTGGGACAGAAAAGCGCGCCAGATCGGCGCGGTCTACGAATGGGTTCTGGACCCGAAGGGACCGATCCCGCAACCCGTGCCCCTTGCGGGTGAATGACAGCCAAGCCCGCTACGGGCGAATGACAGCCGAGCCCGCTACGGGCGAATGACAGGACGACAGCCATGGACAAGTTCACCACTCTCACCGGCGTTGCGGCCCCGATGCCGCTCGTCAACATCGACACCGACATGATCATTCCCAAGCAGTTCCTGAAGACCATCCAGCGTTCGGGCCTTGGCAAGAACCTGTTCGACGAGATGCGCTATACCCAGGACGGCGCGGAGATCCCGGAGTTCGTGCTGAACCAGCCCGCCTACCGCAAATCCGAGATCATCGTTGCGGGCGACAATTTCGGCTGCGGCTCCAGCCGCGAACATGCCCCCTGGGCGCTGCTTGATTTCGGCATCCGCTGCGTGATTTCCACCAGCTTCGCCGACATCTTCTTCAACAACTGCTTCAAGAACGGCATCCTGCCCGTGGTCCTGCCGCAGGACGCGGTCGATCATCTGATGGACGACGCCCGCAAGGGGGCGAACGCCCGGATCACCGTCGATCTGGAAACCCAGACCGTCACCGCCTCGGACGGCAAGACCTTCGCTTTCGAGGTCGATGCCTTCAAGAAGCATTGCCTGCTGAACGGCCTTGACGACATCGGCCTGACACTGGAAAAGACCAGCGCAATCGATGCGTTCGAGGCGAAGAACGCGGTCCTGCGTCCCTGGGGCTGATCGGGCTGGGCCCCGAGACTGGTGCCCGGAAGCTGTCTGATACTGCAATCTGTGCGACGAATCGGGCTAATTGCCTGAATTGGACGCACAGATGCGCATATCTGCCAATTCTACCAGAAGAATTGTTTCTGTACGCTTCCAGTTGTTGATCTGAAGCGGGGTGGGAACAATGCGGCGGACGATGGGTTTCGGATGCGTGGTCGTTCTGGTGGGTGCGCTTGCCGCTCTGGGTGGGGCAAGGTCGGCCCTCGCGCAAGAGGCCTGCACGACCTATGTCGTCAAGAAGGGTGACACGCTGGGCGCGATCTCGAACACCGCCTACGGCACCTATGACTACCAGCAAATCTTCAACGCAAACCGCGATCTCATTGCCGCATCGTCCGGACAACTCGCGGTCGGGGCCGAACTGGTGCTGCCCTGCCTTGATGGCCGGCTGCGCCCGGATCAGGAACTGAACAGCATCACCGAACGCGAGACCCAGCGTTTCGAAGAGACCCGCGTCACGACGGGCGTCTACGCTCCGCCGATCCGCCTGGTCGCCGGTGACGGCTGGTTCCCGTTCACGGACACGCGGCTCGAGGGTGGCGGCATCCTGACCCGGCTTGGCCTTGTCGCCTTTACCCGAGGCGGCAACGACCGCACGACCAAGCTTGACTGGGTTGACGACTGGGGTTCGCATCTTGAGGTGTTGCTGCCCAAGCATGCGTTTGATCTGTCTATCGGCTGGGACGGGATCGACTGTTCCAAGATGGACCTGCTGTCGCCCGATATGGTCCGTCGCTGCACCGAGCTTGTGCTGTCCGACCCGGTCTATGAGGTCGTCTATGGTCTTTATGCGGTGCCCGACAACAGGTTCGCGCAGGTCAGTGCCTTTGCCGATCTGGTGGGTGCCCGCATCTGCCGTCCCGACGGCTGGGCCACGGCGGATCTGGAGGTCGAGGGCCTGTCGCCCCCGGCCGTCACCTATGTCCAGCCGGTCAACGCGGATGATTGCGTCAAAGCCCTGCTGGACGACAAGGCCGATGTCATGTCGATCGAGGTGGAAAGCGCGGTAGATTCGATGGAGCGGGCCAAAGTCACCGAGAAGATCGTTCAGAACCCCTATCTGATCCACATTGCCTCGCTGCATTTCGCGACGCATGTGACCAACGCACGCGGCAAGGAATATCTGGAAATGCTGAACCGCGGCCTTAAGGAAATGCGCGAGACCGGCGAATGGTATGACATCGTGGCCAGCACGTTGGCCGAGGCGAGCAAGGCCGCAAATTGACGGGGCATAGGGCGGTGGCCGGGGCCAGTCGGCCGCCCCTGCCGCCCAAGCCAAAGCTTGCCAATTCGTAAAGGCGTAATCTCAAGTCATTGAAATCAAGTAAGTTTGGTATTCTGTCCACTGTGGACAGCGACAGTCTTGCCCCCCTGTCTCCGCCACGCTACCCTCGCCGCGACCAACCCGGAGACCCCCATGCACCTGATCGAGAAACGCCTCGCCGAACTCGGCGTCACCCTTCCCGACGCCCCGGCCCCGGCGGCGAACTACGTCCCCTTCGTCCAGGTGGGCAACCTCGTCCACATCTCCGGCCAGATCAGCCAGAACGAGTCAGGCCTGATCAAGGGCAAGCTCGGCGAGGAGCTCAGCTTCGAACAGGGCGCAGAGGCCGCGAAACGCTGCGCGATCTCGCTTCTCGCCCAGCTGAAGAAGGCCATTGGCGGTGACTGGGACCGGCTTGACCGGGCGGTGAAACTGGTGGGCTTCGTGAACTCGACCCTTGATTTCACCGACCAGCCCAAGGTGATCAACGGCGCCTCGGATTTCCTGGTCGCGGTTCTGGGGGACGCCGGTCGCCACGCGCGGTCCGCCGTCTCGGCCGCTTCGCTGCCGTTTGGGGTGGCGGTGGAGATCGAGGCGATCTTCGCCCTGAAATGACCCGCGTTGCCCTGCCCGACAGCTTCCTGCGCCTGCCGATCACCCACCGCGCCCTGCATCACCGGGCGGCGGGGCGGATCGAGAATTCCCCGCAGGCGATCCGGGCGGCCGTCGCGGCAGGCTACGGCATCGAGGTGGACCTGCAACTGTCGGCAGACGGCGTCCCGATGGTTTTCCATGACGAGGTGCTGGACCGCCTGACCGGCGAGGCCGGCCCCGTCAATACCCGCACTGCCGCGGAACTGGGCCGCATCCGGCTGACCGGGTCGACCGACACGATCCCGACGCTTGCCGAAGCCCTGGCCCTGATCGCGGGCCGCGTGCCGCTGCTGATCGAGATCAAGGACCAGTCGCTGACCATGGGCCCGACCGATGGTCGGCTGGAAGCCGCGACGGCGGAGGGTCTGAACGGCTACCAGGGCGATGTCGCGCTGATGTCGTTCAATCCGGCCTCGGTCGCTCACATGGCCCGGCTGGCCCCGCAGCTGCCAAGGGGGATCACCACCTCCGCCTATGACCCGGACGACTGGGCGCCGATGCCCGAACCCATGTGCGCCCATTTCCGGGCGATCCCAGATTACGATGCGACACTGTCCAGCTTCATCAGTCACGAGGCGCCGGATCTTGCCCGCCGCCGTGTGGCCGAGTTGAAGGCGCAAGGCGCGAAGGTCCTGTGCTGGACGATCCGCTCGGCGCAGGCCGAGGCGGCGGCGCGGAAGCATGCCGATAATGTGACCTTCGAGGGCTATCGGGCCGCGCTTCCGGCTTGACCTTCGGCCCCGGCCCGCCACCTTCCTTCCGACCCATGGGGCGCGAATGGCCGACCTGATCCTGCACGAAACCCTGTCCGAGATTCCCGCCGCCGACTGGGACGCCCTCGCCGCGCCGGACCGGGCCGGGGGCCGCCCGCTCGACCCTTTCACCACGCACCGCTTCCTGTCGGCGCTGGAGGTCTCCGGCTCTACCGGCAAGGGGACCGGCTGGCAGGCACGACCGCTGGTGCTGCGTGCAGGCGGCAGGCTGGTTGCCGCGACGCCGCTGTATGTGAAGTCCGACAGCCAGGGCGAATACATCTTCGACCACAGCTGGGCCGACGCTTTGGAGCGGGCAGGGGGGCGCTACTACCCCAAGCTGCAAATCGCCGTGCCCTTCACCCCGGCCACCGGGCGGCGTTTTCTGGGGGCGACGGAGCATCGCGAAACGCTGTGGCTGGCGGCAACAGGGATCACGGCGCAGAACCGGCTCTCCTCGCTGCACGCAACCTTCTGCACGGCAGAGGAGGCCGAGGCCTTGTCCGGGGTGGAAGGGACGCTTCACCGCGTCACCCAGCAGTTTCACTGGGAGAACCGGGGGTATCAGACCTTCGACGACTTCCTGTTCGACCTCTCCAGCCGCAAGCGCAAGATGATCCGCAAGGAACGCGAGACGGCGCGGGCCTCGGGCCTGACGATCCGCGCGCTGAGCGGCGACCAGATCGAACCCCGGCATTGGGATGCGTTCTGGGCCTTTTATCAGGACACCGGCAGCCGGAAATGGGGCCACCCCTACCTGACCCGCAAAGCCTTCACGCGGTTTCACCAAACGATGCGCAACGACATCCTGCTGGTCCTGGCCTTTGACGGCAGCCGCCCGGTGGCGGGGGCATTGAACTTCATCGGGCGCGATACGCTTTACGGCCGCTACTGGGGCTGCGTCGAGGACCATCCCTGCCTGCATTTCGAGCTGTGTTACTATCAGGCGATCAACTGGGCGATCACCCATGGATTGCAGCGGGTGGAGGCCGGGGCGCAGGGCGAACACAAGCTGGCACGCGGCTATCTGCCGGTGGAGACGCATTCGCTGCACTGGATCGCGGAACCCTCGTTCCGCACGGCGGTTGACCGCTACCTGCAGGCGGAACGCCGCGCGGTGGGGGAAGAGATCGAGGTGCTGACCGCCTATGGCCCCTTCCGCAAGCACGCGGGTCGGGAGTAGGCTTGCAAGAGGGAGAACCCGATGCTGTCCTTCTACACCAACCCGATGTCGCGGGGCCGGATCTCCCGCTGGATGCTGGAAGAGACCGGCCAGCCCTATGAGACGGTGGTGCTGGACTACCATGCCAGCATGAAGGCGCCGGAGTATCTGGCGGTGAACCCGATGGGCAAGGTTCCGGCGCTGGTGCATGACGGCAAGGTCGTGACCGAGGGGGCGGCGATCTGCGCCTATCTGGCGCTGACCTTCCCCGAAGCGGGACTGATGGCCGAGGACAAGGCGGCGTTTTTCCGCTGGATGTTCTTCGCCGCCGGGCCGCTGGAGCAGGCGGTGGTCAACACCGCCTTCGGCTGGAAGACCAGCGGACCGCAAGAAAAACGCCGTGCGGGCTATGGCGATCTTCAGGATGTGCTGGCGGCGCTGACCGGACATCTGGAAAAGCACGATTACATCGCCGACGGGCGTTTCACGGCGGCGGATGTCTATGTCGGCAGCCAGATCGGCTGGGGAATGCAGTTCGGCGGAATTCCCGCAAGCGACACCCTTGCCGCCTACTGGGCGCGATTGAAGGATCGGCCTGCGCTGCTGGCGGCGAATGCCAAGGACAATGCCCTGATCCCGGAGGCCAAGACATGACCGAACTTTTGCCAGAAGCCGACCGCAAGGCCGGTCTGCCCCGCCTTGCCGAGACCGGCTGGGCCGCCGTTCCCGGCAAGGACGCCATCCGCAAGGTCTGGAAATTCCGCAACTTTTCCGAAGCCTGGGGCTTCATGTCCCGCGCGGCGCTTCTGGCCGAGAAGGCGAACCACCATCCCGAATGGAAGAATGTCTACAATGTTGTCGATGTGACGCTGACCACCCATGATTGTCACGGGCTGAGCAGGCTGGACCTCGACCTGGCGAAGGCGATGGACAAGCTGGCCCCTGATGCCCAGGTCGAGCGCAACCATGGCGAGCCGGTGAGCTGTCTGTGCGAAATCCACGCGCGGAAGGCGTGAAGGCGCCGTCTAGAGAAGCCCTGCCATCCGTGCGCCGGTCAGAAGGTCGGGGGCAAGGTGATGCGCCCAGCGGCCCTGGCTTGGCACCATGTCGGGGACCTGCACCACCACGCAACCGGCGCGATGCGCGGCCTCGGCCCCGGTCTCGCTGTCTTCGAACACCAGGCAGCGCGCGGGCGCGACGCCGAACAGGGTGGCGGCCAGCAGATAGGGCTCGGGGTCGGGCTTGGGCGCACGCACGTCATCCAGCGTGACGACATGGGTGAAGGCCTGCGCGATCCCGGCGATGCCCAGCTTGCGATGCGCCCCCTCACGGCCCGTCGAGGTGACGATGGCAAGGGGGGCGTTGAGCGCAGGCAGCAGGTCGAGCGCGCCGGGTTTCAGCGCCAGGCCCGAGTCCACCCCGTCATTGAAGCCCTTGCGCCAGTGCAGGTTGACCGCATGCAGGTCGAGCCCAGGCAGCGCCGCGCGAATGATCCCGGCAGCGGTGGGTTCGTCCTTGCCGACGAGGCCATGCATGAAGGCTTCGTCCACCTCATGACCATGCGCGGCGAAGGCGGCCATCCCGGTCACAAGCGCGATGCTTTCCGTATCGATCAGGGTGCCGTCAAGGTCGAAGAGAATTGCGTCGTACATCGGTGCCTCCGCGCCGAGGCATAGCCGATCAGAGATGCAGCCGGTAGTGGGTAAAGCCCTCGCCATCGCGGGCAAGCTGCTCTGGGCGGTAACTGGCAATGTCCTCCAGATAGGCGGAAGCGCCGGGTCCGACAGGAAACGTCACCGTGGTCCCTGGCATCGGCAGGAAGTGCCAGTTGCGCTGCGGCGGCGCGCCGACGCAGCCCTTGCGCTGGATATGGGCAGAAAGGGCTGATTGCACCCTGGTGCCGTCGGTGAAGGCGACCTGGAGATCGGTGCCGGGGTCTTGCAGCCGTGCCCGCCCGGCCCGGTGGTTGTTGGTGACGAGAAGGAACCTGTCGGTCGCGGCCAGCGGGCGGTCGCCGTGACACAGCCCGGTGATCCGTCGCGCTTCGGGGTTGGCCAGTCTGCCCTGGGCATCGAAGCGCGAGGGTTGGCTGAGGTCGATGGCATAGGAGAGTTGCGGGATGGTCTCGAACACGAAGGAGGGCACCGCATCGTCCAGCAGTGCTGCATCCACCGCGCCCGGCGCGACCTTGCGGAAGACGGTGGTCGCGCGCTCCAGCCAGTCGGCCAACTCGGCCCCGGTCAGCAGCAGGGTGACGAGGGTGTTGGGGAAGGGATAAAGATCCGACAGGTTGCGCATGCGCAGGGGCCCGGCAGGAACGTCGGAGAAGTTGCCGGGCCCGCCCCGCCCCCCGCCCCGGAACGGCGCGGCAGAGGACAACAGGGGCAGTCCGGCCAAAGTGGTCCCGGCCAGCGTGGCGCGGATGTGGTCGGCCTTGGCTTCGGCGATCAGGGACAGTGCGGCCGAGGGGGCGATGGTGGCGAAATGGCTGTGCAGCGGCACGGCGGTTTCGCCCAGCTGACGGCGCGACCAGGCCAGCGTCGCGCGGTGGTCGGGCGCAAGGGCCTGATGCAACGCCGGGGTGGGGGGCGCATGGCCGGTGCTGCGGTGGCCGATCCGCGACGAGGCATCCACCACACGCCAGCGCCGGGGGCCAGAGGCGCAGCGTTCGATCTGCAGGTCGATGATCCCGACATGGTTCGCCGAATGCCCCGGCATCACGGCGGGCTTTCCCGCAAGGCGGCCGCGCACCGGGTCGATGGCGGTCGAGGCGGGAAAATCGGGTCCGGGGAAAACCTGGTGGCTGTGCCCGGCGACCAGGGCGTCGATCTCGGGCAGGGCGGCAAGCGCGGTTGCGGCGTTCTCGGTGCCGTCCTCCGGCTCGATCTCGCCGATGCCGGTATGGGCCAGCGCCACGATGATATCGGCCCCGCGTGCCCGCAGCCGGGGCACCCAGGCGCGTGCTGCGGCAAGAATGTCGCGCGTCTGGACCGAACCGTCCGGCGCGTTGCGGTCCCACTCCGCGATCTGGGGCGGAGCGAAGCCGATCACGCCGATCCGCAGCAGATGGGCGCGCCCGTCGTGGTCGATGATCTGGCGACGCAGGATGGCGAAGGGCGGCACCAGCGTTGCGTCGCGCGACGGGCTTTTGCCCAGCCGGGTGGCGATATTGGCCGAGACGACGGGGAAACGGGCATCGGCCAGCACCCCGGACAGGAAGCGCAGCCCATAGTCGAACTCGTGGTTCCCCAGCGTCGCCGCGTCATAGCCCAGGGTGTTGAACGCGGTGATCATCGGATGCGCCCGCCGCCGACGGGAGGCAGCGGCATAATCGGCCAGCGGGCTGCCCTGCAGGAAGTCGCCATTGTCGAACAAGAGGCAATTGCGCGCCTCGCCCCGCGCCTCGGCGATTTGCAGGGCAATTGCGTCCAGCCCTAGACTGGAATTCGGGCGATCCGCGCAATAGTCATAGGGCATCAGGCTTGCGTGCAGGTCGCTGGTCGCGATCAACCGCAGAGAGGCGCGGGCATGGCGGGATGTCGCAGACAGTATCGCGGTGGCTGATGGTAACGCGCCGTCTGCTTCGGAATCCTTCGGGGTCAGCGACTTGACGACCGGCGCGACGGGACCCTGATACATCGAACTTCCAGTAAGCTGCTTGAACCCCGTGCAACCTTGAATCTGTGGCAAGGCGCGCACCTTTTACGCGAGTGGTTTACCTTTCTGGTTGTGGCGATGTTATGGCGAATTGGCGTTATTCACGCGGAGGTTGTGCGGTGGCGAAAAACAGGGAATTGATATTGGGTGGAAAGCGGCAGAGTTTCTCAAATCACGCAAACAATCTGTCGAAAGTCAGCCCGGCATGCAAATCGCAGAAACAGTAACCTTCGGTGGCTCGGCGCTTGACCGAAGCGCAAGTCTGAGGCGCGATGATGCGGGTCTGGCAAAAGCCCTCGCGACGGGGGCGGTGCTTCCGATCTGGCGCGGCAAGCCGCTGATGGCGGGCGAACGCCCGGCCTGGGTTGCGGCAGGGCATCCGGTGCTGGCACTGGCCGGGCCGCCGGTGTTCCTGGGGATCGATGATGGCGTCCCGCGCTTTGCCGCCGACCTGTCGGACTGGTCGCCCGAGGCCGGGGCCGATGCGCTTGAGTTGGGCTTCATCGACCAGACAGTGCAGCAGCATCCGGCGATGACGGCGGGAGAAGGCTTTGTCGAACTGCGCGGGGTGATGTCGCTTTTGACCCCGCGTGACGCCGAACTGGTGGTCACGGCCAAGGCGATCCTGCAATGGCATCGCAGCCATGGCTTCTGCTCGACCTGCGGCGCGAAGTCCGACATGGCGCAGGGCGGCTGGCAGAGGAGTTGTTCGGCCTGCAAGGCCCAGCATTTTCCCCGCACCGACCCGGTGGTGATCATGCTGGTCACAAGCGGAAATTCCGTGCTTCTTGGCCGCAGCCCCGGCTGGCCCGAGGGGATGTTCTCGCTGCTGGCGGGGTTCGTCGAACCGGGCGAGACGGTCGAAGCCGCCGTCCGTCGCGAGGTGCTGGAAGAGACCGGCGTGACCTGCGGCGCGGTCAGCTATCTGGCCAGCCAGCCCTGGCCCTTCCCGGCCTCGCTGATGATCGGCGCGCAGACCGAGGCCACGGGCACCGCCATCACCATCGATCCCGAAGAGCTGGAGCAGGCGCTTTGGGTCACGCGGGAAGAGCTGGTCGCGGTTTTCGCCGGACTGCACCCGACGATCCGGCCCAGCCGGAAAGGCGCGATTGCCAATTTCATTCTGCGCGCCTGGCTTGCGGATCGGCTTGATTGACCCGATCTTCCTGCTATCCGGGGGAGATGATCCGGGACGCAATCTGAGGAGCGGCGATGAAGCTGACGGCGAAGACCGATCTTGAAGTGCCTGCCGCCGTTGTCTTCGCCGCGCTGATCGACACCCCGACCTGGGAGCGCGAGGCGATCCGCAACGGGGTCGAGGTGGAGCGACCGCCGGGAACGCCGGACAGCGGCGTCGGGGCCGAATGGCGCATCCGCGGCCATTTCCGGGGCAAGGCGCGCAAGGTAACGCTTCGTATCGCGGATATGACGCCGGGCCAGCGCCTGTCGATGGTGATCGACAGCCCGTCCATCGACGGGGTGGTCCAGATCGAGGTGATGGTCCTGTCGCCCCGTCGCAGCCGGTTGCGGACCGATCTCGAGATCAAGCCGAAGACGCTGGCGGCGAGGTTGTTCGTCAACACGATGCGGCTGGCCAAGGGCCGGGTGCAGGCCCGGTTCGAGAAGGGCCTGACCCAGCTTGGTGCGCGGATCAAGGACCGTTACGACCGTCAGACCTGACCCTGGCCGCGCTCGCGGTCGGCGGGATAGACGCCCAGGATGCGGACTTCCGAAGTGAAGTAGCGCAATTCCTCCAGCGCCAGGGCGACGTTCGGATCTTCCGGGTGGCCCTCGATGTCGGCATAGAGCTCGGTCGCCGTGAAAGTGCCGCCGACCATGTAGCTTTCCAGCTT
>Ga0138256_10006162_pt1 | contig 12687 bp, 13 predicted proteins | sample KNB2016incub_MG_FD_105486 | JGI IMG/M metagenome (GOLD analysis project Ga0138256, IMG submission 105486) | Active sludge microbial communities from wastewater in Klosterneuburg, Austria - KNB2014incub_MG | ecosystem: Engineered > WWTP > Activated sludge > Unclassified | place: Austria... | reverse complement strand
TGGTTATTAATGATGGCTTTTTTGATGTTTGTGATGGCAAATGGTTTAAGTACATGGAGCCTTAATTATATTCCAACCGGATTAAGCGCTTTGATAGGGGCTTTATATCCTTTAAGTGTGGTAGTTATTGAAATGCTTTTTTTCAAGAACCGCAACATGAATTTGCTGACATTTACCGGCTTGCTGCTAGGTATTGCAGGTATTGGCATCGTGTTTTATGAAAGCGCTTTTCATAACCGGCCTGATGGATTTATTTATGGCGTGATACTTTCAGTAATAGCTATGTTGGCGTGGAGTGTAGGCACTATTTTCATTGTAAGGAATAAAGTGAAAATGAATCCTTACTACGCCACCGGCTGGCAAATGCTGATCGGTTCGGGTATGTTATTCATTATCTCCCATATTTTTCAGCCAACTATTCCATTACAGGCTATTACTGCCAAATCATGGCTGGCTATCACTTACCTTGTGCTGGCAGGTTCATTATTGGCTTTTATTGCATTTATTTACTCCATGAAGAAATTGCCGGCGGCCTTGTCTTCTTTGTATGCTTATATAAATCCACTTGTAGCCATGGTTACAGCCGCCATTGTTTTGAATGAGCAACTTACAATGAATATATTGTGGGGCGCTATAGTCACATTGGTTGGTGTGTTCCTGGTAAATTACAGCATCAAGCGCAACCGGGAAAAGATCATTGCTGAGCCAGAGTTATAAATTCCTCATAGATATCTTTCCATCCCTTAAATTCTTCAGCTGTGCCTAAAAAATTATTATGCCAGATGGTAATTAAAGCGCCATTTATTTTTTTACAGACAGACAAATAATGTTTCATTTCTTCGGCGGTTTGTTGTGCAGTCTGTTTTTGTTCATAATATGCATTGGCATCCATGAAACAAAACGGGTGAATACGCAACCTGGTCTGTTCCTCGTTTTCCAGGTCGTACCAGAAAAAAGATGATGCCACCGATGCCCTGAAACCGTTGATGCTGCCATAGCCCATCGAATAGTCATCTGTTATCCCCGCTTCTATTAATTTGTTATACCCTGCAGGCAGGTTAAAACGTATATAATGCTGACGGCTTTTGGTGATGCCGTTCAGGCCGCTTCTTAAATCGGGCAGGTCGCTTAAAGCGCCCCGACCGGCCATCGCTTCCAGTTGAAGCTTTTCTTCTTTCAACAATGAAGTATTGTCTCCGCTTTGCCAGGAAGGGTGCAATCCAACAGTATATCTTTTTGCATGCTGCTTTACCAGTTTCCACATAGCCTCTTTATGGGGCAGGATATTCTTATCGTATTGCCCATTCCTGCTGGTCACCAAAAAAAAGTACAGTGGGCTCAGGTTGTATTGCTGATGTAGATCATTAAGCCATTCGTAAGAATCAAAGGGATCTTTTTGAAAACCTACCAGCACCCGTATTCTTTCCAGTGACGGCGATCTTAAAAACCCCCCGATGTTTCTGAGCAACCCTTTGTGTTTATTGGAATAAGCAATATCAATATCGTAAGTAGGAATAATTTTGAATTTTAAATCCTGAATTCTGAATGAGGGGAATTTTTGTTGCAAGGCTTTTGTGAAATCTTTCACCCAGATATTGATCAGAGGCAAATTCAAAAAACCTTCTTTAAATGCCAGTGAGTTTTTATGGTCATACCTGCCGTATATATCTTTTTCATGTGGCAGGTATTCTTCGTAACGGGTGATCAGGTAAAAAGAGGCAGCAAAAATATCGAAAGGGAAATCTGAGTTATGGGTTCTGAAAAATACCTTTACCCCATTTACCTCAAAACAAATGATCTCCTGGATAATGATTATCTCGTCGAACAGCAGGCTGTAATTTTGAATTTTGAATTTTGAATTTTGAATTTCTGTATCGCTGTAATTGATCTTTACTCCTTCATAATTTGTAAACTCATCTGAATCTACGGTAATGGAAAAATCAACCCCCATCAATTCTTTAAAAATGAAATGGCAGATATATTGCAGTCTTGTGGATGTAATATGTGAATAGATCAGGATCATTCCTGCACAAAATAAAAAAGTTCCACCACAGTGGAACAATTCATAACTTATAACTCATAATTCTTAACTCTTATACCGTTCCTTCCACATCTGGTTAAATGTCTTCTGGCTGAAGTTCAGGTCACTCCGGTTTTCTTTCCAGCCTTTGAACATGCCGTTCACTACTTTGTTTTTAAAATTACCGCTGCCTAAATTCATCATGCCCCTTTTTAAACTGGCCAGGCGCCATACTTTCCAGGCCATCCGTTCAGTAAAGGATGTTAATCCTTCTTCCACCGATTCGTGCCTGTTCTCTAAAAGCAATTCATGCAGGTTGATCTTTACTGCACATACTTCGGTACAATTACCACAGAGTGATGAAGCATAACTTAAATGCTTGAAATCATTCATGCCCTGTAAGTGTGGTGTTATTACACTGCCAATGGGGCCGCTATAAGTTACACCATACGCATGGCCCCCGATATTTTTATAAATAGGGCAGGCATTAAGACAAGCCCCACAACGGATACAGTACAAACTTTCCCTTTGTTTTGGATTTTGTAAAATATTAGTGCGGCCATTATCCAGCAGTATCACATACATCTCCTCCGGTCCGTCCAATTCATTCTCCTGCCTTGGTCCTGTAACAATGGTATTATATACCGTCACCCTTTGCCCCGTTCCAAAAGTGGCCAACAGCGGCCAGAACAACCCGAGGTCGGTAATGGAAGGGATCATCTTTTCGATACCCACAATTACAATATGTGTTTTAGGAAATGCACAACTTAATCTTGCGTTGCCTTCGTTTTCGGTAACGGCAATGCCGCCAATATCGCTGATGATGAAATTGGCGCCGGTAACGCCTACTTCGGCCTTCACATATTTTTCACGAAGTACTTCCCGGGCTACCTGCGTCAGTTCCTCAGGGGTCAAGGAAATGGAAGTGCCTAATTTTTTATTGAAGAGCCTGGCTACGTCTTCTTTGCTTTTGTGCATAGCAGGAGTAACGATGTGGTAGGGCGCTTCACCATCTAATTGCTGAATATATTCGCCAAGGTCGGTCTCCACACTTTCAATCCCAGTTTGTTCCAGTGCTTTGTTCAGGTGAATTTCTTCGGTGACCATGCTCTTGCTCTTCACCAGCGTTTTGCAATTTTTTTCCCGGCATATTTTAATAACTTCTGCAACAGCCTGTGCAGCATCTTCTGCCCATATGACCTTGCCGCCACGTTTGGTAAAGTTGAGTTCAAACTCTTCCAGTTGCTGGTCAAGGGTTTCAATAGCACGCCATTTTACATTCTTGGCCCTTTCCCGTGCAAGATGAGTGTCGGCAAACTGCTCTTTCCCTTTGGGTACAACCGCATTGTATTTGCCAATATTGAAATTGATCTTACGGCGATGCTCAAGGTCTGCGGCCTTGACGATACTTTTGGCTATGAAGGCTTGAGATTGTTCTGACATGTTTAAGGAAAAGCATTTATACCCGGCAAAGATATTTTAAAAATGAGATACCTCTTGCAACTGAATCAACTTCCAAATATTTCATTCAGCAGGCCAGCCAAATGAACACCAGCTTTCAGCAATTGATCATTCAGTATACCGAGGTAATTGTAATTATATTTATAATCCAGCACCTGGTTAGGTGTTTTTATATCTCCATAAATCCTTTGCGCAAGCTGGTAAGACTGAAATAGCCATGTACCCAATGGCTCGCTTTGCAATTGTGTTAACTGTATTTTAGTAGTGTGATTTATAGCTGTGGCATACTCGGTATAACTAAGTTGCTGCAGACCGATAAGCTTGTCATCCCACACCGAGTGGAGGTTTGAAGAATCCCTGAACCAAAGCACTTTTATATTGTTTCCGCCACGGTCTTCAAGTCTGCCAACATGCAGGGGCTGGTGTATATCACCTACAATATGTATGAGCATGCGCAGGTAAAGTATTTTTTTATCGGGTGAAAGGTCTTTCTTCTTCAGCTCGGCAACCATAAAATTTATTTTGGTGTATGCATCGGTGGCTGTATCGGTGTCGAGGTAAGATTGAAACTGTTGTTGTGTGAGGTTGCTGTTGAAATTGATAAAATGCCAGTTGTACAGGTAATTATAAGCCGGGTCTGATTTTACAAAATCGGCCCAGTTGCTCGACATGGCAATAGATTCTGTACCCAGGATATTATAAATTTCTTTTTTGGCTTTTTTGCTCAGGTAACCATCAGCTATCTGTCCCACAATCCGGTGGCCAAGCATTCCCCATGCCATGGATTGATAAGAGAGGCAGGAGAAAAATATAACGATGCTGAGTTTTTTTAGATGCTTCATGATAATGCGTATTATTAATTACAGAAACGACATAAAGTTATTTCAACACACCAAGCTCTTTTCCTATCTTGGTAAATGCATCAATGGCCTTATCCAGGTGTCGCTGACTATGTGCGGCACTTAACTGAACCCTTATTCTTGCCTGTCCCTTGGCAACTACCGGGAAGAAAAAGCCGATCACATATATTCCTTCGTCCAATAATTTAGCGGCAAATGTTTGTGCCAATACCGCATCATAAAGCATAATAGGTACAATAGGGTGATCGCCTGGCTTGATATCGAAACCGGCTTTGGTCATTTTGGTGCGGAAGTATTTAGTATTTTTTTCCAGGTTATCCCTCAGCTCGGTTGTTTCGCTCAGCATATCCAATACAGCAATTGATGCACCCACAATGCTTGGCGCAAGTGTATTACTGAATAAATATGGCCGGCTTCGCTGCCGCAGCATTTCTATAATTTCTTTCCGGCCACTGGTGAAGCCTCCACTTGCCCCGCCAAGCGCTTTGCCTAAAGTGCCGGTTATGATATCAATTCTTCCCATCACATTCCGGTATTCATGTGTTCCCTTTCCGGTCTTGCCTAAAAACCCGGATGAATGACACTCATCTATCATTACAATGGCATCGTATCTATCGGCCAGGTCGCAGATCTTATCCAGCTGGGCAATGGTACCATCCATACTAAAACTTCCGTCGGTAACAATTATCCTGCTCCGCAAATGAGCCGATTCTTTCAATTTAGCTTCCAGGTCTTCCATATTGTTATGCTCATAGCGGTAGCGCTGGGCCTTACACAAACGAACACCATCAATAATAGAAGCATGGTTAAGTGCATCGGAGATGATGGCATCCTCTTCTCCGAATAAAGGTTCAAAAACACCGCCATTTGCATCAAAGGCAGCTGCATATAAAATGGTATCTTCTGTACCTAAAAAACCGGCGATCTTCTTTTCCAGTTCTTTGTGAATATCCTGGGTACCGCAGATGAAGCGGACGCTGCTCATTCCGTAACCACGGATATCGATATATTTTTTGGCAGCGGCTATCACTTTGGGGTGAGAGGACAGGCCAAGGTAATTGTTGGCACAAAAATTCAATACGGTTTTTCCGTTTACGATGATCTCGGCTCCCTGTTCGCTGCTGATGATACGTTCTTTCTTGGAAAGCCCGGCGGTTTCTATTTCTTTAAGTTCGTTTTCGATACGACTTACAAATTTCTCATTCATATATAAAAATTAGTATGGGCAAATTTAGGCTAAAATACCTCACCCCAACCCCTCATCCTTCAGGAGAGGGAACTGGAAGATCGTAGCGAAGTGTTTAAGTTATTGATGAATAAAGAAATAAAGCTTATGTGGAAGATATGATGCTTAGATATGTTTAATGCACCGCCTCCTCTCTAAAGGAGAGGAGGAAGGGATGTGGGGTAAAAATTAACTTTTTTCGCTTTCCCTGTAACATTTTATTACCCAACTTCGTATAATACTCAAACAACCCTTATTGAGGCTATTTTAACTGCCCAACAACTGTATGACGGAGAGAGAATATAATGAATGCGTAAACCTGTATGCAGACAATGTGTACCGCTTTATCCTCAAAAACCTGAGGCATATGGAGGATGCAAAGGATGTGGTGCAGGGGGCATTTGAAAAGCTTTGGATAAACCGTAGCCAGGTAGATAATGAACGTAGCAAAAGCTATCTTTTTACCGTTGCCTATCACCAGATGATCGATCATATCCGGAAAAATAAAAGGGTGAGCCTGCAAGAGGATTTTAATGAACATGATAAGGGAGTGATTGCTCCTAAACACGATACGAAGAGAATATTGAATGAAGCATTGGCAAAGCTGAATGAAAAACAACGCAGCCTTGTTTTATTGAAAGATTATGAGGGTTACAGTTATGAGGAGATAGGGCAAATAACCGGATTGAATGAAAGCCAGGTAAAGGTCTATTTACACCGGGCCCGGCTGCAACTCAGGGAATATATTGTGAGCCCTGAGAATGTTATTTAGTTAATAGTTAATGGTTGATAGTTCATAGTAAGAACATCAGCCATGAACCATGGACTATCAACCATCAACCATGAACATCAATAGACATAATTACGAAGAGTTTTTTTTACTGTATGTAGATAATGAATTGTCTGCAGCAGATAAAAAAACTGTTGATGTATTTGTGCAGGAAAACCCTGACCTGCAGGGAGAGTTATTATTGTTACAGGAAACCGTAGTAAAAGCAGATGATATTGTTTTAGATAAAAAGGACTGGCTGTTTATGGAAGAAGGGGTTTCTGCTTTGCAGGAAAATCTTTTATTATATGCAGATGGCGAATTGTCCCCGGCAGAAATAAAAACGGTGGAAGCTTTATTGGCAACCGACAAATCTGTACGTGCAGAATGGAATATTTTGCAACAAACAAAACTACAACCTGATACTACGGTTGTATTTGATGATAAACAATCTTTATACAGAACAGAAGGCGGAAGGGTGGTTGCATTTAAATGGTGGAGAGCTGCTGCAGCGGCAGTTTTGCTGGGCCTTGTACTGTGGACAGGAGTGACCGTCTATAACAATAATTCTAAAACAATTCCCGGAACTGAGGGAATAGCAAAAGGAGATAATACGAACCCGGAGAAAATACAAAATGAAATACCGGTAAACACAAATACTCCCGGAACTAATCGGGCAGAGACAGTTGCTCCACAAAACACAACTTCAGCTTCTTTGCAAAAGAATACAGTGCAACCGTCAACTCAAAACAATAAGCAACCTGCTCAAAAGATAATTAAGCAAAATACGGTTGAGCAAAAAGACAATGTGGCTGTGCAGGAGAAAGATCAAAAGCCAAGTAATAATTTGCCACGTCCTTATTTTGAAAACATTAACAGGGCAGCAAGTAACGAAATCGTACGCAATAACGTAATACCTGAAAACAACAATGACAATAACGGTTCCGGAACCAATAATATTATTGCTAAAACCAATCCGAATGAAAAAATTACCAACCCTGTTATTGCCGGTATAGATAAAAGCGAAACAGACCCAATAACTACTGCAATACCTGTAGTGAACAAAACTACCGGTGAGAATAATAACCGTTATCTCGATATTGATGAATCAAAAGGAAAACGGACAAAGCTTGGGGGGCTTATACGTAAAGCAAAAAGAATGGTAGAGCGTACCACCAACATTAAAACCGGCGACGGGTTAAAAGTTGCCGGCTTCGAGATCGCATTAAAATAATCATTAAAAACTGAAACAGATGAAAAGGCTAACATTACTTTTAGCAACAGCAATTATTTGCATATCCGCAACCGCACAGGAAAAAAAAGATACCATCCGCATTGGAGGCATGATCATTGTAAAAGACGGGAAAGGGAAAGATGGAAAAAGCAAGAGGGTTCACATGAGCAGGAACCATGATCCCGTAAAGAACCGGAATATCAGCACCAACTGGTGGATACTTGACCTTGGATTTTCGAATTACGAAGACAAGACCAATTACAGTACCGTGGGCTCTTATTTGGTAAACAGGCCCGGTTCACCGGTATTAGATAAAAATGATTTTAAACTCCGGGCCGGCAAAAGCATTAATGTAAACATCTGGCTCTTTATGCAAAGGCTTAACCTGATAAAACACCATGTTAACCTTAAATACGGGCTGGGGGTTGAATTAAATAATTACAGGTATAAATCAAACATAAGCTATAAAGAAGGCGGGGCATTACCTTATACAACAAATGCACAGACCAATGCTCCGTTCATTTTCAGGGATTCTATTTCATTTTCTAAAAATAAACTGGCCACCAATTACCTGACCGTTCCGGTGATGCTGAATTTTGCTTCACATCGCAACAATAAAAAAGGGGTCAGCCTCAGCTTGGGGGTTAGCGCAGGCTACCTGTACAGCCAGCGCAATAAACAGGTAAGCGGAGAAAGAGGAAAATGGAAGAACAAAGGGGATTATGGTTTGGAAAAATTCAAATTCTCTTATATAGCTGAAGCAGGCCTTGGCCGCATCCGTTTATACGGGTCGTACAGTCCTAATTCGATATATGAAAAAAGCCTGGATATGAGACCTTATACCGTAGGACTCCGGTTCAGTAACTGGTAAAAATACTCTCTCACTCAATCCTTTACCCACAGCGGTTTTTACCAAAGTGGGTGAGGGGTGAGTTTAGCATAATTCCCCCGGGTTTTACCGGTGGATTTTTTGTTTTTTTCCACATTTCCCATAATTTGTTAATGTTTTTCCGGGGATTAAAATATTTTTACGTGGCACGGCGTTTGAAATAAAAAGCAAAATATTTTACCACATGAAGGTTCTGAAGGCTTTTAAATTTATTATGTTGTTTGCAGCAGTTGCACTGTTGTCATTTGTTCCTATAAAGAAAAAAAAGAGATCAACTGCTAAAAAAACGCCAGCTGCCAGGGTGGCCAAACCCGCTGTAAAAGACAGCACGGAAAATCCCTATTATATTATTGTTGATAAAAGCGACTATGAACTGAAAGTGTATGACGACGAAGGCTGGTATGCAACCTATCCCATTGTTTTCGGCAGTAAAGACCTGAGCGATAAAATGAAGGAAGGCGACAAGCGGACACCTGACGGAGAATTCAAAGTCATCATTAAGAAAATGCATCCCAAGTGGGGACCGGAATTATTACTGAACTATCCAAACGATATCAGCATTCAGAAATTCAAAGAAAGAAAATCGCAGGGGCTCATCCCGAGGAATGCAAAGATCGGAGGTGGTATTGCTATACATGCCACCCGGCCGCAGGAAGAATGGACCGTAGATAATTTCTATAACTGGACCGATGGTTGTGTTTCGGTAAAATACACAGAGATGAAAGACCTGTTCAGTTATATACCCGTAGGTACGCCTGTTACCATTAAGCAATAAATTCTCATTGTAGTTTTATCATCAGGGCATGGCCATTCAGGTTATGTATTATCTGCCTGTCGGGGCGGTTACGATATTCTTCCACCAGTTTGGTTACACCGGTACAACTGTGAAACCCGTAATCATCAAACACAACGACCCCTCCGGGTATCAGTTTGTTCCAAACCCATTCCAGGATGTCTTTGGCAGAATCATATACATCCACATCTATATGGCAAAGGCCAAAATGTGCACCTGCCGGAATTTTATTGGCGGTATCCTCGGGAAAGATCCCTTTCAGAATTTTATAATGTGGGTATTTACTCTTGTTCTGTAAAACATCTTCTACAATATACTGGCTGGTATCGCTGTGTTCGCCACCGGTATAAAAACTATCATTAGCGCCTGCCTTGGCTACTCCCGAAAAAGTATCGGCCAGGTATAAAGTTGCCGTGCTTTTTATATTGGATAGTTGCTGCGACATGATGCCCGCAGTTCCACCACGCCAAACACCTACTTCCAGGATGGCTGCATCGGGATTTAAAGTGTGTACTTTATGTACCATTTGCCATAACTCATAACAGCGGTAAATATCAACCAGGGTGTTATTCTTTATCTGGTTATAGATTTTCATGAAAGAGGCATCGCCCTGCCAGGGTGTATAATTGGCAGAAGGAAATGAAAAACCATAGTGCAACCCGTCAATACTGAAGTTTGCCTTGCCTTTAAATGTTGGCCGCTTACCAATATAGATACCGGTATTATTAAAAAGGGTGTGTATTATTTTCTTTAGTGACATAGATGAAGACGCTTTATGAACAGGGGGCAAAGCTAAGCAAGTAATTGTATTTGCTGAGGAATAAAAGGCTGCCGTCTGTAGCTAAGGAAACGAAAACTATTTTGTAAGACCGTTGACTGCCGTTGTTATCTGAAGATGTTAGGTTTATGCTTCACGTAATTTGAAAAGCTCATCAGTTGTAATGAAATTTGTAAACCCTTTTTTCTGTAGCCCTTTAATCAGCATTTTGTCTCCACTCCATATTTTACACCTGAAATGCTTTGAATAAGCAATATAATGCGTGTCTTTAGGGTCAATATCAATAACTAGTTTTTCAGCCGCAATCCAGGCTGAAGGTTTAACTTGTTCTTCGGAAATGAAGGCAATATCCTGACAAATCTGGAATTCAGCTTCCTGGACCTGGGAAGTTGTTAATCTGGAAATTTTGCAAAGCTTGGAATAGTGTTTTCGAATTTCGCTTCTTAAAAAATCAGGAGCAATAAAGTTGAAATGTTTTTCAGAGTTGATTAATAAATCTCCAATTTTACCATTTGTATTTAGAATACCACTAAAAACTATATTGGCATCAACAATGATTTTCACTTTATGAAACGTTTACGGTTTTTTGTCCACCATGAGGCGTTTACCTGATCAGCAAGTTTGTCAACGTCTGATTGCTTAGCTTTACTTTTTGCAGTTGCTTCTAAATACTTTACATAATCAATAAGTCGCTGCAGTCCAAAGCTGTCCACCCCCGAGGATACCGTGATTGTAATTTGATTGTTATTTGTTCGTTCGATTAACATGTTTTTATCTAAAAAATGAAGGTACAAAAAAAATCCTGCTTTGAAAATATGAGGCTGAAAAATAATGGCATTTAACGTCAGGCCCTCACTGGCACAGATACGCAACGCTGCAAATCACGGCTGCATACCTGCACCAGTAGGGGGTAATTATTGATTTAGTAATTTCTTTTTTTGTGCTTCAAATTCCTCTTTAGTTATAACACCTTCTTGATACAGCTTATAAAGTTTACTTATTTCGTCGGCAGTATTTACCTTTTTATTATTTTTAAATTCATCAGGAACAATTAATTCACTTGGCAAGCCTGGAAAGCCTTCTATTGCTCTATCAAAGGCCAAATTAAACTCAATTTCTTTTTTTGAACTAACTTTATTCGCAACTATTCGAATAAAGCCATTCCCAATTCCAGAAATATAGAATTCTGATAATTTTTTTATTATAATAGATGTATTAGTCAAGGTAATTCTATTATCTCGGCCTTTGATTTTCACAGATCTAAATTTCCCTTTTTTACCAGTTCCTACTGCGAATGTAAGAGTTTGGCCTTTGTAAAAATTATAGCCACTAGTTGTATACAATGTGTCATTTTCGAATCTTGGAACAAGTTTTTGAGCTATCAATAATGTGGGACTAAGTAAAATAAATAATAATAATTTTTTCATAACGAAGTGTTGAGTGTTCGATTTGTTATTACCACTAACGTCGAGCATTGGCGCAGTACGGGATTAGAATTCCGTCTGTCGGGTGCTGAACATATTTAAAGATGGTGAATTTTATCTAAAACTCAAAGCCTCTTAGTAAACGGTCAACCCGAAACTTAATTTATAATCATCTTTTGATGGTATGTTGTCTAAATGACTTTGTAGAATTTTGCGTGAAGTCAATGTGATTATAGCTTTTTCTACAGCAACGAAGCAATCCAATACCCAAAGAAGATTAAGCACTTTTCCCTGATAATTTTCATACTCTTTGTCTAAATGAGCATAAAATTTATCTCTCGTTTCGCAAATCCTATCAATTGTTGTTTTGCTTCTTGTTAGCTGAATTAATCTTTTTTGAGCTGCTGAATGCTTTCGTTTGTTTTCCGACGATAATTTTTCTAGAAGGTAAAATATGTTGTCTTTATTTTGATTTTTCTTGCTAACTTTTAAAATTTTATACATTTCAATGTGAAAATCTTTAAATGCCAAATATCGTAGATGAAATAGCAAATCATCTTTATCAATGTATTCACAAACTTTAGGTTGTGGTGGCTTTAAATTGAAATTTGCCATAAAACACCAAGCTTCCCAACTACGTCGTGCATTGGAATAGTTTTTTAAAAGTCGATCTATTGAAATATTCATAAAAATTGCGGCTAACTCATAAATTTACGAACCTCTACCTTCTCTTCAAAACCCAACAATTTAGATACCCCTTATTTATGAATAAACAAAAGACTCCCATCCCCATAACTCAGGAAACGAAAATCATTCTGCAATGCATAGTCATAGATATTTCTCCAGTCATTACCGGTAGCGGCGGCAACAAGTAAGAGTAAGGTAGATCGTGGCTGGTGAAAATTAGTGATAATGGCTTGTACAATTTTAAAAGTATAACCTGGAGCAATCAATATCTGCGACCGGGTAAATAATTTTTCAGCATTATTCTTCTTTAGCCAGTTCTGTAAAGACGATAAAGCCTCTTTTGCCGGAATGTTACAATTCACAAGAGGAGGTTCATATACCTCCCATTGGCCCAGTTGCAATTCTTTGATCTGTGGGTGAAGAACCGTTTTAACCCCTATCCAGTACAGGCTTTCCAGGGTACGTAAAGAAGTAGTGCCAACGGCAACAATAGTTTTATCCAGTTGTACCAAAAGATCTTCAATCATTTCCACTCCAACATCAATCC
>Ga0138256_10006160_pt1 | contig 12691 bp, 9 predicted proteins | sample KNB2016incub_MG_FD_105486 | JGI IMG/M metagenome (GOLD analysis project Ga0138256, IMG submission 105486) | Active sludge microbial communities from wastewater in Klosterneuburg, Austria - KNB2014incub_MG | ecosystem: Engineered > WWTP > Activated sludge > Unclassified | place: Austria... | reverse complement strand
AGTAAGGTCGAATTTTTGTCCCACCTCTTCCAAGGTGTGAGGTTGGTTGCCGTTCAACCCGAAGTAAAGACGGATCACATCGGCCTCACGTCCGGCCAGTGCATTCAATGATCGTTCGATCTCAGCACGCAGGCTATCGGTCATCAGGCTTTCGAGGGGACTTGGAATATCGCCGTTGGAGAGCAGGTCCAACATGTTGCCACTGTCATCGCCATCGCGCAACGGTGCATCCATGCTCAGGTGCCTTCCGGTATTGTTCAGGCTCACCTTGACCTCTTCCAGGGTCATTTCCAATAGTTCGGCCAGTTCATTTGCGGTCGGTGGTCGTTCATGCTCCTGTTCCAACTTGGCAAACGCCTTGTTGATCTTGTTGATGGAACCGATCTTGTTCAGGGGCAGTCGCACAATGCGGGCTTGCTCAGCCAAGCTCTGGAGGATCTGTTGCCGGATCCACCAAACCGCGTAGCTGATGAATTTGAAACCGCGCGTTTCGTCGAAGCGACCTGCGGCCTTGATCAATCCCAAATTGCCCTCGCTGATGAGATCAGGCAAGCTCAATCCTTGCCCTTGGTATTGCTTCGCTACGGATACGACGAATCGGAGGTTGGCTTTCGCCAATTGTTCCAATGCGTCATGATCGCCCTGCTTGATCTTGCGTGCAAGCTCCACCTCTTCTTGAGCGGTGATCAACTTCACTTTCCCGATCTCCTGCAGGTATTTGTCGAGGGACGGAGTATCCCTATTGGTCACCTGCTTGGTGATCTTCAACTGCCTCATCCTTGCCATTGTGTGTGCGCTGTTTTTGCGAAGAGTGGTCCTTCAACGCTGGCAGGGAAGGGATAGTTACGGCAGGGGTCCTATTCGATAAGGATCGGCTGTGGGTCGCTGATGTAACTGCTGAAGGTGTTCAACGAAAAAGCCGCCCGTTAAGGCGGCCTTCCCATCAATATTCAGTTATCGTCTTAGTCACGACGTGGTCCACGGTCGCGGAATTCGCGACGCGGACGATCACCTCCACGGCGATCATCTCCTTCCATGGCGGGTTCGCGCTCCACATAACCTTCTGGCTTCGGCATCAGCACACGACGGCTCAATTTCAGCTTGCCGCTGCGCGGGTCCTTTCCGGTCACTTGGAATTCCACGATCTCACCTTCCTTCAAAATATCTTCAACACGATCAACGCGTTTCCAATCCAATTCGCTCACGTGCAAAAGGCCGTCCACGCCGGGCATTACTTCCACGAACGCACCGTATGACATGATCGTTTTCACTTTGCCTTTGTACGTTGCGCCAACTTCGGCTTGCGGTGGGTTCGCGATCGCATTTACGCGAGCGAGGGCAGCATCGATGCTGGCCTTGTTCTCGCTCATGATCTCCACGTGGCCCATGCCATCCACTTCGTCGATGCTGATATGCGCACCGGTTTCCGCCTGGATCTCTTGGATCACACGGCCACCGGGTCCGATGACGGCACCGATGCTCTCTTTCGGAATGGTGATCGTGATGATGCGCGGTGCATGTTCCTTGTAGTCGGCGCGTGGAGCGTCGAGCACTTTGTTCATTTCACCAAGGATGTGCAGGCGGCCAACGCGCGCTTGCTCCAATGCTTGTGCCAGCACTTCATATGGAAGGCCGTCCACTTTCATATCCATCTGGGTTGCGGTAACACCTTTCGCGGTGCCGCAGATCTTGAAGTCCATGTCGCCAAGGAAGTCCTCGTCACCAAGGATGTCGCTGAGGATCGCATGACGCGTGCCATCGCTGATCATGCCCATGGCGATACCGCTCACTGGTGCTTTGATCTTGATGCCGGCATCCATCAAAGCAAGCGTGCCGCTGCACACGGTGGCCATTGAGCTGCTGCCGTTGCTTTCCAGGATGTCGCAGTTCAAGCGAATGGTATATGGATTCTCCGTTCCTGTGGGGATCACCGGCCTCAAAGCGCGCAGCGCCAAGTTGCCGTGGCCGATCTCGCGACGACCAGGACCACGCATTGGGCGGGCCTCACCGGTGCTGAAGCTTGGGAAGTTGTAGTGCAACATGAAACTATCGCTGCCCTTCTTGGTGGCAAGGTCCACGGTCTGCTCGTCCATCGAACTGCCCAAGGTCACTGCATTGATGGCCTGGGTCTCACCACGTGTGAAGATCGCGCTGCCGTGTGTGCCTGGCAATACATCCACTTCGCCCCAGATCGGACGGATCTGATCGGTCTTGCGACCATCCAAACGCTTGCCGTGGTCCAATACCACATTGCGAACGCCTTTCTTCATGGCCTTCTTGAAGTAGCGGGCCAACATCACGTTGTCCGTCTTCTCATCGTCGGTGAGGGTGGCCATGCACTCCTCCTTAATGGCTTTGAACTTGTCAGCGCGTACTTCTTTTGCGCTGGCTTCCATGGCCACATCGTAGTACTTCTGGTAGCAAAAGTCCAAGATCTTCTTCTCCAGATCGGTGTTGGAATTCTCGTGGCTGTAGGTGCGTTTCACATGGCTCTTCGCCACGGCCTCACCCAGTTCCTTGATCACACGGCACTGGTTCTTGATGGCTTCGTGCGCCAATTTGATCGCTTCGATCATATCGGATTCTTGCACTTCCTTCATCTCACCTTCCACCATCATGATGTCGGTACCGTTACCGGCAACCACCATTTCGATGTCGGCGCGCTCGATGTCGGCCACAGTAGGGTTGATCATGAACTTGCCATCCACACGGGCAACGCGCACTTCGCTCACAGGACCGTCGAAGGGGATATCGCTCACGGCGATGCATGCGGAAGCGGCAAGGCAGGCGAGGGAATCACCTGGATTCTTCTTGTCGCTGCTCATCATGGAGATCACCACTTGGGTATCGCCATGGAAATCATCGGGGAACAGGGGGCGGATCGCACGGTCCACCAGACGGCAGGTCAGGGTTTCATGATCGCTAAGGCGTGCTTCACGCTTGAAGAAGCCACCGGGAAAACGGCCGGCAGCGCTGAATTTCTCGCGGTACTCCACGGTAAGTGGCAGAAAGTCGATGCCATCGCGGGCTTCTTTGGTACTCACCACGGTGGCGAGCAGGATCGTATCGCCCAAACGAACGGTAACGGCGCCATCGGCTTGTTTTGCCAGCACACCGGTCTCGATGGTGATGACATTGCCATCGCCCATGTCGATGGTCTTGATAATTGCTTGTGGTTTCATCTTCTTTTCCTCTTTTACATCTTCCCGGAACATCATTCAGGCGATCGGTCCGGGAACCCGACTGCCGTGGTTGGCCGAATGGCCAGTATGTAGAAGGGGCGACCGTTGCTCACGATCGCCCCCTGTATTCGATCAATAGGTTTCGCCGAATGATCACAAGTCTGGTCGAAGCCAGCGTAATGTCAGTCCGAGCGAACCTGCCTACCGCAGGCAGGGCCGAGGACTACTTACGCAGGCCGAGTTTACCGATGATCGCACGATACCGTTCGATATCGTACATCTTCAGGTAGTTCAGCAATTGCTTGCGCTTGCCCACCATGGTCATCAGCGCCTTTTCAGTGCCGTGGTCCTTCTTATTCACCTTCAGGTGACCGGTGAGGTGATTGATACGTGTGGTGAACAACGCGATCTGGCTTTCGGAACCCCCGGTGTTCTTGTCAGAACCCCCATTTTCCTTGAAAATATCGCGCTTTGCTTCAGTTGTCAGGTACATGGTCTTTTTTGGTAACGGACGGCAAATATAGGGTTTTTGGGGATCCCTTGGTTGGGTTCTACATCCTGTGGGGACTGCCGTACTTATTTGGCAGCGAAGAATTGCGGTCAACTCTGTCAAAAGGGGTCTTCACCCCCTCAACATCCCAAACGTCTTCGCCAGGAACCCTTTGAGTTCCTTCCGGTGAACGATCTTATCCAGAAAGCCGTGTTCCAGCACGAATTCGCTGGTCTGGAATCCTTCGGGCAGGTCACGACCAATGGTTTCGCGCACTACGCGTGGGCCGGCGAAGGCCACCAAGGCCTTGGGTTCGGCGATGTTGAGATCGCCCAGCATGGCAAAACTGGCTGTAACACCACCAGTAGTGGGGTCGGTGATCACGCTGATGTACGGTAGTTTCTTTTTGGCGAGCAGAGTGAGCTTGGCACTGGTCTTGGCCATTTGCATCAGGCTATAGCCGGCCTCCATCATACGGGCACCGCCGCTTTTGCTGATGATCACCAACGGGCATTTCCGTTTGATCGCCTGATCGGCGGCCATGGCGATCTTTTCACCTACTACGCTGCCCATACTGCCTCCGATAAAACGGAAATCCATGCAGGCGATCACCACATAGTGCTTGTCCAGCTTGCCTTCCGCAGCCCGCAGTGCATCATTCAGCCCGCTGTCCTGTCGGCTTTTCACCAACCGGTCCGCGTATTTCTTGGTATCCTCAAACTTCAACGGATCACCGGCGACCAAGTCTTTTCCGATCTCCGTGAATTTGTGATCATCGAAAAGCAGTGCGAAATATTCCTCACTTCCGATCTTCTCGTGGTGCTCGCATTTGCTGCAAACCCAAAGGTTGTTCTCGTGCTCTTCAGAGGTCATTACCTCCTTGCACTCAGGGCATTTATACCAAAGCCCTTCGGGAGTTTCCTTCTTCTCCTCGGTACTGGTGGTAATGCCTTCTTTTACGCGTGTGAACCAGCCCATGGTGAATCGCTCGTGTTTGACGAAGATAGTGCCTTAGTAGGTTGAAGGTTGGCTGCTGGCCTTTTGCTGTTGGCTACCAGCTACATGTTCTAAAATGAACAAATAGCTAGTAGCCAGAAGCCAGTAGCCGATCCTGAACTAAGCTACGGCGATCTTCTTGTCCAAATAAACATCCTGCACTGCATTCAACAGGGCGATGCCTTCTTTCAATGGGCGTTGGAACGCCTTGCGACCACTGATCAGTCCTTGGCCACCGGCGCGTTTGTTGATCACGGCCGTTTTCACCGCCTCGGCCATGTCACTGGCTCCGCTGCTGGCACCACCGCTGTTGATCAGGCCTATACGTCCCATGTAGCAGTTGGCCACTTGGTACCTGCACAGGTCTATCGGATGGTCTGTTGTGAGTTCACTGTAGACCTTCGGATGGGTTTTGCCGTAGCCCTTCAGTGCGTTGTAACCACCGTTGGTCTCGGGCAGCTTTTGTTTGATGATGTCGGCTTGGATAGTAACGCCCAAGTGATTCGCTTGTCCGGTTAGATCGGTTGCAGTGTGATAGTCCTTGCCGTCCACCTTGAAGCCGTTATTGCGGATATAGCACCAGAGGATCGTGGCCATGCCAAGCTCGTGCGCATATTCGAAGGCCTCGGCGATCTCGGTGATCTGGCGCGTGCTTTCCTCACTGCCGAAGTAGATGGTTGCACCAACTGCCACAGCGCCCATTTCCCACGCGCTTTTCACATCACCAAAAAGGACCTGATCGAACTTGTTGGGGAAAGTCATCAGTTCATTGTGATTGATCTTCACGATGAAAGGGATCTTGTGGGCGTACTTCCGGCTGTTGGCCGCGAGCACCCCGAAGGTGGAAGCCACCCCGTTACAACCGCCTTCGATGGCGAGCTTAACGATGTTCTCTGGATCGAAGTAAGCGGGGTTGGGTGCGAAACTGGCCCCGGCACTGTGCTCAATGCCTTGGTCCACTGGGAGAATGCTTACATATCCGGTGTTCGCCAACCGACCGTTTCCGTACAGGGCTTGCATGCTGCGGAGCACTTGCGGGTTCCGGTTCGTTTGAGCGAAACTGCGATCCACGAAATCTGGACCCGGCAAATGCAACATGCTTTTGTCGATGGTCTTGCACTTGTGTTCCAATAGGCTTTTCGCCTCTTTGCCAAGGAGTTCGTCGATCTTGCCGGTCTTAAGCGTAGCCATGCGGGATTCCCGTTTTTGTGAATGGGCCGCGAAGGTATGAAATGGGTCGAGGGGATGTAAAGGGGGCTAATAAGTTGCGGGTTGAAGCGGTTGGTACAGGGTATTGGGTGCAGAGTGCCGGATCCGCTGCGGGGCAGTACGCTGTACTCGGTTCCTGCTACCCTAAAATGGATACCCGATCCCCAGGTTGAAATTCAACTGCGGCCCATAACGCACCTCCTTGCCTTCCAGCTCGCTCATACTTGCTTCCCATTGGTCCTTTGGCTGGAACAACCAGCGTTCACCTTTGGGCAATGCGGGGTCTTTGGTTTGGAGTCCGAGATCGAACCGAACAATGAAGAAATCGAAGTTGAATCGCGCTCCTGCACCCGTGCCGACAGCAAGCTCTCCAAGGAAGCGGTCCACGGCGAAGTCGGCTCCGGGTCTTCGCGGATCTTTTGAACGGTTCCAGATGTTGCCGATATCAGCGAACAGCGCACCTTCCAGGAACCCGATCAGTTTGAATCGGTATTCAGCATTGTATTCCAGCCGGATCTCCCCGATACGATCGTAAGCAACCAACGGTGCGGAATATGAGCCGGGACCCAATGTTCGGGATCGCCATGCCCGCATGCCGTTGGCACCACCGCCGAAGAAGCTGACCTCGAACGGAAGTACCGGCAAGTTCCCGTATGGAACTCCAATGCCCGCAGCCAACCGGAACGCAAGGCTGCTCTTGCTGTGGATGATCTTTCGCCAGCGCAGGTCGCCGTCCACTTTTACGAACTCGGCATAACGAATGTCTCCCACCGTGTAGAATCGATTGCCGAGCGTATCGCTGGCTTCTTTGCCAAATGCCTTCAAGGAAGGGGCCCATTCACCCGTTACCCGCAGGTAGAGCACATTGCGTTTGGCAATATTCGCTTGTGTGTTGCGAATGAACTGGGCACGTGGACCAATGATCAAGTGGTTGGTATAGCTGTCCAATAGCACTGGGTCATTGGAACGTTGCAGATAGGTGTTGAATGTTTCGCTTTTCTGTGGGATCTTGATGATATTGACATCGATGGGAAAGACGCCGATCGTATTGTATGTGGACTCTTGCCATTCCATGCCAATGGAGGCCTTCGCCAGGGTGCGTGTGAAATCCGGCCTCTGCTGGAAATTATAGAGTGCGTTTATCAGTAACTTGGAACTGCTGCTTTTGGAGAAAAGTCGGGCGAACGGCCGTGGGAATCCGATGGTCACCTCGGGGCCGATGTTCACTGTGTTGAACAAGGTAGTGGAGCCCAATTGGTTCTGACCTGGGACATCGGCATCTCCGCGTGCAGTGAAGCTCTGTTGTGCTTCCAAGCCGAGGTTGAGCTGGGTTTGGATATAGCCCAAGGATTTGAACAAGTTGCGGTGCCGATATCCGAAACTGAGCGTGGTGCCGAAGAATCCGCCACGGTTGGTCCCATAGCCTTCGATGGACATGTTCTGTTGTTTGCTTGGCAACAGGTTGATCCGTGCGTTGGCGACCCCCCGTCCTGTTCCTGTGGTATCATAACTGATCTCCACGCGATCGAATACGCGCAAGCCGGTCAACCGCTTGTAGGTATTATCGGCCGCGCTCTTCTCGAACCGTTGCTGAGGTTTCAGGAAGACAGCGCTCAACAGTGCTTGCGGCCGGTATGGGAGCTTGCCTTGGTGTAAGAGCCGATAACCTTGGAAGAGCGTGGTATCCATCACGGTCCCTTGGCTGGTCCTAACTGAGCGGATGGAAATATCCCCGATGGTGTAGACCGTGCCTTCCGGAGTACCCTGCAAACCTCTATCGGTGCGGGAGTATGGCCTTTCTATGCGCATGGTCAGGTCCACCTCGTGATCACCTACGGTCGGATTGGCATCGTACATGACCAATTCCCGAGTAAAGAAGAGATACCCAAGTTCCTTCATGCGATCGGCCACACGGGTTCGTTCGGCATCGAGCACATCGGCATCGAAGCGGTCTCCTGACTTCAGCAGGGTGTTGCCCCAATATTCCTGCATATAATGCGCAATGGCGGGGTCGTCCACGGTGTAGGAGATCTTCCGAAGGCGGGAAACCGGACCCGGAACGATCGTGTAGACAACTTCAGCCTTTGGCTGTTTGAAAGGCCGCCCGCGCTTTTTGCTGAACCATTTGCGATGGGTGTAGTGGATACTGTCCTTAACAGTTGCCTCGAAATACCCTTCCTTTTTCATGAATAGCCGGAGCTGCTCACTGGATCGATGGGTCTGGCTGCTGTCCAATACCACCGGTGGTTCGCCGTTGCGCGATCGGGTGGTCTGGTCGCAGATCCGTGGCTTTTTGCCCTTGTCCAAGCGTTTTTCATTCTTCACGGCACACAGGCTGTCCTTCTCTTCGCGCTTCAATTGCACTTTCTGTGGGTCGCGCAGGTTGTAAAGGCCCAGGTAGAACGGAACGCCCAGGATCCGTTTATTCGGTTTCTGTTTGATAATGGGCAGAAGTTCAGAGGGTTCCACGCTTTTCCCGGACACCACGACGTGGTTCCTTTTCAAGAGGTGATTTCCCTCGGCTACACGACGGGTCGGGTCACAGCCAACAAGCAATAACAGCACGAATGCAAAGAGGATATGGCGGATCTTGGGGCGCAAGCAGGAGGCTTTGATAGTTTTGCGCTCCTACCCGTATGGCAGATCTGCCTGCCAAGCCAAACGCAGGAGTGGCAGCGCCAAATATACCCAGCACCGTGAGCACGAAGAACGAATTGAAACTTGCACGGTCGCTTCAACAGAAGAAGTTCCGCGATCAGCTTGGGTTGTTCCTTGTGCAAGGGCCGAAGCTGGTGGGCGAATTAGTGCGAAGTTCGTGGCCGGTGGAAACGATCTACGCCACCAGGATCGCCATGGTCAAGCACGATCTGCCATCCGCCATTGCGCTACCGCCGCACGAATTGGACCGGATAGGGACCTTGGAGAGCGGCAATGAAGTGATCGCAGTAGCCCGCAAAGTGTCAGTTGGCCCATTGAAGGACCTCGGGCCTGAAGAACTCGTCTTGGCCATGGATGGCATAACGGATCCCGGCAACCTCGGTACTGTACTTCGTGTTGCGGATTGGTTCGGGATCAAGAGGGTCTGGTGTAATTCAGGCAGTGTGGATGTGTACAATCCGAAATGTGTGCAGGCCAGCATGGGCGCGATCTTCAGGGTAACTGTCGACCAGGTGGACTTGCCGGAACTTCTCAAACGACAACAAGTTGAAGGCGCCACGATCTTTCATGCGACCATGGGGGGGGCTTCGGTCTTCAGTAAGGACCTGGCGCGCAAAGCGATCATTGTACTGGGGAGCGAATCGCATGGAATTTCTGCGGAAGTTCTGCAGGTTGGCGGCCAAGCGATCAGTGTGCCCGGTTCGGGTGGAAGTGAATCGTTGAACGTGGCTATGGCGGCGGCGGCGCTCTGCACGGAATTCAGCCGTCAGCGGGGTTTGCGGTAATGCACGTGGATCGCATCGGCCACGCGTTGCCCGTCCATGGCAGCGCTCACGATGCCCCCGGCGTAACCGGCCCCTTCACCACAGGGATAGAGACCTTCCACTTGATCATGCTGCAACGAAATGGCGTTGCGTGGGATGCGGACCGGCGAACTGGTGCGCGATTCAACCGCTACAACCACGGCTTCGTTGGTGCGGTATCCGCGCATCTTTTTCCCGAATTCCTTCAACCCTTCACGCAAGCGGACCGCTATTTCCTGCGGAAGTAGTTCGTGTACGTTGTACGGTACGATCCCCGGTGGGTAGCTGCATTCCGGAAGGTCCCGTGAAAACACTCCATGGATGAAATCCTCCATGCGCTGTGCCGGTGCGGATTGCCGCTTTCCCCCAGCGATCCAAGCGGCGTGCTCGGTGGTCCTTTGGTAGGCCACTCCACCTAAAGGATCATCACTGTTGTTCATGGGTGCGGTTACCACTACCCCCGAGTTGGCGAACGGGTTGTTGCGTTTACTGGGGCTCCAGCCATTGGTCACCACTTCATCGTTGGCCGTGGCGCAGGGGGCGATGATCCCACCAGGGCACATGCAGAACGAATAAACGCCCAAGCCCCGCACTTGCTGTACCATGCTGTAGCTGGCTGGAGGCAAATACGGATCGCGAACGGCGCAGTGGTACTGTGCGGCATCAATGATCGCTTGCGGGTGTTCGATCCGCACGCCCATGGCGAATTCCTTGCGTTCGATCCGGATCCCCTTGGTGTGCAATAAGCTGAAAACATCTCGCGCAGAGTGTCCTGTTGCGAGCACAACTGCGGGTGCCAAGTATTCCTTGCCATCAGCGGTCTGCACACCTTTGATCCCACCGTTCTGGACCAGCAGGTCGGTAACACGCGCATTGAAATGGACCAAGCCACCGGCATGTTCGATCGCTTCCCGCATGGCGGTGATGATGCCGGGTAGTTTGTTCGTTCCGATGTGCGGGTGCGCATCGATCAGGATGTCGGGTGGTGCACCGTAGGCCACCAGTGTATCCAGCACCGAACGAATATCCCCGCGCTTATGGCTACGTGTGTAGAGCTTGCCGTCGCTGTATGTGCCCGCACCACCTTCCCCGAAGCAGTAGTTGCTGTCACCATCCACCACATGGAGCTTATTGATCGCGGCCAGATGGCGTCGCCTTGCACGCACATCCTTGCCGCGTTCCAGAATGATCGGTCGCAACCCGTGTTCGATGCACCTTAGAGCCGCAAAAAGCCCGGCGGGCCCGCACCCGATTATGATCACCGGATCGGCATTGTGCACATCGGGTAGGGCAGGGGGAGCGATATTTTCGGCAGGTAGCTCCTGATCGGAAACCTGGACACGCAACCGCACCAAGGGTAATTTGCTGCGGGCATCGATGGATCGTTTCAGAACAGTGGATGCGCGCACTTCCTCGAGTGGCAGATCGGCGGCTTGGGAGGCCGCTTCGCGCACGATCACGGGGTCGCTGGCCTCACGGGGTGAGAGGGCGATATCGACCACCCGGTCCATTTCTCAACCCTCGAAAGTGAGCGTCAGTACCCACGTTTTGGACCGCAGACTTTGGATCGGGGTACTGAAACGGGTGCCGTCATCGATCAGCAGGTTGGGGATCCCGATAGCCGCCTTCAACTCCACACCGAATTTGAAATAGGTCAGGAACATATCCGCACCACCACCCACCTCCACGGCGTAATCGTTGCGTGCCATCTTCACCACCACATCCTCGTCCAGGTTGTTGTTCACATCCTTCTGGCTGGCCATATCGATGCAGAACTTGCCACCGCCGAGCATGTAAACGGCGAAATTCCGGATCCGTGCACTGCGGTATTTGAACAACAAAGGGAACTCCAAGTACGTGCTTTCCACGGGTTTCTGGAAGAACACTTGGCTGCCGTCCGGTTGCAGGAATTTGTACAAAAGGATCCGTTCTTGGAATGAGAGGGTAGGCAAAAATCGAAGGCTCACATATTCATTCAAGTTGAAGGAGGCCACGATACCCAAATTGAAGCCCGGTTGCTTCTGGTGTTCCAGGACGAGCAGCGAATCACGCACATTGGCCGTGGGCTTCAGCCGGACGAACAGGTCGCTCGTATTGTAGCTCAGCGCAAAGCCGAAATGGAATCGGTGTCGGTCGAAATTGGGCATATTCTCCACCTTGATCCGCTTCTGCGCGACCACCTCCTGAAAGGGTAGGAGCACGAGCACGAAAAGAAGTGGGAAAAGACCGGACCGGATGGATCGCATGGTAGTGTCGTTACCCATTGATCCGTTAACTAACGCTCGCCTCAATTTCTTCTTTATGCAAGGCGGAACATGCGCGTCGTAGCTGGAGCTACGACGAAATGTTCCAACGCTGCAGGAAGGAGGAAGTGAGGATGAGATGGCTAACGGATTAATGGGTTACGACACTTAAGGCAACGAAAGTAGGGAACGATCCTTGTGCGGTCAGGCGATAAACGTTCATGGGATCGTTTTCGTGGCCCGGTCCAACGGCCGTTCACAATGCTTCAGGACCTTGTTCATTTCCGCGCGGCGTACAAGGTGGCAATACCACCGGTCAGTGGCTTTGCTGTAGCCTCTTTGGCCCCGGCTTCCTTCAGCATCCTAACGAACGCATCGCCTTCAGGAAAAGCATCAACGCTCTTCGGAAGGTAGGTATAGGCCTCACTATCCTTGCTCACGGTGCGGCCGATCAACGGCATTATCCGGTGAAAATAGAATCGGAAGAGTTGGCGCATCGGTGTGTGTAGTGGCTTCGAGAACTCCAGTACGAAGAGCCTTCCGTTGGGCTTGAGCACGCGGAACATTTCAACCAGACCACGCTGCAGGTCCTCGAAGTTGCGCACCCCGAAGGCTACGGTAACGGCATCGAACGTTCCGTCCGCAAAGGGCAGGGCGGTGCTATCCGCCTGTTGCAAAGTGACCTTCTTCTCCAGTTGCCGCTTGGTCACTTTAACACGACCGTGGGAAAGCATTCCTTCGGATATGTCGATCCCCGTGACCCGTTCCGCCTTTGGCGCCGCCATGATCGCGAGGTCGGCCGTTCCGGTTGCCACATCCAAAAGGTGTTGTACAGGTTCGGCACCCAACAAGCGCACCACTTTGCGCCGCCAGCCTTGATCAATGCCCAACGAGAACATCCTGTTCAGCAGGTCGTACTTGGGGCTGATCGCATCGAACATGCGTTCCACCTGCTCGCGTTTGGAGCCTTCCTCGGAATACGGGGTCACGGTCATTTCAGTAGTTCGAGACGCTTTGCTTCGGCATGGAACCGTACGGGGTCGATCGGCACCACACCGACCTCCTCACAAACCAAGCCTCCAGCCAAGTTCGCCAATGCGGCCATGTCTT
>Ga0138256_10006158_pt1 | contig 12691 bp, 12 predicted proteins | sample KNB2016incub_MG_FD_105486 | JGI IMG/M metagenome (GOLD analysis project Ga0138256, IMG submission 105486) | Active sludge microbial communities from wastewater in Klosterneuburg, Austria - KNB2014incub_MG | ecosystem: Engineered > WWTP > Activated sludge > Unclassified | place: Austria... | reverse complement strand
TATCATTAAAATCCCCGCATAGCAAAACAGGGTAAGGGCTTGAATGAATTGTGTCATGCAAAACGTTCACCTGATTTGCCCGTTTTACATAAGCCCTTTTTAGTCGTCGAAGAATTTTCATTCCACCTTCCAATTCATCTTGTTTCACCTCATCATTTCCAAGATTTTCTATGAATTTATAGTCTTCCCATTTAAATCGTACACTTTCCAGGTGGGTATTAAATACACGGATTGTATCTTTCCCTTTAACAATATCTGTATAGATAAATATATTTCCACCTTGAGCCTGGAAATGAACTGACTGCTTATTGATGATTGGATATTTGCTATAAGTTGCAATTCCCCAATGATCTGTCTTGCGTAAACTAAGTGTGTATTCGATATGTGAATAAGCCTTCAGTAATTTACGAAGGGTATCCTCGTTTCTGTATCCGGGATCTTTACGGTCTGAAGAATAAAACTCCTGGAAGCAAACAACATCAGGTGATTCATTCTTGAGAAATTGAAAAATCATATTTCTTGTTTCCGTATTGTGAAACCAATTATAAAGATTGAACAGCCTAACATTAAAAGACATTACTTTCAGACTTTTCTTTTCGGTCGATTTTATTTCCTGCTGGCTACTGCCAAAATTAATTCTGAACATTCCCGGAATTCTGGTTAAACCTGCTAAAACCAAAATCAAAATGAATATGGCCTTTTTGTTTTTGATCAAAGCCCAATAGATCAGAAATAAAAAATTAATGAGGAGTAAAGGCCCGAATGCAAGGCCAAAAAGGGCAAGCCACCAAATTGTTGAAGGACTTATATAAGCTGCCAATAATGAAAACAAAAGCCCAAGCATGGCAATGATGCTGAAAAACCACATCACTTTATTAATCCAGGATGATTTATGCTCTTTTCCCATATAATTAATTCATCCTGCCGGTTTGAATGACTATGCTTATTATTCTTTATCCTTACTCGCGTGAAACAGATAATCTTTCTCTTGCTGAGTCAGACTGCCATATCCTGATTTTGAAATTTTATCAAGAATTTGATCCAACCCTTCTTGTCTGTTCTTTTTAGAAATATTAAAGGCATCATCATTCAGGGGTTTTTCGGAACGGTATACCTTCATCTTTGGTTTCTTTGTTCCTGAAAAATAGTCAAGAAATTTATCAAACCATGATGCTATGTCTTTACCACCCCTAAGTTGACGGATGTATATGAAACCATATAATGCACCCCCAAGATGAGCAAGGTGACCACCGGCATTAGTTCCTCCGACACTAATCAAGTCTGAAATGACGATGATCAAAGCAATCCATTTCAGTTTTACTTCTCCAATCAGCAATAAGCGAATCGGATAATCCGGAAGTAGTGTGGCAGAAGCTATGGTGATGCCAAGTACACTTGCAGAAGCTCCTAGCGCGAACGAGTTTGTAAGGTTCGTTGAAAATAGCGGGAATAAATTATACGCAGCGATATAGAAAATCGCCCCACTGATTCCAGCTAATATATAGGTGCTGATCAATTTTTTAGAGCCGAGATACTCCTGAAAAATCCTTCCCATCCAATAAAGCAACAGCATATTGAAAAACAAGTGAAAGAAATCCCAATGATAAAACATGTATGTGAGGATTGTCCAGGGCCTCACAATTAATTGCGAAAGATTTGCCGGAACAGCCAACCAGTATGATATAGCAGAAAAATTTATAGAGTCGACCATGAATAAAGTCGCGATTACTCCGATCAATCTCGCAGCCAGAAAAATTACGATATTTATCAGCAAAAGTCGCTGAACAGAGTCAGCGATTTTGAAACCTGAACGAAAGGAGCTTGAAAAATCAGACATGATATATACTAGTCAATTCTGAACATTTTGGAAATCTGTGACCGGATTTGTAATCCACATTCATAATTATACGAATTTAGAAATTCATTCTCCGTTTATTTCTATTCTTCCAATAGAGAATCAGAATTATCCCTGTTACTAATCCGCCCAGATGTGCAAAATGCGCAATATTGTCTCCCGGTACGCTTGCTATGCCGGAAAAAAGTTCGAGTGCACCATATAGAATTACAAAGTATTTGGCTTTTATAGGAATGGCAAAGTACAGATAGATAATGCTATTAGGGAAAATCATTCCATAAGCAAGAAGTAATCCGAATACAGCACCGGATGCACCAATGACTACAGGAGCATTCAAAACGTCAATTCGCAACTGCTTCATATAGTCAATGCTTAACTGGAGTGCCTCAGATGGATTAGAACCCTGTACACTGTTAAACTCTCTTGTGAATGCGTTGTAATGATCAATCATATCGGCAGAGGAGAAGTTTTTAAAAGCATCTGAACTGACGAGCGCCTGAAGACCTTCCATACTGGGATTCGAAAGATAGGTGTCAAAATAGGCGAGAGTCGGTTGTATTTCAAAATACACTATACCATAATGTGCAACTGCAGCCCCTAAACCCGTGATAATGTAAAATGTGAGAAATCGCTTTGGCCCCCAAACATTTTCAATGGCCGCACCAAACATCCAAACCGCGAACATATTAAAAAGTATATGCATGAAACTACCATGCATAAACATGTATGTGATCAACTGATAGACACGAAATTTTTCTGATTCAAAATAATGCAAACCAAGTATATCATTCAAATCTATGCCACGGGCTTGCAAAACCACCGTAGCCAGATACATGATACCATTTATAATCAGAATATTCTTAACAACTTCAGGAAGGACTTTAAAACTTCTTGGCCTGTATTGCTCGTAGTTCATTGGTTTGATTAAAGGTAAATTTTAGATTGCCGGGACGTATTTTTCTGGCTTATACAAGGCATGAAGTTCCTGATAATATCAAAGGAATCGATCTCTGATTTCTTCGGTTTTCAACAAAGTCATACACGGTTTTCCGTGTATCCCGTGACCTGGTTTATCACAGGATAAGAGCTCGTCGACAAGTGATTTCATTTGGGCACTGGAAAGTTCTTGTCCTGCTTTGATCGATACGCTTTTAGCCATAGAGGCTGCCAGAATCTCCCTTTTATTATTCAATGATGGGGATTCCCCGCTTTTATATTTTTCCAGAATGCTTTCCAGAATCTCCTTTTCGGTGCCTTTCAATACCTCCGGTGGTGCCCCATGCAAGACAAATGAATTTCCTCCGAATTCACGAATATCGAAGCCAAGTGAACGGATATCCTCTTCCAATTCCTGCAGCAAAGCGACGTCAGCGGGAGAGAAGTCTAGTGACTCAGGAAAAAGGTCTTGTTGACTATATGAAGAATCCGAATGGAGCCGGTCTTTATACTTTTCAAACAATATCCGTTGATGAGCTGCTTCCTGATCGACACACAATAAGCCACCATCGATGGTGCAAATAACAAATTGCTTATTTAACTGAAAGAAAGAACCATGCTCCTGAGATAGCTTTTCTTCTCCCAGCTGCCGTTCAAGTCCCGGAATCAACTGAACTTCCGGCAAAGGAATTTCAGTCTTGGCCTCCGCACCTTGAATATTCGAATACATCTTTTCCCATCCCGCAGATGCAATAGACTTGTTTGAATCCGTCCGGAAAGGATTGTAGTTTGTATTAACCGTCACAGTTGGTTGAGCAGGGGTTTGAGACCTCATGGCATGTGGCACTTCAAAGGAATTTTCCTTTTCAAAATCAAGAGCGGGTGCGATGCTGTATTGCCCCAATGAGCGCTTGACTGCTGCCCGGACGATTGCATAAACTGAACGTTCATCTTCAAATTTAATTTCAGTTTTTGTGGGATGAATATTAACATCAATGCGAGAGGGATCAATATCTATAAACAACCAATAGCTGGCATAACTGTCACGAGGAAGAAGTTCTTCAAACGCATTCGTCACGGCATGATTCAGGTAGCCGTCACGAATGAAACGTTTATTGACAAAGAAAAATTGTTCACCGCGACTTTTCTTCGAGAAGGCTGGTTTTCCAATAAATCCCGTAATCGAAAGGAGGGAAGTCTCCTCCATAACCGGAACCAGTCTTTCGTTATAATGACTGCCATAAACACTCACGATACGCTGCCGCTGATTGGCAACAGGCAACTGAAATATTTCGATACCATTCTGGTGCAAAGACATCGCAACCTCAGGATGAGCCAAAGCTACACGTTCAAATTCTTCAATGATATGTCTTGCCTCAACATTATTTGATTTGAGGAAATTTCTCCTTGCAGGTACATTAAAAAATAAATTCCGAATACTAATGGTGGTTCCCGGCGATGCTGCGATGGCAGTCTGACTGCTAATTTCTGCGCCCTCTATCAATATGCATGTTCCCAGCTCATCTTCAAGCCTGCGTGTCTTCAACTCAACCTGTGCGATGGATGCAATGGATGCAAGAGCTTCACCACGAAATCCTTTTGTGCGTATAGAAAATAAATCAGCAGCATTTCGAATTTTTGATGTTGCATGCCTTGAGAAACTTAATCTTGCATCTGTTGGGCTCATGCCTGTACCATTATCCACTATCTGGATAAGGGTTCTTCCGGAATCTTTGATAAACAATTCTATCTGAGTACTTCCTGCATCAACAGCATTCTCCAATAATTCCTTTACAGCAGATGAAGGTCTTTGAATAACCTCACCTGCAGCAATTTGATTGGCAACAGAATCAGGAAGTAATCGGATGATGTCGGACATTTTTAAAATTTCTGAAGGCAGTAAAGATAAGCACAATCAATGACAAGATATTTAAGCAATTCAATTGGTTTTACGACTTGAAAGTGAGTGATTTAAACCGAATAGTTGACTCTGGCACTGAATCTCTGCACGGTAAGTATCCGCATTCTGACATTGATACAATCTATGCAGAAAGCTTAATATAAATATATTTCTGAGCAATTTAGATCCTTGCTTGAATTTTCTACATCATTTTTTTATCTTGTTGAACGATCTAAAATAATTATGGAGAAAAAATTTAACAAAGCTGAAGCAGGATATCATATGCTACAGTTACTCTCAGCTGTGGATGGAAAATTTGGGCACAAGGAAGATTTGGTAATTACTAATTATCTTGTGGAAAACTATCCTTTTCATGTAGAAATGGATGGAGCTATGGAAGCATTGAGCAAATTAAATCCTTCCGACTATATCATTCATTTTCAAAAATGCATGGATGATTTTTTCCAGGACTCTGAAGAAAATGAAAGAACCCGCTTTTTAAAATTCGCAGTTGATCTGGTTAAAGCGGATGATAAAATTACAGAGGGAGAAAATGTGTTTTTAAAGACGCTATTTGATGCATGGGACAGTGCCCACATGGAATAATTTATTATTTCTTTAGCTTTTCCTTAAAGACCTTTTTAAATTTTTCAACCTTTGGTGCAACTACAAATTGACAATAAGGCTGATCACCGTTTTCAGTAAAATAGTTCTGGTGATCTGCTTCAGCCTTGTAGAAAGCAGAAAAGGGAGAAATTTCGGTAACGACAGACGAATCGAAGGCCTTTGATTCATTCAGCTTTTTCTTGTAGGTTTCAGCCAATAAATGTTGTTGTTCGTTATGATAAAAAATAACAGACCTGTATTGAGTTCCCACGTCATTGCCCTGTCTGTTCAATTGTGTAGGATCATGTGATAACCAAAATGCTTCCAGTAATTCTTCATAATTAAGTTTTGATGGGTCATAAACAACCTGCACAACTTCAGCATGTCCTGTTCGTCCTGTACATACTTCTTTGTAAGCAGGGTTTTTAATTGTTCCGCCCGAATAACCGGATTCAACCTTAATCACTCCGTCCAATAATTCAAATTGAGCTTCTGTACACCAAAAACAACCTCCTCCGAAAGTAGCAGTATCAGTGGCCGAGGCCATGGTGTTAATTTTTTCCTCCATGATTTTTTGTTCTTGTTTTGTTTCTGACTGCGCACAACCGGCCATAGAAAAACTCAGTAGTACCATGATTTGTATTAGACCCGGTTTGATCAGCTTGCTCATTTGATGAAATCAATTTTTAAGACTTTCTAAACAATCATAATTTAAAATTGTTTTCCTCGGGATTCCAGGTGAAAATCACTTCAAGTCAGCCCATTTATTGGATGTTAAGAAAGATCTGAAAAGCCTATAGCTTCTTTAATGCCGAATCATACCCTTTAGCTCTCCTCCAGGCAGCGAGCTGACCTAAATGCATGGCAGAATGTTCAATGCACATAAATGTGAGCAAATCAAGCATGGTAGGGAAGTATTCTTTGAATCGCCAGCCAACCTGCTTCCCGAACTCCTGTTCATCCATGGCGTTTATAAATTTAATTAGTTTTAGTGTCTTCGTTCGCAGTTCTGCTATAATTTTTTCTGAAGCAGGGTATTTCAAAATTTCTGATTCGGGCAAGGTGGGATCTCCGGGACCTTTGCGGCGAAAGAGCTGATCCCACTCTTCGGAAACATCATACCCTTCACCTAAATATTTGATGGTAAGTGACAGAGCCGTTACGAGATGTCCAAGCGTGAAGCCGGCATGATTTTCCAACCCGCGTCCGCCAGTTTCAAATCGTAACTCTTCGGGAATATCACAGACTAATTCTTCTGCATATTTCAAATTAAATTCCAAAGCATTAGTTAACATTTCCTTTAGCATCATGAAAAAATTATTCCGGGATATTTTCGAGTGTTATACCTATTGTACCATACAGGCCTAGCAATTCCCCTGAACCCTCATTATAAAGTTCAAGCTTTTTTGCCAGCCCGAACAGATCAGTATCAATATCATAAATGAGCAATAATCCATTCTCGTCTTTTTCCGGTTCAAGATCAGCTATCACCCAAAAATCTTCGTACTCGAGAGTTTCAGGAATAAAAAAATTACCTTCGAGTGGATCAATGAGAAATTCTTCAATCTTTTCAGACCAGCCTTCCGGCCAGTCAAATGAGTCACGATCTTCAAGTTCTGCCGATACAAGTTTAGAGATTTGCTTAGCATCCATATATTAAATAATTGTCAACATCATTTTAAGATTGATCTCCTTGCATTCAGGATTCAAAAATCAGGACAAAGATAAAAAGATTAGGGACAGATATTTATTGAAAATTCCCGAGAGCAAAGATGTTAAAGGAATGCAATTTCCAAAATCAGTTTTTGTGAATACTAAAATTTCCTTCAGCGAGAATAAGGTCTTTGTTATCGCCTGAAGTAATTACAATCTTGTATTCACCTGAATTAAAAAAATTCACGGCTGTAAGTGCATATGTCGAGGTTTTTTTCAGATCGAGAACTCTTTCGTCGACCCACTCATCTTTACCGGAAGAAATTTTGTACGCGGTAAATGAAAGCTTATAAATTTCTGGCAAGCTCTCTGAAGGAGTTACGTCTGCATAAAACAAAACCTGTGTGCCTTTTTCTTCAATCATTTCAAACTGATCTTTCGCAGGAGCAGGTTTTGGTTTTCCATATCCAAACTTGCTCGAGGCAGCGAGGTTATCAGTAATCGTCAGTTTGGATACGGTCTGTGCATGACTGTAAACGCAAAAAGCCAGCATGAAAATGAATAATGTTAAGCGAATCATATTGCTGATGGTGAATTAATCTTATCAATAATACAAAATTTAGAAAGACGACGCAAGCGTGAAAACCGCGTCCAATCGCAGTTTCCGGTCATCGGGCCCTTTTATTTCTTCCGGAAATGTCCAGCTGGAAACCGTTTTGAAACCGGATTTATAAAGAATGGACTCCAAGTCTGAAGCTTCATAAAGCGAAAACCCATGGCGCGAAAAGGGCAGTTCGATTAGACCTGACTTCGCCCTAAAACCAAGAATAAGACTTCCGGAAGGTTTTAGCACGCGTTTTATTTCATCGAGATAATTTTCAATCGGGTCCCAAAAGTAAAGAGTATTTATTCCGAAGACATAATCAAACATGGAAGTATCAAATTTCATTTTTCTGCAATTCCCATGAGTAATTTTAACTTTCCCGGCAGCTAAAAGGGAAGCATTAAATTTCTTTGCAGCCTCTACCATTTCTTCTGATAAGTCTATGGAAGTGTAGTCCATTTCCTTAGCACAATTGAGTATGGCAGGAATAAAAGCTCCGTTTGCAGGACCAATTTCAAGAACAGAGGAACCTGGTTGAGGAAAGAAACTTTTTGCAAACTCCTTGTATAAGTTTTCATTTGCTTTCTCCATCCAGTCACTGACTTCTATTGCCTTTGATCCGTTAGGTGTCCTGAGCTGTGCAGCCAGTTCTTTATCATCAAGTTGTTGCATTGGTAGCAGATTTAAGAAGGAAGAATCCAATGATGCCTGCGAAAAGTGAGGAACCCAAAATTGCAAGCTTCGCATTAAAAATGTGTTCAGGGTTATCGAAAGCCAACATGCCAATGAAAATTGACATTGTAAAACCTATGCCGGCAATAAAACCGACTCCGAGTAATTGTTTAAGTGTAGTTCCCTGGGGAATACGGCTGACTTTGGTATAAAGTGCCAGAAGTATGAATGAAAATATTCCAATCGGTTTTCCGAGTATTAAACCAAAAGCGATTCCCAAACTTTCAGACGTTTGAAGCTTGTCTAGAAATCCGCTTCCTAATACTATTGCCGTATTAGCCAGAGCGAATAATGGCATGATCAGGAAATTTACGGGCGTATGCAAGGCATGTTCCAGGGTGAGGAGAGGACTCTTTTCTTTAAATCCTTTTAATGGAAAAGTAAATGCCAGTAATACACCCGCTATGGTTGCATGAATTCCACTTTTGTAAACAAAATACCATAAGATCAACCCAAGCAAAAGATAGATGGTGACATACTTAACTCTGAGTCTGTTGAGTAGTATCAGTAATAGCAAAGGTATGCCTGCGAGCATTAAATAGTATGTAGAAATTGATTTGGTGTAAAAGAGGGCAATCACAAGGACTGCACCAAGATCATCAACAACTGCAAGTGCTGTTAAAAGAATTTTTAGCGATACAGGAACTCTGTTTCCCAAAAGCGAGAGCACACCTATTGCAAAGGCAATATCAGTTGCCATCGGTATTCCCCAACCTGATTGTGTATCGGTTCCTACATTAAATAACATGTAAATGCCTGCCGGAACTAACATGCCACCCAATGCAGCGGCGAAGGGGAGTGTTGCTCTTTTCAAGGAGGAGAGTTCTCCTTCGAATAGTTCACGCTTTATTTCAAGCCCGACAAGCAGAAAAAATATTGCCATCAAAGCATCATTGATAAAATGCCCAAGACTCATCCCTATATGAAAGTCGGATATGATGAGGCTGATTTCTTTATGCCAAAAGTGTGTATATGAATCCGAGTAAACTGAATTAGCAACAAATAAGGACGTGGCCGTACATAATATTAATAGGATACCAACAGTTCGCTGGTTTTGAATAAACTCAGTGAATGCTTCCGTAAATAGCGAGCCGGTTCGTATAATTCTTTTTCTAACCATAGATAGAATTCAATCTTGAAACTTGTCGCAAGTTCTAAAAAATAATTTAATTCGGAGAATCGAAAAATAGCAGCTTATTGTATAAGAACGCCGCTTAGCCTCATCAGATTAGCCTCGGAGATCTTTGCCTGGAATCTGGCGTCAACAAGCCTGTTCATGGCTTCTTCGTAGCTTCTTTGGATTTCCTTCAACTCAAGAATACTGCTGAGTCCTGTTTTAAAGCGTTCCTGCGAAATGAAGAGAATTTCTCTGGCGGCCAGAATATTATCTTCCTCAAGATGTAAAATGGAAAGTTGATCTTCAAAAACCTGAAAGGCTCTGATGATATCAGCATTAATCTTTTCTTCGGTTTGCTCCAGTCGAAGGTGGGAGTTTACCACATCCAGACGAGCAGCCTTCACGTTGCGGGAAAGTTTAAATCCGCTAAACAAAGGCATACTTGCAGTGATACCATAATTGAAACCTTGGTTTCTGTTTTCCCGAATAAATCCTGCATCATTTTCAGCATTTGAAAAATCATAGCTGCCATTTAATTTCAGTTCAGGCCAACGATCTGCCGAGCTTTCCTTTAATGCCAATTCCGAAATGAGCAATTGTTGCCGGTAATAAGAACGAAATTTATTCGATTCTTTTGACTTATTTTTCACATCATCAAGAGAAGGATTAAAAACCACACGAACTGAATCTTCCACCACAAAACCTGTTTCGAGCTTCCTTGATAATAATCGGTTCAACTCAATACTGGTTGACTTAATTTCAGAGCTTTGAGACATCTCCGCTGAAAGCATCGAATTTAAATCAGTCTTGGCATGCAGCACTTCCAGTTTAGAGCCTGAACCATTGCTCAATCTTCTTTCTGCTATGCTGACTCTTTCCTTTCCGAGTTGGATTTCTTCTCTGATGCTCTTAAGCAATTGCTGCTGTCTGGAGATCTCATAATATGCACTGGTGACACTTAGGTATACATCCTCCATTTGTATCTTTAATGTAGTACTTGCTTGGGATGACAATTCAGCCAAACGTCTCTTCGTGCTGAACATTTTTGTACCATCAAATATGGTCCAACCCAAAGATATGCCTGCATTCATATTTTCAGAAAGGGCATTATTCCTGTCTACCTGATCCCCATTCGAGTACTTTTGTTTGGTTGAATTATTGGATCGGGAGTAAGCTGCATCCAAATTCAGGTCAGGCAACATACCTGCTTCACCAGCATGGTTTTTAAGATCCTGTTTGCTTAATTCATTGCTAGAGATCAGGATGTCAAAATTATTTTCCAATGCAATTTTGACTGCATCTTCAAACTTTAGTAATGAATCCTGAGCATGAATAGAATTGCTCAACAATTGCGTCACTACGCAAAAGCAAAATGCTAAGACTCTATTTATACAGCGGGAAAATCGCATGAACATAAATTATTTATTCATTTTAAAATTACTCTTGATAATCGTAGCTGGATTTCTTTCTTGAAATGAAAGTGTACATTGCCGGGATCACGTAAAGTGTAAGCACGAGAGAAAATGCCAATCCACCGACTACAGCAATTCCCATAGGCATTCGACTTTGAGCGCCATTCCCAAGTCCAATTGCGATTGGCAATGCTCCTAGTATAGTTGCAAAACTTGTCATAAGGATTGGTCGAAGCCGCATTGTTGCAGCTTCTATCACCGCTTCGTGTATATTTTTCCCGGCTTCCTTTTGTTTATTGGCAAATTCAACAATCAAAATACCATTTTTAGTCACTAATCCAATGAGCATGATCATCCCAATCTGACTGAATATATTCAGAGTCTGATTAAACATCCATAGCGTAAATACTGCACCACCCAAAGCAAGTGGGACAGTGATCATAATTATTATGGGGTCAATAAAACTTTCAAATTGTGCAGCAAGAATAAGATATATCAAAATCAAAGCAAGGATGAAGGCGAATAGGATGTTAGAACTGCTCTCTGCAAAGTCCCTGGATGGACCGGTAAGTTCCGTATTGAATGTAGGATCGAGAACGGAATCCGATATTTTATTCATCGCATCGATCCCATCGCCAATAGTTTTACCTGGAGCAAGACCTGCAGAAACTGTCGCCGATTTAAAGCGGTTATGGTGATAAAGCTGAGGGGGATTATTTTCTTCCGAAAGATTCACCACATTATCAACCTGGATGAGTTGTCCTTCAGAATTACGCACATAGAGTGATTTCAAATCAAGAGGCTCATCCCTGTTTTTTCTGTCAACCTGAACCATCACCTGATATTGCTTTCCATTCATATTGAAATATGAAATTCTGCTGCCACTGTATGCAAGACTAAGAGTCTGTGCAATATCATCGACTGAAATTCCCAATGCCCGTGCCCGGTCTCTGTTAATATTTACAAAAAGTTCCGGTTTGTTAAATTTTAAATTTACATCGACTCCCTGAAAGGTTGGATCCTTGTATGCAGCATCGAGAAAATCGGGCAACTTTTCCTTTATCTTATCAAAAGTTGCATTCTGTATAACATATTGTACAGGTAATCCGCCACGGGAAACACCTCCTACACTAATCGTTTGTTCTTGTATAACGAAAGCCTTTCCTTCCGGAAATGTTCTCAACTGTTTTCCAAGAAAGTCGGCAATCTCTTGTTGCGACCTTTTTCTGTCCTTAGCTTCTTGAAGAGATAATCTTGAAAAGCCGGAATTTACAGCTCCTGAACCGGAAAATGAAGGGGCAGTTACCGTAAGCATTACTCTCTTTTCCGGGAGGGAATCTGTTACCATTTGACTGATCCTGTCCATGTATTCATCCATGTATTCATAGGAAGTTCCTTCAGGAGCGGATACTGCAAGACGAACCCAATTTCGATCTTCCAGAGGGGCAAGTTCAGATTTAAGGAGAGCGCCAAAACCAAAGATCATTGCAACAGGAAGTATAATTAAAACGAAAGCCCATTTTCTTCTTTTCATGAAGTTGCTTAGAGAAGTCCGGTACCTATCGTTTAAACTTTGGAAGAATGGTTCCGTCTTGGTATAGAATTTCGAATGGCCCTTATTTTTTCTAGCCAGCAAAACGTTTAGCACAGGAGTTAAACTCAAAGAAACAAAAGCAGAAATTAGGATGGCACCGGCCATAACAATGCCAAACTCTCTGAATAATCTTCCTACAAATCCTTCAAGAAATATTATGGGTAGAAAAACAACAGCCAGTGTAATGGAGGTGGATACAACGGCAAAAAATATTTCATTGGAACCTTCGCGTGCTGCATCCATTGGGCGCATTCCTGATTCCAGTTTTTTATAAATATTTTC
>Ga0138256_10006157_pt1 | contig 12692 bp, 12 predicted proteins | sample KNB2016incub_MG_FD_105486 | JGI IMG/M metagenome (GOLD analysis project Ga0138256, IMG submission 105486) | Active sludge microbial communities from wastewater in Klosterneuburg, Austria - KNB2014incub_MG | ecosystem: Engineered > WWTP > Activated sludge > Unclassified | place: Austria... | reverse complement strand
TATCGTCCTAAAAATGTTCGACCTTCTTCCGAAATCATTTCCGGATTCCATGATGGATCAAAAGTCAGGTTCAAATCTATTGAATATTCCGGAAACACTTGTTGTACTGCATTTCTAGCATTTTCTGTTATGGATTCACCCATCGGACAAAATTCAGTTGTTAAGGTCATTGTACATGCTATTTTTTTTGCTTCCTCATCGAAATTAATTTCATATATCAATCCTAAGTCAACAACATTGAGTCCTATTTCAGGATCATCAACATGCTCAAGTGCTGCCAAAGCAACTGTACACTTTAAATTGTTATTTGTTTTTACATTCATATTTGCCGGGGTTTATGTGCAACTACTTTTAAAACATTAAACACGTATAGTGAGGCTGCAGTAAGTATGAGAACAGCACCACATTGAATTAATAACAGTTGAATCATTAAACTACCTGTTACAAATAAAAGTAATCCTGCAATATAGGACATACTCATAACTTTAAAAGCTGTGTTACTAAATAAATCTTTTGGGTTAGGAGTTTTTCCGATTCCGGAGCGTTTATGATAAACCTTATTCCACACAATAAATGGTAGTGTTTTAAAGGTCATTCCCAAAATAATTGCAGTTATCCATCCAAAGAAAATTAAAAATCCATAACTCAAAGACAATGCAATATTTTCCTGCGCGTATAAGGTGGCAGTAACAATAGCAATAAGCAACAATATTAATGGAATTATTATCAGCATTACAGCAAGTAATGAAACCTTCATGGGCTCATCAACCTGTTTTCTTATACGATGTTTGAAAGCCGAATAGCAATAAAAAATGAAGAGTGCAATTCCTGCAAAAAGCATTAGCCAGGGCAATAAAATAACTTCTGTAATTTTAATAAAATAGAAAATCAGGATATAAGATATTAGCGCCCCGTTTATGAGTACAAAAATCCACTTCAGCAGTTTTGTGCTGGTATATTTTGAAATCAAGAACATGGGAATCAGTCTTGAGCCTACACCTATTATCAACATCAGAAACCAGCCAATTACACCTGCATGCACATGAAGTGGAAGGTAGTGTAAAGAATCATGCGGAAACATATTGAAAGTAAAGTTATATACTAAGGCAAGTCCTAAAGCACCTGTAAGAAACAACCACAATACCGAGGTAAAAACAAATAAAGCGTGTATGTTTTCTTTCTTGCTATGCGACATGCTTACCCCAAGATTAATTAAATATGCAATGATTGACAATAAGATGAATCTGCCACCCCATTTGGCAGGATTGTGCATGTTGAATGCATAAAATCCATAGACTAGTAATGGAATACCAATTCCGGCAAAAACAAATGAAGCATATGCTAATTTATCACTGTAAAGTTTTCCTTCAATCAGTACAGGTACAAGTTGATGACTAGCACCTAGAATAATCATTGTTCCCCAACCCAATGCCATCAGGTGTGTGATGGCTAAAATGTGAGGCTGAAAGTAATGATCTGTAAAAGCAGAAGAAGACGTTAAAAGTAGTATGGCAGAAATTAAAAAAGCAAATGCGGCATAAATATAAAAGGGCAACACTACTTTATAGGAGGTTGTTTTTATAGAATCAGTAATGATCATACTTTAATTCATAACATCTTAAAAATAAGCAGGTGCACTTCACCATCAGAAATTTCTTTTATTCGATAATCGAATTTTTTTTCAGCTAATTCGGGTAGCAAAAATACAGGAATACGTTTATGATAAACATATAATGCATAATCAGATGGTAGTTTTTCTAATGAATCAAGAATGGTTAACATTGGAAGTGGCATCTCCAAAGCACGAACATCAATAGTTTGAAGTTTGTTGCTGTAATGTTGTATCATTTCATCCCATCCACCAGAAGCGTTAATAGCAGGATTTATTTCGCCCTTGTTGTCTGACTTTTTGTAGAAGTATGTTTCTATGAGGTCATCACTAATGGTGTCTGTATAAGTTATAAAACCTTTTTTCTCTAACATGTTGATGAGTGGAGTAGGCTCAAAAGTGTTAATGATTTTTAAGCATTTTCCCGCTTCCAGACTGTTGACTTTTTCAAGAATCAGGTTTAATGGATCACTGCCTGTAGCTAAAACAGGTCTTACATCAAGTGAAACAATATTCTCCTTTTTTAATGAATTAAAAACCTCAGGCATTTTACTGACCGGTTTCTCAATTGCTTGAATTGTGCTGTCAATCTCAAAACCTAAAGGTTGCAGCTTTACAAAAAAGTCATTTACACTACATCCACCAATTTTTGATGCCATTGCCAAACTTGTACGACCTGCCATAATTTTTCTTAACAACGGATTACGTAGTTTTTCAAACTTAGGACTGATACTTACAATAGCATCAAGTGCATCGGCATTGTGTTTTAGTATAGTAGCAATTTTTGTATTGGCATTTATAGTCATCGAAGAACATTTAATAACAGTACATAATTATAGTAAGATATTGGTTTGATTCACTGTTTTAAACCGTTATAGCACCAATCAGTAATGTACATTCTAAAGGTGTATTGTTTTGTATGGCATGCTTTTTCGCTGTTGGAAAAATAAAAAACTCACCCGGTTGACCTGAATAATGCAGGCCTTCGATAAAAAACTCCGGATTGCCTTCTAAGACAAATGCATATTCTGTTTTGTCCGGATGTATATGTTCCGGATACTTTGCATGTGGATCAATTTTTACTAACTTAACTGTGCCATTGTTGAGATTCAGTAAATCTTTGCCGTAAAAACCACTCACTCTTCCTGATGTCCACGTTTGAAGTGCAGGGTTTATAGTATTTTCCATTGTGTAATTATTTAAAATTTAGTGTTCAGAATACTTTGAATTTGGAAAAACGGGCTTTTTCAGGTTTAATTTATAAAGATGAAATTCACTCATATAGAACCTGACATAAATACAGAGCTAAAATTGCATTTGGTATCACAAACATAACAAACCATACCTTTCTGCTGCTCTGTATTTATTGACTTTTCGTCTATGTCAGATTTAATGAAACACTATCGGAATTAAATGAACTCTAAAGTAATACTAAATGTTTTTTTTATTTTGTTATCAGCTCTTTTTCAAGCTCTATTGCTTTTGGAAAAAGAATGTTGTTTTCCAGATGCACATGAGTATGCAAATCTTCTTCAAATTCTTCAAGTAACCTGAACAGTAAACTGTAGCTGGCACAAGCATCTTCAGGTAAAGAAAAATCATTACTGAGTGTTCTTATTTCACTCATGTTTTTTCCTGCCGACTCATGTTCAATCTCCATCATATTGATTGGACCTTTTACTGATCCGTTCGATGATTGCTGAAAAGATTCTTTGTTGTTTTTTGCTGCTGCCATGCGTTTAATATAAGGAAACAACACTTGCTCTTCTTTCACCAGATGTGATGAAAATTCTGAACTGATTGCCTCAACCAACTGATTTATTCTTAATAACTCAGGGTGATTGTGCCCATGTACCCTTGCAACTTTAGCAGCATATCCGCTGATTTCAGGAAGGTTATTTTTTACATACGTGTGATGTGTGTTCACAATATAATCTGCCAGAAAATCCAGATTCCATTCATTGTAGGGTAGTGGTCTGTTGGAAACTACTTTTTGTGCTTTCTGTAACTCTTGTTCAACTAGGGTAACATCAATTCCTTTTTCTTCACAAGCTTGTTTAACCGTTTTCTTTCCACCACAGCAAAAATCAATACCATATTTTTTAAAGATTTGTGCCTTGTGCATGTCTTTTGCTACAATTTCTCCGAGGGTCTCATCGCTTTCGCCACTAATGCGTTTTGAAATTTTTACTTTCCACCACTGGGGACCTTGTTCCAGATATTCCCATGTAAATATGTTGCCACGTTCACCTAAAAGCTGATAATAAAGAGGCTTTGGGTCATGATCGTTATGAATAGTTAAACTCTCTCCCGGACTCAGTTCATCAAAGCGTGCGAAAATGGTAGGATGTTTCATTCTTGGCTCTAATAACGTTACGTTTAAAATGTTGTCAACTTCTGCTTGCATAATAATATGTGTTTGTATAATTAATGGCACAAAAGTAATCAAAGAATTCCAATAAAAGTAAATAAATACTTTTAATATTTACTGATTTTTGTCAGTAATTCGTCAGTTTTTGGTGATTGCCATCAAAAGAAATGAATAATATACTATTCCTAATACTTCAATGTAATGGGGTGTTTAATGCTCTGGTTTAGTCACAGAAAAAAATAGAGAGAAGTTTATTCTTTGTTTTCTTCTGAAAGTGCCGCTTCAATATTTTTATCAGGAATTACCCAAAGAACAGCTGGTATGACAATCAAAATCATACTAATCCATGTTTGCATAAATGCCATCAGGCCGGCTAGTATGTAAATTGCAAATGAGATCATTCCTTTGGTTTTCTGTTTTTTAACAGCTTCAATAAGTTTGGTAGAATAAATATGGTGTGACATGATACACATTTGAAGAGCATAGAAGGCAATAGCACAAGCAGCCAAATTAACAGCGTAAATAAATAGTGGTATTTTCTCTGTAATATTTTCACCCATCCACGCACTAGTAAATGGCAGTAGTGAAAGACAAAATAGTAAACCCATATTGGCCCAGATTATTTTTCCGTTTACGTGATGAACGGTGTGCAATAAGTGATGATGATTGCCCCAATAGATTCCAACATAAATAAAGCTGATTACGTAACTAAAAAATACCGGCCATAAAACTATAAGTGCTTTTAAACTTGTTTCATGCGGTACTCTTAATTCTAAAACCATGATGGTAATTATTATGGCAAGCACACCATCGCTGAATGCTTCAAGTCTTGTTTTATTCATTTGTGTAGTTAATGTCAGGTGATTATAAAATACTTTTTTTAGAAGGAGTTATTAATTTTGTTGCTTATTGATTTTTCAAAACAAAGACTGCTTGTTATATTTTCATACGGGCCGTAGTTTTTCGTTTTTTGAAATTGATGTTTTTGATAAAGTCCTATTGCTTCTTTCATTTTATCACCGGTTTCAAGAATGCATTTTTTGAATTGAAGTTCTGTTGCCCATTTTTCTAATTCATTTAATATTTCAGAAGCAATACCCTGACAACGAAAATCTGGTGCAACATACATTCTTTTTATTTCAACAGTATCTGAATCAAATTCTTTAAATGCTCCACAACCTACAGGCAATTCATCAACATAGGCTATTATTACATTGTTGATTGCATCTGAATGGTTGTATTGTGCAAAGAAATCATTTTTGTCTCCATTTTTAATTTTTAAATCTTTATCAAGTTCTGTTACTAATTTTTTAAAGTTTATATCTTGTGATGTAGCTCTAACTGTTTTTATTTTCGACACTTTAATATTGGTTTAAATTATTACTGTAAAAATATAAATACAATTTAAAAAGTAAAAAGCAAGGTTGCCACAATATTTTTAAGTCAGAATATTACTTAGCTATTGGTTAAATTATTTGTATTAATATTATATTCAGAAAACAAATTTAAGTTTGCTGAATATATAAACACTACGGCAAAACTAATCTATTTTGTTATTTTAAAATTATAGCTATATGAAATTGCAAAACTGGTGGTTTACCACATTACTTGGAACGGAAGAATCAATATTACCCCCACTAAAAGGCGACATAAAAGCGGATGTTGTTATTGTTGGAGCAGGAGCAGCAGGCTTGGCTGCTGCCCATAGGTTCATAGATAAAAAACTTAAAGTTGTTATACTAGAAAAGAATATTTGTGGTGGTGATACGTCCGGAAAGAGTGCCGGATTTTTGACTCCCGACAGTGAGCTGGAGTTGTCACAGCTGATTCGCAGATTTGGAATTACAGGTGCAGCAGACCTCTGGAAAATTGCAACTACAGGTGTAAAAATGATGCATAGCATTGTTGAAACCAATAATATAGTTTGCGATTTTCAGGTTCAGGATAGTTTGTTTTTGGGCATTGGCAAAAGCGGCTGGCAAGACATTATTGAAGAAATGGAGTCCAGAAAATTATTGAAATTCGATCAGCAACTCTATACCAAAGAGAACATTAGAAGTATCATCGGATCTGATGCTTATTCAGGTGCAGTTCGTTACACAGGCACTTTTGGCATTGATGCACTTTTGTATTGTCAGGGAGTGAAGAAATTGTTACTGGAAAATGGAATTGAAATTTATGAATCGTCAGAAGTTGTTAAAATTGAAGATCATTGTGTAAGAACACACTTAGGCTCTGTTAAGGCCGATCAGGTTATTTTTTGTGCTGATAAGCTACAACATGAATTGACACATTATGCCGATAAAGTTTATCATGCACAGACATTTCTTTCTGTGAGTGAACCAATGAGTGATGCTATGATTGCTGACCTGTTTCCGTCAGGCAAGTTTCAGTGCTGGGATACAGATGTGGTTTATTCCTATTTCAGACTTTTGGGAAGTAATCGTTTATTGTTAGGTGGTGGCGATATGTTGACTACTTTTTCTAAACAAGATGTTAACTCTTCAATTGTTATAGATAGGGTTATCAAAAAATTTAAGCATAAATTCCCTCAATTTAATAATCTTGAATTTGTTCAATATTGGCCGGGGCGAATTGATTGTACACGTGATTTATTGCCAACTATTGCAAGAGATGAAAATAAAAAATGGTTGCATTTTGTTTTAGGCTGCGTAGGACTTCCCTGGGCAACTTTTTGTGGCGACTTTGCTGCACGACATGCGTATGATGACAGCGCCTGTGACGACCATCATTACTATGATTATCTTAGACCCGACAGAGGATTTTTTGTCCCACTTTGGCTCGAAAAAATCTTGAGCAAACAAATAGTTTTTTCACTCAACAATGGTTGGGCCAAATATTATCAGATTGATATAAACACTGCAGAAACAAAACGTATCACACGCATGCGTGAAGCTGAAAATGCTAATCTGCAATAGTTGATTTTTTGTGATAAATATTATACTTCCTTCAACATCAAAAATTAATCTGATTTTTAGTTTCAACTGACAGATATTTGTTCAGTGAATAAATAGTTGTTTTGATTCGAATCTACTTCTATTTCTATATTTTTGTTTTTTTATGTAACATTAAAGAATGGCAATATCAATAAAGACACGTTTTCTGGATACAATTCGCATGGTGAATAAACTGCCTTTGGTAGAAAAATGGTTGGTTCAACAGTCGCAAAACAAACATAGTATTGCACGGAAATTAGTTGGCAGTCAGTATTTGTACAAACCCGGTACCATTCGTAACTGCACCAGAAACGGCATTAATTATCAATTGCACATTAACGATTATCTCGATCATGGTATCTATTTCGGCATGCAAGATCATCTCGATTTTGACAGAGAAAGTCTTCTCAGTTTCATAAAACCTGATTCGAATATTTTGGATATAGGTGCCAATATTGGTGATACCACCTTACAAATGGCAAAAAAGTTAAATGGCAAGGGTCAGATATTTTCATTTGAACCATCACCGGCTGTTTTTGAACGAATGAAAACCAATGTAAGTCTCAATAACTTTAAAAACATTAATCTTTTTAATGCAGGAATGGGTGATGAAGTTGGAGTGCTCAATTTAATATCTCATGGAAGCAATCATTCAGGGGGGGCATTTATAAGTAAGGATGCAAACGATGCTATCAAAGTCGCAGTCGCAACAATTGATAAATTTGTTGCTGACCAAAAACTTTCAAAACTTGATTTTCTAAAAATTGACACCGAAGGTTTTGAGGTTTTTGTCATTAAAGGTGGTGTAAATACTTTTCGGAATTTGAAGCCTTCATTGTTTATCGAAGTCAGTGATTCACTACTGCAGAGAGCAGGCACTTCCGCAAAAGAACTTATTAATCTGTTAAATGAGTTGAATTATCAATGTGTAAGAGTTGACACTCAGGAAAATATTACCGGAGATTATAACTTTGCCAATCAGCATTTTGATATTTACTGCACACCGCTTACATAGTTGAGATTGAGCTAATTAGGTGTTATAATTGATTGCCTGATATTTCAGAAAAAAAACTATCTTTGCCCGCTCAAATTTTTGCAGAAACAATGACTGATAAAAAATCAACCGGTTTTGATGTAGAAGAATCCTTTGATAGGGCTGAATCCTATATACACGAAAACAAAAAGAGTCTCACCATAATACTTGTAGTTGCAGTAGTATTGGTTGGCGGATATTTTGCATACAATCAATTTATTGTAAAGCCTCAGCAGGCTAATGCCGAGAAACAAATGTTCATGGCGGAATATTATTTCAAAAATGATTCATTGGATAAGGCTATCAAGGGCGATGGAAACTTTCCAGGTTTTGAAGAAATTATTTCCAGCTATGGTTCATCTAAGTCTGCTAATCTGGCACACTATTACCTTGGTGTAAGCTTGCTTCGTAAAGGTCAATACGATGATGCTATTGCTGCTTTATCTAAATACGATGCCGAAGACGATATTACCGGTGCCATTGCATTAGGTTGCATTGGCGATGCCTACATGGAAAAAGGCAATAAAGAAGAGGCAATGAGCTTTTATAAAAAAGCATCGGATTATGATCAGAATCAATTTACAGCACCAATATATCTGATGAAACAGGCAATGATTTTAGAAATGAACAACGACTATAAATCTGCCTACGATATCTATAACAGAATAAAGAGAGACTTTCCAAACTCCACAGAAGCCCGTCAGGTTGCCACCTACATGGCACGTGCAGAAGCACACATGAACTAATATTCATGGCACTGTATCAGGAAAATAATGCTATATATAACCCTGCTGAATATCCTGATGCTTCTTCAGTAAAAGTAGGAATTGTTACAGCAAGCTGGAACAGTAAAATCACTTCAAAACTTTTTGACGGAGCTGCAGAGGTTCTTAAAAAATCATCTGTAAAAGAAAATAGCCTCATCAGCATTCAGGTTCCGGGTAGTTACGAACTCACTGCCGGTGCACAATGGCTTTTTCAGCATCATACACCGGATGTTGTCATTGCATTGGGCTGCGTCATTCAGGGCGAGACACGTCATTTTGATTTTATCTGTCATGCAGTTGCCAATGGACTGAATCATGTTTCTTTAAAATTCGGCAAGCCTGTAATTTTTGGTGTACTCACTACCGACAATGAAATGCAAGCCCTTGAACGTTGCGGAGGCACTCACGGACATAAAGGGCGCGAAGCTGCTTTCACTGCTTTGAGTATGGCACTTCTCAAATCACCTGCTGCCAAAATCGGTTTTTAAATTTAAAATTGATTTTTGACTGATTAAATTCAGTAACTGTTCTGTTTATTTTTACAATAACGTGATGCTGTATTCTTTACTTTAGCACATTGTAAAAAATTACTATGCCAGTTAATAAAGAAGCACTCGATTATCATGCATCCGGTCGTCCGGGCAAAATAGAAGTAATACCCAGTAAACCATACAGCTCACAACGCGATTTATCATTAGCCTATTCGCCCGGTGTTGCAGAGCCCTGCCTCGAGATTGAAAAAAACATTGACAACGTCTATAAATACACTGCCAAAGGAAATCTTGTTGCCGTAATCTCTAACGGCACTGCTGTCCTTGGCCTTGGCAACATAGGCCCCGAAGCATCAAAACCTGTCATGGAAGGCAAAGGACTTCTGTTTAAAATTTTTGCAGACATTGATGTATTCGATATTGAAATCAATCAAACCAACGTTGATGAATTTGTAAATACTGTAAAAGCTATTTCACCAACTTTTGGTGGCATCAACCTCGAAGACATTAAAGCACCCGAATGTTTTGAAATTGAAAGCCGCCTGAAAAACGAGCTCAACATTCCTGTCATGCATGACGATCAGCATGGCACGGCCATCATTAGCGGTGCAGCACTCATCAATGCATTGGATATTGTAAACAAAAAAATTGACCTCGTAAGAATTGTTGTCAATGGAGCAGGAGCATCGGCAATCTCCTGTACCAAACTTTTTGTTTCGCTTGGTGCACAGAAAAAAAACATCACCATGCTCGACAGCACAGGTGTAATCAGAAAAGACCGGGAAGGTTTAGACGTCAACAAAAGCGAATTTGCTACTGACAGAAACATTAACACACTGGAAGAAGCCATGCATGGTGCCGATGTATTTATCGGTCTCAGCAAAGGAAATATTCTGAGTGCCGCCATGCTCAAATCTATGGCGGAAAAACCTGTTGTTTTTGCTATGGCCAATCCCAACCCCGAGATTACTTATCCTGATGCCAAGAGTGCACGCGAAGATGTAATCATGGCAACAGGCCGCAGCGATTTTCCCAATCAGGTAAACAACGTTATTGGTTTTCCATTTATTTTCAGAGGCGCATTAGATGTTCGTGCAACAAAAATCAACGAAGAGATGAAACTGGCAGCGGTGCACGCCATTGCGCAGTTGGCACGGCAGCCCGTTCCGGAAATGGTTAACCTTGCCTACAACACAAAAAACCTGCAATACGGCCCCGAATACATCATCCCCAAGCCACTCGACCCACGATTAATCTACACCGTTGCACCTGCTGTGGCTCGTGCCGCTATGGAAACAGGGGTGGCACAGGTTAGCATCAACAACTGGGAACACTATGTAGAAGACCTCAAAAAACGACTCAACCTCGACAACAAACTCATTCGTGCCATCGTAACACGCGCCAAACAAAACCCGCAGCGAATAGTCTTTGCCGAAGCCGACAACTACAAAATTCTAAAAGCAGCACAACAGGTCAAAGAAGAAGGCATTGCTCGACCCATTCTGCTTGGTAACCGCGAGCGTATAAAACAAATCGTTACAGAAAACCACATTGACATAACAGACATTCCTATTGTTGACCCACGTGTTGACACAGAACACCTCAACACCTTTGGCGAACTCTTTTTCGAAAAAGCAAAACGCAGAGGCTTCTCTGTTTACGAAGCCAAAAAAGTTATGCGCGAAAGAAACTACTACGGTGCTATGATGGTAGAAACCGGACAGGCCGATGCACTCATCTCAGGACTAACACGCAACTATGCCGACACCATACGTCCTGCTTTACGAATCATTGGTGTGCAGGAACATGGTACCCGCGTTGCAGGCATGTATATCATGATGACAAAAAAAGGACCTTTGTTTTTTGCAGATACTACCATCAACGTAAACCCCACATCAGAAGACTTGGTTGAAATAACGCTGCTCACCGCCAAAGCTGTGCAGCAATTCAACATCAAGCCACGCATTGCACTCTTGTCTTTCTCAAACTTCGGCACGTCAAACGACCCCTCTGCAATACGAATCAGAAAGGCTGTGGAAATAATGCACGATAAATTTCCGGGCATGATAGTAGATGGCGAAATGCAGGCAAACTTTGCACTTAACATGCAGATGCTGCACGACAGTTATCCCTTCTGCGAACTCATCAATGGTGGTGTCAACACACTCATCTTTCCAAACCTCGATGCCGGAAACATTGCATACAAACTTCTGCAATCTATGGAAGCAGCCGAAGCCATTGGCCCTGTGCTTCTGGGCATGAAAAAACCCGTACACATTCTTCAACTTGGCAGCAGTGTCCGCGACATTGTGAACATGGTTACCATTGCTGTTATTGATGCACAAAGCAGGAAGCAACAGTAGCATTTTGTCTTTGTGTAGAGAATTTTTTGGAGCACAAGCTTCAGTAACTCCATCAGTGGTTCCGTCCTGCTGTCGCCCCGGTGCATGGCACCGCTCTCGCACATAATCCTTGCAGGTCTCCATCAGGGCTAATAGCATCGGCATAAAACATTTTCATGCTGTATAATTATTTGGGCTTAACACTTTTCACCTCATCGCTTTTTCCTTTTACATTGTACGTTAAGTATTTTACTTTCTGCATACCCTGTGCTATAACTATGTCACCCACCTGCTTAAAATTGTCACCGACCTTTTGAGCATTAAACAGCTATTAGGTCATAAAAGTCTGTGCACTACCATGATATATACACATGTAAGTAAAAACACCTAAGCAAAATACAAAGCTCGTTAGACAAAATAGGGTATGAACTGTAAATTTGTACAACTTCTTAATACCGCTATATTTGTGAGGTATTCGGCATGTTTTAGATGAAAAACTTCTTATATATGAATGTTACAGGCAATGCTATTGCGACATCCGTTCAAAATCGGCAGACGGATTAAACCAATCATCTTTCACTATATGACCAATAGCAATGATTTTAGAAGCGAACCCTGCACCACCTTCATATTTTACTCTAACTGATTTGCCTTTGATTTTATCCCAACTTTCAACACCTGCAACCTGCATACACCTGAAAATAAAATGACCTGCAAAATCACCTTTATTTGTGTGGTGCTTAAAGTCTTTTGGCAGGTATAAAACATGACCGCCAAAACCTTGATGACCGCCATCACCATAATCAAGATGAAGCCATGCTGTCAATAGTCCTCTATCACCTGTATCAAGTGAAGTGCTTTCAATAATTGCATTTCTGATTTCTGTTTCCATTTTAAAATTTCATTAAGCACTGCCTGTAACATGGTATTGGCAATACCCGCAGGACAGTTTGTTTATAATTTAAAGTTTCTAAGTTGCGGGCATCGCCAATACCCGAACCGTCAGGCTGTGAAAAAAGTCATTTTCTTTTAAAATACTGCTTTTAAAATTAATGTAGAAGTGCTCTTCTCTGTTTTAAGATGGCTTGATTTTATGCAGCGATATTTTCTTGGAAAAAATTA
>Ga0138256_10006156_pt1 | contig 12694 bp, 9 predicted proteins | sample KNB2016incub_MG_FD_105486 | JGI IMG/M metagenome (GOLD analysis project Ga0138256, IMG submission 105486) | Active sludge microbial communities from wastewater in Klosterneuburg, Austria - KNB2014incub_MG | ecosystem: Engineered > WWTP > Activated sludge > Unclassified | place: Austria... | reverse complement strand
TTACCTACATTTGGCAGACCAACAATTCCGCATCTGAATGACATTTTATAAGTTTATATTATAAGAATAAATTAAATAGAATTAAATATGTGATACCAAAGAACATTGGGATGGTAAAGTTATCATCGATCTTTAAGGGGATCAATTCGAAAGCTGTTGTTAAAAATAATGTAATCGTTGCAATTATCAACTCTGAATTAGTATCAGTAATTTTAGGAGTCAGTAAAACAATGATGATTCCGGAGATGAAAAATCCGATACTTCCTTCAAGCGTCTTATTTCCGATTTTCGTTTTACCAAATATCTTTCCGCTGAATGCAGCAAAAGTATCGCTGAAAACTAGCACCAGCATTGACATAACAGCAACAGGTTTTGGAAATACTATTACACACATTAAAAAAGCTAAAACAAGATATGTACCTCCGGTAAAAATTGTTTTTTTTCCACCGACCTCATGAGACCTAAGAATATTACCAAAGATCTTCATAAAGAATCCCTGAAATCCCGGATGTTTGAATCTGTAATAATCAATAGTTATCATGAGGATTGTCTGTACTGACAGAAACAAAATGAAAAATTCTCTGCTCCCAAAAAATATGTAAGCAATAGGAATTATCGATGAGAAAAGGTGAATGCCCTTTCTAAATAATTCATTTTTAAGATCGGTCTTTTTAATACTTTCCAAATGTCAAAAAAAAAGCGAGTTAAATTCTCGCTTTTTATTATATAAATTATTTTGAAGTTTAATTTGCAAGTGCAATGTCACCAGGAGCGAATTTGTCATCCTCGACTTTTTTCTTTTTGCCTTTTGAAAGTTCACCGTCATTTTTTAACTCTTCATTTTTTTCAGGTTTTTCATAAGGTGGTAATTCTTCACCTCTCATTATCATATCTATTTCAAATGAATCAAGAGTTTCTCTTTCTAAAAGTGCATCTGACATTATATGGAGTTTGTCAATATTCTCATTTAGAAGTCTTTCTGCTTTATCCATACCTGACTGAATTATTCTTTTAATTTCATCATCTATCAGTATCTGGGTTGATTCACTGTAATCTCTGTGCTGGTTTATCTCCCTTCCCAGAAAGATTTCTTCCTGTTTCTGACCGTAAGAAATTGGTCCGAGCTTTTCACTCATTCCAAATTCACAGACCATTCTTCTTGCCATGCTCGTTGCTCTGTCAATATCGTTACTGGCACCTGTAGTATATTCATTGAATATTAATTTCTCTGCAGCTCTACCTCCCATTGCATATGCAAGCATAGCTTCAAGATATTCTTTAGAGTAAGTATGCTTTTCATCTATCGGTAGATATGTGGTCACACCTAAAGCTCTTCCTCTTGGGATAATAGTTACTTTATGAACGGGATCAGACTCAGGGATCATCTTTGCTACGATTACGTGACCGCTTTCATGATATGCGGTTGTCTTTTTTTCTTTATCTGAAATTATTAAACTTCTTCTTGCAGTTCCCATCATCACTTTGTCTTTGGCTTCTTCAAAGTCATTCATTGTTACATTATCAGAATTCCTTCTGGCTGCTAATAAAGCAGCTTCATTAACTAAGTTAGCAATATCAGCTCCAGAAAATCCGGGAGTTCCTTTTGCAATAATGTCTATACTTATATCATTTGCTAAAGGAGTTTTTCTTGTGTGAACTTTCAGAATTCCTTCTCTTCCTTTTACATCAGGTCTGTCAACAACAACTTGTCTGTCAAATCTACCCGGTCTTAATAATGCAGGATCAAGTATGTCAGGTCTGTTAGTTGCTGCAATTATAATTACGCCGTTATTCTGTTCGAATCCATCCATCTCAATAAGAAGCTGATTCAGAGTTTGTTCTCTTTCATCATGTCCGCCTCCAAGTCCTGCACCTCTGTGTCTACCCACTGCATCTATTTCATCTATAAAAATTATACAAGGGGCATTTTTCTTTCCCTGTTCAAAAAGATCTCTTACTCTGGAAGCTCCAACGCCTACAAACATTTCCACAAAATCTGCACCTGATATAGAAAAGAATGGAACACCTGCTTCACCTGCTACAGCTCTTGCCAGCAAAGTTTTACCGGTTCCGGGAGGACCTAATAAAAGAACACCTCTTGGAATTTTTCCACCGAGCTTTTGAAATTTAGCGGGAGTTTTTAAAAATTCTATTATCTCTGATAACTCTTCTTTGGCTTCATCTGCGCCAGCTACATCATTGAATGTAACTTTTGTACCAGTCTCGCTCAGAAGTTTTGCTTTGGATTTTCCGAATGAAAAAATATTCTTTCCACCTCCGGCTCCACCTGACTGCATTCTTCTCATTATGATTATCCAGAATGCTATAATCAGTATCCATGGCAATGCTCCAAGCAATGGTGCCATCCATCCGCCGTCATCTTTTTCAATATTGAACTGAACTCCGCTTTCCGTCCAGGTCTTTACGACATTATCATCGATGTTTGTATAAGGAAGGAATACGTTAAATTTATCTATAGTAACAGATCTTCCTCCGACTGTTATGGTTTCTGGAGATTTTAATTTTCCAAGAAATTCATAATTATTGTCAGATTTTTTGATTACTGCACTTTCAATTTTTTTATCATTAAGGAATGTTAAGTACTGATCGTATTTCAATTCGGAAAATTTTCCGTCACTGCCTTTGGTATAAACCATGATCAGAAAAAAGCCGATGAGAATTGCACTCCAGCCTAATACGATCTTAAATACTCTGTTCCAGTTGAACTCTTCGCTGTTATTATTTTTTTTAGGAGTTTTATTGTTAGTCATTTTTTTTTGGATTTAACTTTTTAACACATATATAGCATTTAAATTCCTGTATTTCTGGGCATAATCAAGTCCGTAACCTACTACAAATTTGTTGTCAATCTCAAATCCAATATAATCAATTTTGAAATTCAGATTGGAAACATTTTTTTTAAAAAGCAGACTTGCGAATTTAAGAGAAGCGGGTTTATGCTTTTCGATCAATTTTTTTATAAAGATCACAGAAAGACCTGAATCTACAATATCTTCCACTACGATTATATCTTTGTCCTTTATATCACAATTAAGTTCTTTCAGCATTCTTACTTGACCTGAAGTGATCTTTTCGTCTCCATAGCTTGAAAGTTTCAAAAAATCTATTTCACAATCAATTTTTAACTCACGGATAATATCGGAGAGAAATATAAAGGAACCGTTTAATATACCAATAAATATGGGTTTTTTTCCTTTATAATCTTTGTTGATTTGTTTTGCAATCTGTTTAACTCTTTTTTGAATTTTATCTTTTGAAATAAAACTTTTTAATTCACTCTGATCTTTTCGGGGCAAATTTCTGTAATTTTTTATTTAGGAAAAATCTTTAAAATTAAAAAAACCCACTGAATATTTATACAATGGGTTTTATTAAAAAAAAAATTGTCAATTAAATATTCTCTTCGGCAAGTATTCTTTTATTCTTTCTGATCGCTCTTTCTTTATCCATCTTTTTTTCTACTGATGGTTTTGTAAAGAACATCCTTCTTCTGAATTCTTTTAACAAGCCTGACTTTTCATACTTTTTTTTGAATCTTTTCAGAGCTTTATCTATAGACTCACCGTCCTGTACCAGTACTTTTAACAAATTATTTACCTCTTTTCTTTTAAAAATTTTATAAATATAATTAATTTCGATTTTTATTACAATGAAAGTTTCAATAAGTTTTTAAAAATGTTTTTTATATAAAACAAAATTTCTTAGAACTGTTTAAAACTCTCCTGCTTCAACTTTTCCGCTTGAATATGCGAATCCTGAAAATCCTTCATTACAAGTACTTTGTCATAATATAAAATAGCAGTTGACCTGTTTCCTTTTACATCATTCAGCATTCCCTGAAGAAGATAAATAAAAGCAGTAAATGCATGTTCATTATCCTTGTCAATTTCTTTTGTAATTTCTTCAGCAGTATTTATATATTGTTCCGACTCGAGTAACCTGTTCAGCTTGGCATAACTTAAAGCAGTATAATAATTTGATTCTCTTTTCAGGAATTTACCTGTATATCCTTTGACTCCGCTATCACATTTTTCGGTAACACTTTTCCATCCCGACAGTGCTTCATTCCATTTCCCCAGACCGGCATAGCTGTTAAATAAATATTTCTCAAAAGTCGGATTCTCGGGATATTCCTCATGAAGCGGTAAAGAGTATAACTCAGTCTCCAGATAATTTTTTTCATAAATGAGATTCAGATATGCAAGAACAAATTTTGCTTCAGTCTTTGCATAGACTGAATTTACTGAAGTCTCTTTGATCTGTGCCAGACCTTTTAACTTATCACCTTTAGGGAAAATTATCATAAGTGGTTTTACAACAGGATATCTTTCGGGAATGTAATCAGCGAAATAATTATACAGACCGACTCCGAATATAACTTCTTTGTTATTTTTATTAAGTTCATGTGCCTGCTGAAGAAGATTAAGTGCTTCCTTACCATCTTCCGCCGCTTTGAGCCAGCTTTCCCTGATACTGTTTACCAGACCTCTGTAACCAAGAGCTCCTCCTTTATAAAACATTGCCATATCATCATTCTCATTTTTATCAAGCTTTACATCACATACTTCTATTACTTTATCTACTCTTTTTTCAAACTCATCATCAAGAAATTCATTTTCCCTGTCCACATTTATTTTCCACCAGTCGACCATTGTAAGAAAAAAATAACCTGAAGGATTTGACGGATCATTTAAAATTACCTGATTAAATTCAACTTCAGCCGAATCAAACCTGAGATGATATACATGGTCTATTCCCCTTAATATTTTTTCTTCATTTGATTGAGCAGCAGATATCTGAATAAAAACAGTGAATAATAAAATTGAGAGGAAAGTAATTTTTATATTAAAACAATTTATCAGCATTTATTACAATAATTAATTATCAAAATAGTATTAAAATAGCTTTTTAAAAATACAGATAAAAAAAGACAGCTTATAAAATAAACTGTCTTTTTTATTTCTGAACTATTTAATTCTTAACTATAAAAAAAGTTCCGAATATTTTTAATAATTTGTTTATGGAGTAACTGCAGAAATAAAGTTGGCTGCATTATTGTCAGCAGTAACTGCATCAGCCAGATCTACTAATCCGTCTCCGTTAAGATCTGTAACTACATAGCCGGTAACAAAATTATTTCCATCATTATCAATGTCAGATTGATCGGCTAAATCAATAATTCCATCTTTATTTACATCACCACTGTATATACAGTATTTTGACGCGACAAGTACTGAATTACTTCCGTATGTTTTACTCTGTGAAGTTGTAAAATCATAAGTAGATGTCATTCCCATAGTGACAGCATGTCCGCCGGTCTGACTCCAGGAATTTAATGTATTTCTATGTTCGATCTGAATATAGTATGTTCCTGTGGTTACATTCTGAAATACACATGAAGCTGTAAGACTTTTTCCGTTTAAAACTGCTGTAGATGAATCTACGAGATTGTACGGACTTGAATTATTTCTCAAATATGCAATCAGTGTATCGGAAATATTTAATGTCGCTCCATTATACATTGCTTCAGGTGCTAAAATAATATTCATCTGCGTATATGCCTGACCTGTCAGAATTTTTATGTTGTCCAGATAAAAATTATTTCCAAAACCACTCTTAGCTCTAAATCTCACTCTGTCTGTTCCAGCAGGAAGAGTCCACTGCTTAGTTGCCCATTCATTTGATTCAGGAATAAATTCATTATTGTCTACTCCCGTGGTATTCATTGCATAATCTCCTGTTGCTCCGTCGTAACCAAACAACTGAACTAATGTAAGCCAAGTAGAACCTGCATTTGTTGAATATTGAACAGTTATTGAATCTCTGTCATTAGAGCTGTAAGGTGCATAAGCATAATCATATTGAATATTTCCTGTACCGACTATAGGAGTAAATGTCGGTCCGTTAATATACTGATAAGCTGTACCAGCATTGGCACTAAAGAAATCATAAAAAGATGATCCGCCGCCTGTTCCGTATCCGGTTACATTTGCATCTCTTTTCCAGAACTGTGTACCGCTTCCAGTTCTTGTCCATCCTGACGGAGGGAATGTACCCGATGAAAAATCCTGCTGCATAGAAATTGAAAATGTACCCACAATAGGAGTCAGAGTTCCTGTCATTACATCATTGGAAGTGTTACCATCACCTGATATATGAACCGAATCCTTTATAGTATAAACTGTTCCGGTATTGAATGTCCATGGATCAAAATTAACAGAAGTAGAACTTGCTGCACCAATATTAATATTTTTTGTACTGGTATAACTTCCGGGTGTGATCTTTCTTGTTACAGTAAAAGATGCCGGACCTCCGCCGTTATTATTTGCAACTGTTCCGCTTGGAGTAATAGTTAAAGTTGGATAATAAACTGTTCCTTGATCGCCTATTGATAAAACTTCAACGTCAATCTGTTCGACGGTTGGTGTATATGAATAATTAAAATTCATTTTATAAACATTACTTGTCTGTTGAGAAATTATAACTCCTCTTTCAGGAACGATCACACCTGCACCAGCACCTGACATTCCTGAAGCTCCGATAAGCCAGTTTGATCCGCCATTTGTAGATAGAGATGAATTTGATCCGTAATTTCCAGTATATACTACTGTCGGATCTTCTGAACAAAATCCTGATGCCCAGCCACTGAATCCGGTATTGAAATAAGAAGCCCAGTTAGCACCTGAATTTGTGGATTTATAAATTAAAGAACCTCCCCATTCAGTTCCGAAAAAAAGTTCATCATCAAAAGCAGAATTACACATTGATGGAATTTCACTAGCTGCAGCTGAAAGTTTTGCATCCCATACTTTTCCACCGTCAGTTGACTGAAAGAACTGTGCCTGACCACTACCTGTAACTCCGTCACCTATCATTATTATATTAGAATTTCCCCATTTAACAATAATATCACATGGACTTCTGAAAGAAGGTCCCGGCTGACCTCCGGTTATAGTTGTACTTATCTCAGTAAAAGAAGACCCTCCGTCAGTTGATTTGTAAAATCCGTCATTATCCGGTGCAAAATAATATACATTCGGATTATTCTGATCCATCTCAAGCGGCTGTCCATAATTACTGAAATTTGCACTAATACTGGTAGTCCAGGTAGCTCCGTAATTTGTTGTCTTTGTTATTCTGTCAGGACTCGAAGTAATTGCACATACCCAGACATTAGTATCAAGAGGACTTACATAAAATGAATGTGCCGAACCGCCACCTGAAACTGAAGCGATGTTTGACCAGTTCTCTCCACTGTTTCTGGATACATATACTGTACTTCCCTGTACCAGAAAGATAGTTTTATTATTATAAGGATGCATACAAAGATTATTACCAATACCTCCGCTTGCTGTTAGTTTCTGGGTCCAGCTTCTGGATAATGATGCTCCTGTAGGCATTGACCAGGTCGCTCCCGCATTAGAAGTATAAATGATTACATTATTTAAACTGCTGACTGCCCATCCGTTATTTGCATCATAATAAAATATATCCACAAGATTTGCCATCATTGGATTTATTTCAAAGTTAAAATAATTACTGCTGCCTGATTTATTATTTCTGATAAATCCGCCACCGCCGGATACATGAACATCATTGCTGGCCGTTCCGCTGACACCTGTAAAATCTGAAATTGTACTAGTTAAAACTGCATTCCATGTTCCGCTGCTGTTCTCTAATAAAGTACCGTTTTCACCGGTTGCAACTGCAAATGATCCGAATAATTTTACATCAGTTAAATTATATGTTGTTCCTGAACTTTGTGAAGTCCAGCTTGCACCTCCGTCAGAGGTAACATAATTTACACCGTTATTTCCTACTACTCTTCCGTTATTTGCATCACTGAAATCTATTCCGTTAAGATCTTCTGAACTAATACCTGAATTACTTGAAGTCCAGTTCACTCCGCCATTAATAGTTTTTCTTACAACGCCTGACTGACCGCACACAAAACCAGTATTTGCATCTACAAAATCTATTGAATAAAGATTAACTGAAACACCTACTAAATAAGGTACAACTGCAGAATTTGTTTTTTGAGTTTTATAAACTGTACTGTTATTCGCTGCTATCCATACGTCATTTCCTAAAGATGTAACATCGTTCATGTTTAAAGCTCCGTTTGGATTTGAAACCCAGACACTACCTCCTGATGCTGATCTGTATAACTGACCTGAGTTACCGACAGCTATTACATTGATTCCGTCAGGAGTAGAGACACTGTTGAATCCCTGAGAGTTCGCCGATTCTGTGAACATAAAAATTCCAAAAAGGCACAGAACAGAGAAAGCAATAATTTTCTTGCTCATGTTTTAATTGATTTTTGATTTATAAAAATTTTGAGTGGTTTAAAATACTACAAATGAATTTGAATTTCAATTATAAACTGATTTTTATGAAATTTTGTATACAAAACTTTTAGAAATGAAAAGCTCCCGAAATTCTGAAATTCCGGGAGCTTTAAATTTATTTTAAATAAAAACTACTAATTTCTAAAATTATTTAAGCAGTATCATTTGCTTTATTTCAGAATATCCGTCTGTTTCCAATCTATAAAAATATAATCCGCTCGCAAAACCATTTCCATCAAACTCAACTGAATATCTACCGGCATTCTGCTTCTCATTGACCAACTCAGCGACTTCATTTCCCAAAACATCAAATACTTTTAGCATCGCATTACCCGTAACTCCTAACTCGTAATTAATAACTGTTTTAGGATTAAATGGATTTGGGTAATTCTGATAAAGGGCAATGCTTTCAGGATTAGTAGTTTCATTCGAATTTATTCCTAAAGGATATTCCAGCAACTGAAACACTACCGTATTATTTCCAGCATTTGGAATTGCAAGTGTATCAGTGTTTTTATTTACATAAATATCAGCGGGATTACTGAGTCCGTTTGCAACTACAACCGCCGGAAGTGAAAAATTTATATCATATCTGACTACAGACTGAATTCCCCATGTTGAAATGTATACATTATCAAATTTATCTAAAGAAATTCCGTCACAGTTACTATAAGGAGTAGAAATGATATTTGAAATTGAAGAGTCTGCAAGATTTACCTGCTTCACCGGTGCGCTTGATCCCCAGCAGCAAACCAGCAATCTGTTTCTGAACTCATCGACATAAACACCATTCGGAGTGTTAGTTGTGTTCGCTACATAGATCCACCATTCACTGTTTGCTGTATTTACTTTGTAGATCCTTCTTGTAGAAAAATCAGTTACGTAAAGTATTCCATTTTCATCAGCAGCAAGATCATTCAGAAAAGTCGAACCTGTTAAAGTTACATTAAATATTTCAGCAGCAGTTGAAAGGTCATATCCCTTGATTCTTGTACCGTTGCAGACATAGACATTATTTCCATAAACAGTAACTCCATGTATCGATCCGCCGACAGTTACAAAATCTGTGACAACTCCTGTCTGACTTCTTTGTGAAATTTTCTGACCCTGTGTATTTGAAACGAGATATCTTTTTCCAATGCTGTCATAAGTTACACTTTCAGGACTGCTGTACTGTGAAAAAAGATCGGTGCTGTGAAAAAATATTGCCGTGGAAAAAATAAATAGTGTGAATAAATTTTTGATCAATTTGATTTATTTTATTTTTGAATAATTTTTTAAATTTTGAATCATATAATACTTAATATAATGAAACATAGATAATCAGAAAATTCCGATAAGACCGAGTATTATGTTTGCTTCACCCTGTGCATTACTTCCAAATACGGATGAACCAAATCCAAGTGTAAAGCTGAAATTGCTTTTAGAAATCTTAGCAAAATCCTGAGTAAGATACAATCTGATCGTTCCGGAATATCCGCCTTCAAGCTCTGATAAATAACCTACCGGTTCTATCGAGCCGTTTACTCTTGCCATTTTAACAGGTATGCTCTGATCAAATTTATCTCCCGAGCTGTAAAAATACTGAAACTGTAATGATGCATCTAATCCGAATTTAAAAAAGTAATCAGCTACAAAATCTGCAAATACAAGTGAACCTGCTTTGATAGTTGCTTCAAAAGGATTTTGTTCAATGTAAGCATTCAAAGCATTATAAGTAATTGACGTAGTATCATACTGAAAAGGATATCCGATTCCATAGGGTCTGGGAGTAAATAACTGTTCAGTATGCGGATAAGTTATGATATATTTAGCCCCGCCCGTAAATCTCCAATCACTGATTGCGTAAGACAAAAACATGTTCAAATTATTTGTCCAGGTATTTCCGTAACCGCCCTGCGGATTATCAAGATATCTCTTTGGACGTGAAGACGGAATTGTCAGTCCCCCGCCGGCATAAAAACTGAACTTGTCTGACAGAGATACTTTTCTTTCATAAGATAATTCCAGATCCTGAAACGGACCGCGTGGCTTTATGAATTCCTCCTGAGGCTTTACATCTGTAGTGGAAGAATAAGATTTCATTTCAGTGAATGTGAACGGAAATCTGATGATAACTTTATTTAATCCTTTCCAGTGATATTGTCCTGTAAGAATTGCTCCCGTCTTTCTGAAATATCCTCCCTGATCGCTTCCCTTATTATACTGGAAATATGATTTTTTTATCTCATGAGTCTCTCCCGCAGGATCAAAATATTTTTCTGCGGAAGAATAATTATAAGAAAGCTCAATCTTAAAAATATCCTTTTCATTCACAAAAGGATCATCACCTGTCAGTATCCATAACTGTTGTCTTACCGGATAATTAAAATTCGCAGGTGTAAGAAAATCCAGACCATTGTTGCTGAACTGTGCAAAAGCATTGCAGCTTATAAAAATCAAAATACATAAAATAATTTTTTCATCAGTGTTTAATTTGATTAACAAAAAATTTTAATTCAGTTCATTTTTGATCAGTTGAGATTCTATCCATTCATCTATAATTTTTTCCAGTAAAGGAAGAGGAATAGCACCATTCTTTAATACCTGATCATGAAAATCTTTTACATTAAAATTTTCGCCTAATCTAGTTTCAGCAGTTTTTCTTAGTTCTTTTATTTTTAGCTCACCGATCTTATAAGCCAGTGCTTGACCATTCCATGAAATATATCTGTCGATCTCTGTCTGAATGTCATGATCGGAATTTGGAGTATATTTTTTCATAAACTCAAACGCTTCTTCCCGTGTCCATTTTTTATCATGAATTCCTGTATCAACTACTAATCTGCAAGCTCTCCATATTTCAAAAGTCAACGCACCATAAAGCTGGTATAGATCTTCATACATTTCTGTTTCGTATCCAAGACTCTCAGCATAAAGTCCCCAGCCCTCGACAAATGCAGTAACGCTATAATCTCTTCTGAATTTTGGGAGTCCTTTAAGCTCCTGAGCAATTGAGATCTGCAGATGATGTCCGGGGACAGCTTCATGAAGTGCAAGCGCTGTCATGGTATATTTTGGTCTCGAAGGAAGATTAAATGTATTCACATAAAATAATCCGGGCCTCGATCTGTCTTCAGGAGCGCTGTAATAATATGCCTGCGGTGCTGACGCTGCTCTGTATTCTTCCATTTCAAAAAGATCATAATCTGCTTCGGGAAGTGTACCGAATAATTCAGGAAGTTTTGCATCCATATTTGTAAGTATATCTCTGTATCCCTTTAATAGATCTTCCTTATCAGTAAAATAAAACTGAGTATCCGTTTTCAGAAAATCATTAAATTCTGACAGTGTACCTTTAAACCCGGTCTCGTCTTTTACTCTTTCCATTTCTGCTGAAATTCTGCTAACTTCAGAAAGACCAATGTTATGGATCTCATCTGCTGTAAGATCAAGTGTGGTATAACTTTTTATGGAATATTCATATCTTTCCTTACCGTTGGGAACAGCCCAGATCCCTGCATCAATTCGGCATACAGGTAAATATTCATTTTTTACAAAATCATATAATTTTTGATATGAAGGATTAATTACCGTTGCAATTATTTCTTTAAGCTCTTTTTTTGCAAGCTCCATTTCCTCATCGGACATTTTATTATCCTTTTCTACAACGGAGTAAAATATAGATTTTTCAATTTCCTTATTCATAATATTTTCCATTTGAGGCAGTGTCTGATCCATCAGAAATACAGGCATTACATATCCCTGAGACATACCCTTTCTCATATTATCAATCGTATTATTGAATTTACTTTCAAGCTGTCTTAGTCTGGAAAAATATTTCTGATATTCTTCATAAGTAGTAACCGGCTGCACATTTACTATTTGAGGTGCACCAATATGAATACCACTTTGCTGACCAAGCGGCATCAGATACCAGTTAAATTTTTCACCTTCCAAATCTTCTTCAAGTGATGACAGGAAAAGATCATAATTAAGTTTATTGCTTTCGGAAAGACTATTATAATCAATCGATTTCAACCTTGCTATATAAGCCCTTGCGGAATCATAATATTCAATGTTTGCAGCTTCAGAATTATCCGAAAGCATATCATCATATCTGTGATCGCCGTCGTATGTAGCACCTTCGGGATATGTGCGGAGATTATACTCGACCCGGTCAGCAAATATCTGATTAAGTTCATCATCCGGTCCGGCAATACAAACATTACCTGTAACTGAAATAAATGTAAAACAAAAGAGTAGAGTTTTGAAAAAATTAATATAGATTTTCATATTATTATAAAATAATTTATCGAATTAATTTATTATTTTTTTAGAAT
>Ga0138256_10006155_pt1 | contig 12694 bp, 9 predicted proteins | sample KNB2016incub_MG_FD_105486 | JGI IMG/M metagenome (GOLD analysis project Ga0138256, IMG submission 105486) | Active sludge microbial communities from wastewater in Klosterneuburg, Austria - KNB2014incub_MG | ecosystem: Engineered > WWTP > Activated sludge > Unclassified | place: Austria... | reverse complement strand
CGTTTTCGTTATAGGCATTTGTTTTAACTAAAATGTTGTCGGGTTTGATATCCTGATGGACTATGCCTTTTTCATGAAGGTACTCAAGGGCATTGGCTACCTGAAAAATGATTACACTTAGTTCTTCTTCTTTAAAAATCGCTCTATTGTGCATGCTGAGTATTCTACTGGCATGTATTCTTTCATGGAGAAGTTTCATTAAACTAGTGTCACACAAATCAAAAGTAATGTAGGGCCTATTCTGATATTCACCATATCGCCTAGCCCTTAGGATATTTGGATGTACCAGTTTTTCTGTTTTAATAAACTCATACTTAAAGAGTTTTATAGCAGAATCATCCATGCCCCTTGTAGGCGAAAATATCTTCAATGCCCAAGCATTAAGATTATCATCTTCTGCTTCCCATACTTCTGCGGTACCTCCTGACCCAATAGATCTGATGAGTTTAAAGCCATCAATCTTTAGACCTTTGTAAAATGTTGGTTCGTTTTGCTGCATTACTTTTCCAAGTTTACACTTTGGTGATCAATACATAATTATCATACTCTATTCCAACAGCACTAAAACTAAAAGTTAGAATTAAATTTTTCTCAGATTAAAAAATATAATAGGCCATTAAATAATCGATATCTTTAAAAAAATCTAGCCGTGATTATTCAGTAGCAAAATTGATTATATTTTAAAAATTAAAGGGCAAAATTTAAACATTCTCTTAGAATTTTTATAAATAAAAACTTTAATGATTTTTATTTCAAGGACAATATTAAATAATGTTGGTACAAAAACAAAAAATTGATCAAATAAAATAACAGATGGTTGTAATATAAAACGGTTGGTCATAAATTTACCATAAATAAGTTTTCTTATGCTTAGAATTTTAACTTATCGATTATGCTTTTTGGATATCTGAAAAATGAAGACAAATACTGTATCTCCACAATACCACTTCGTAAAATTTGGATAAAAACTATTCTTTCCTTATATACTTAATTGTTATGCATTTACATTAAAAAATTTCAATTTATGACCAATTATTATAAAAAAACTACCATTAGTTATAATTTTGGAAAAAGCAGATATTTTCTCTAATAAAATTTATTACTTTTGACAATTCAATTACATAAAAAAACAGAAATGGACCAATTAATATGTAGTAAATGTAACACACCAAATAAAGAGGGTGTTGATAAGTGCATTAATTGTGGTTTTGTTTTTTCTAATCAAAAAATGCAAACCGTTGGTAAATATATTGGTGAAATTGGTGAATCTCCTTTAAAAAATACACTTGTTGAAGGTGACCATTTCAACTCAAAACCAACCGTCCTAGAAGATTCAGAGGAGATGTATATACATTTTAATGCAGACCCAATATCGGCATCATTTGAAAATAATGAGGATCATGAAATTAATTCAACTGAACGCTTACAAAATGTACAAGTAAATAACACCTTAGGTTCAGAACAAATTTCTGATACTGAATCATTATGTAGTAAATGTGGCTATATACTCTCTGCTGCATCATTGATATGTCCGTCTTGTGGACACAACAATAAACCGGTGTCAAAAACAGTGGCCATGCCTATTAAAAATGTGACTGAGCAAGCACCCATTGAACAAAAGGAATCACATCACCTCGAAATAACAAGTGCGCATCATATTTCATCAAGATATGGAGACATCGCAAAGACCGTTGCCGAAAGTAGTCTGGAATATGCATCACAAAGCGCACTGGCAGTAAACCCTATTGATGATTTTGCCACCAAAAAAACTATTAGAGAAGAGAATGATTTGTATAATGCAAATTTCTCTAATTCATCAATAAGAAATGAACAAATAAATAAATCTCCAATACGCCTTGAGGCTGTGTATTTGGGTCAGGATGCTGACCAAAATATGGTGATCAATATACCGATAGAAAGTAAAAAAATAGACATAAACCGATCGAGTGTAGATGAATCTGATAGTACGATTTCAGCTAGCGAACACGCCTGTATTTATAAAGAAGGTGACCATTGGAAAATACAAAACAAAGCATCAAATAAGGCTGTATTTGTGCAGGTAAATGATGAGGTAATTATTAAAAATGGTGACATCATTATGTTGGGCGGAGATAAGTTTTATGTATTCATAGATGAAATTGATCAAAAATAACTAATAATACAACTATAAATTAAATGTCAACGCAAATTATCAGAGGAACGGTTTATAAAGATGGGTTTAGTGATATTCCTGCTAAGATCATTTTGCATGATAATGACATAATCACTACAAAAAGAGGTACATTCAAAGTTGAAAAAATACTAGGAAAAGGAGGATTCGGGACCGTGTGCAAGGTCATTTCAGAATTTGACGAGCACACTTATGCATTAAAATTACTCAATCTTTGGGAGATGCGTCCTGATGAATTTGATTTTTTGATAACAAAATTTAAACAAGGATATAAAGCAGGAAGACTCGAATCTGCCAATATTGTCAATTCCTTTGACATGGGATTTATAGGAGGGAATCCTTATATATTGATGGAATATTGCCCGAATAAAAGTCTTGAAGATCAGCTTAGTTATTTTGATGATGAGAAAAAGTATCTAAGGCTGGCAGCAGAATTATTAAATGGTTTAGAAACGCTACACAAAAACGGAATCATCCATAGGGATATAAAACCCGAAAATGTCCTGTTTACCGAAAATATGACCGCCAAACTCACCGATTTTGATTTGTCTGGTCACCTAAACAACAGACTTACGCATCGCAATTTTTTTGGTCATGCAAAAGTAGTATTTGGAACTATTGCCTACTCGGCACCTGAACAATTGCGACACAGTACTTATTTTAAATTGACGCTACCTAGTATGGACATGTATTCATTTGCTGCGACAATGTATTATGTACTTTCCAAAGGAAAAAATCCATATGGTCAAGCAAAACCTGACCTTAAAGAAATAGAAGCTTACAAAAAGAAAAAAGAAAAAGATAAACCAACGCCGCTAAGACATTATAATCCGCACATAGAAGAAAAATGGGAAAAATTAATAGAAAAATGTCTGGAACCAGACTATAAAAAGAGAGCCCAAAGTGTACGTGAAGCTAGAACCATCTTAGGTATAAAAGATGGCTGGGTACCTCCGGCATCTGGCCCAACACTGAGGATTTTGACTGGTGCGGTACAGGAAATGTATGCTTTAAAAAAATTTAATAAAGGTGTCATAACTCTGGGTAGGGCATCGGACGGAACCAATGATATCGAAATCAAAGAGAGGAATACTAGTTATATTTCTCGTAAACAATGTACGTTAGAAAAAATAGAAAATGATTGGTTGCTTAGGGACGGTCAGTTCGCTCGTGAAAATGGGAAAAGTTATTGGCGAAATTCACCCAATGGTACATTGGTTAATAATGTAAGATTAAAAGGCAGAGATTTTTATAGATTAGGAAGTGGTGATTTGATCCATATCGGTGATTGTGTGATTCAATTTGATAAATACTAGATCTAATGGAAGTATCCACATCAAAAATAATAGGAAAATATGAACTTGTCTCTAAGATAGGCAGAGGAAGTACTGCTGATGTTTGGTCTGCTATACACAAGGATACAAAAGAAAAAGTAGCTTTAAAAATATATGCTAAGGTGCAACATCTAGACGAGGTTGCGACCATTATGTTTGAGCAAGAGTTTAAAAAATCACAACAATTTTCACACCCAAATATCTTAAAGGCTATCGACTATTTTATTTTTGATAAAACACCAATATTAGTGTTGCCAATATGTGAAGGTTGTTTGGAAAAAAATCTAATGGCTAAAAAAATTGATTGTTTGGAATCCGACAATAACCATAATCTAACTTTCAATAATGAAGAAATAATGAACATTATTAAGCAAATTGCATCAGGCTTGGCATTGCTTCATGATAAAGGAATCATACATAATGACATAAAACCCGCCAACATTGTGTATATCACAGATCAAAATGACAAAAAGCAGTACTTCATCACCGATTTTGGGATTAGTTTAGAAATCAAAACTTTGGTAAAGAATGAAAATAAAAATAAACTTGCGTCAGCAAAGACTGTAGTATATGCTTCACCAGAAAAATTAGAAGGAAACTATACAGAGCCTAAAAGTGATATATTTTCATTAGGAGTTGTCATTTATGAGTTGGCAGGAGGTAAAGATATGACTATTGTACCAGGAGAGATAATACGTAAAGGTGGTGTGCTCAAAATCGATAATGGTAACATAAGTGCTGATGTGCAAAAACTTATGCAAATGTGCTTGATAAATGATTATCAAAAAAGACCTACATCAAAAGACATAGTAACATTCCTGGATCATCATGATAAGTTTGGTATTTTGCCCCAAGAACCTAAAAATATCTTGATAAAATGGGTTCAGAACTTGCAGCAGATATTTTCAAAATTTAATTAAATAAATCATTAACTAAAGAACATAATAGAAATGGCATCAAAAACAGAACAATTTAAAGCGGCAGGGAGCAATCTAGGTCGTACTATTGGCCAAAGCTGGTCTATGATAACAGGAAAAGATGTAGCCAATTATAGCTTACTCTTCTTAGATGAAACATTAACCCGCAAAAGAGGTGAACATGAAACCATCTTCATGCCACACATTGTCTTGGGGAGAAGTTCTAGGTGCCATGTCCGTTATGGTGACCAGTTTGGTACGGTGAGTAGAGAACATGCTTCCATTACGGTAGATGGGAGCAATTTTGTAATCAACCATAATCCCGTTGCGTCTAACCCAACATATGTGAATGGTCGGGCTATAGGAGCATCCCATTTCCTACAAAATGGCGATGAAATACAACTCTCCTCCAATGGACCAAAGATGAGATTTAATACATCCGCATTGAAGACATCGACAATAGGTTTGACATCAAGGATAGGTCAAGCGATGTCCCAAGCAGTGAAACCTTATAAGACAGCGTTATGGATAATGGGGCTTTTGTTGTTGGGTTCGTTGGCTTTTTCAGGCTGGAACATGTATAGTTTTGCAAAAGCAGAAAAAGAATATCAGAATCAAATAATTGCTGTTAATGAAAAAGTAGAAAAAGGTGAAATAACCATAGCCGAAGCCCAAAAACAAATAGAAGACCTTATAAACAAACCTAGTAATACAAGAATAATTAATCATTATATCAAGCAGGATTTGGACAAAGACGGAATTGTGGATTCAAATGACAAATGTCCTGATGAATACGGACCTATTCGTTGTGATGGATGTCCTTCTTGTGATACACCTGTACCTGCCCCTGGCGACGATAGGGATGGGGATGGTGTGTTAAACGCAAATGATGATTGCCCAGATAAATCTGGTCCTGCTTCAAATAAAGGTTGTCCCCTTCAAGAGCCACCTTCAAATTCTTGCAAAGATCTTACAGAAAAAGAAATTTCTAAGATTTTGCCTAACAATGATGTAGTAGTTATTATTGGTAAAAGAATTGAAGTTAAATATATGGGAAAAACTGACGAGATAGGCGTCAAAGAATTTTACGCATTCAAATCGCCAACTCAGTTAGAGGATAGGAGTGGTTTAACTATAGGCACCGGATTCCTTACTGAAAATGGTAGACTACTTACTTGTCGCCATGTGGTCCAGCCTTGGAGGTATTACAAAACAAGTGGAGAGAAAAGCGATTTCTGGAAGCAGCTCAATATTATCGAAGCGAATGGTGGTGAAGTTGTAATGCATTTTGATGTTTTAACAAGTGAAGGTTCCCAGTTTATGGCGTTTACTTCAAAAGGGGCAGATATGTCAGATGCAACAGATAAAATCGATATTGGTGGCAAAAAGAAAGTTAAGATTGAAATATTCGGAAAAGATAGCAAAATAGATATTCCTAATTTGGAGGACAAGACCAAAGTACCAACAGACAGATTTTCAGATTGGGCAAATATTGCTGCAGAAAAAGATGGTACCATCCAATTGTTAAAAGATAAATCGACAAAAATTGAGCAAGGAGAAAAATTATATGTGTTGGGATTTTCGCATGGCTTATCGCTTCAAGACGTTAATAGACGTGCCGAAGCATCGTTAGCAACTACAATGGTTGCAAATAGTGCAACTATTAATGGTGAGATTGTGACTTCTGGCGCAAATTACGGTCCAGGTAATTCAGGTGGTCCAGCCTTTATTTGTGTGAATGGCTCTTTTTATTGTGTAGGAATTGTATCTGCAATAGTGGGTGGTAGTAATTCTATAATTGTACCAGTTGGCAGAGTTCGTGGAAGTAAATAAAATATAATAAATAACAACAAAATTTAAATAAAATGAAAAATTTAATAACATCAATTTTTGTAGTCATATTGACTTACAGTGGTATATCACAAATATCAGATAACACTTTTTATTTAGGTGGAGGGATCGGGTTCACTAGTCAATCATCGAATATCACCGAAAGGCAAGTGAATCAAGTTCTTACATCAAATACGCCTTCCGTAAGTGTTTTTGATGCATCAGTGGGATTAGGTTATTTTTTAAATGAAAAAATATCACTAAATCTAGACTTCCAGTATGGTACTGGAAATGTCATTCAGGATTCAGATGTTAACGGAGATTATAGCAAATTGAACTTGAATGTTTTAGCAATAAATCCTTATATGAGGTATTTAATTATGCTTGAAGAAAACAAATTTGGATTTACTTTTGATACTGGGTTGGCTTATGGGAAAACAAATAAAAATCTTGAATCAAAAGTTGGAACTCAAGTGCTAAAAGAAGAATCGCCATCTATAACAAATCTATCTATAGGAATAACTCCTGGCATTTTATATTTTCCTAATGAAAAAATAGGATTAGAAGCTTCATTTGGATTTGTAGGATATTATTCAGAAACAGAAAAAGATGTTATTGATTCAGATAATGATATAACCAAAAAAGTTAGTGGTTTCACAATTGGAGCCAACAGCTTAAATCCGGCATTAAATTTTGGGTTTCGATACTATTTCCAAAGATAAGGAATTATATAAGCTAAGAAATGGCCAAAATACAAACAGTAGCTAAGACCCATGTAGGGCAAGTAAGAGACCATAATGAAGATACCTTCATTGTAGGTTTAGATCCTGTCAGTGATGTCTGGGTATTGAGTTTTGATGAACAGGAGGTGAATTCCATAGGCGCGGTCTTTGTAGTAGCAGATGGTATGGGCGGAGAGAATGCGGGTGAGATAGCTTCAGAAATTGCAGTACAATCTATACGTACTTTTATACAAGCTGAGCTCAGAAAAGAAGAAGTACTACCTCTCAATAAAATCCTTGAGTCCTCGCTAATCTATGCACATAACTGTATTAAAGATGCCTGTAGGGACAATGCTGATTACATCGGTATGGGTACCACGGCTACAGTTTGTATGATTCAAAATGATCGTCTCTATGTTACTTGGATAGGGGATTCACGAGTCTATCGATATTCTAAACATGGCAGGGTACATGCCCTGCCATTTCATTACAACAATTTGGATATACTCTCCGAAGATCACAGCAAGGTATGGCAAATGATGCGACAAGGACAAATAAGCCTTGAAGAAGCAAGAACCCATCAGGAGAGCAATATCATCACTCAGTCTTTAGGTGATTTATTTAGAACGCCACAACCCGAAAGCAGAGAATATCCCATTTTTAAAGATGACCATATTCTGATCTGTTCTGATGGGCTGAATGGTATGTTGAGTGATCCAACCATCGAGCGTATCTTCACAGCAGGCATAGAGACCCTTGATAAAATGGCAGAACAAATGATAATAGAAGCCAACCTTGCTGGTGGCCATGATAATATTACGTTGATCCTCACCAAAGTGACTGACGGCCTTCCTTATAGCGAAGAAATAGTTCAGAAAGGTGGCGGAGAAAAAACAGTAAAAACCGAGATATTAACCAAAAAGAATTTTAATTTTTGGAATGAAATCATCATTATTGGAGTCGCTTGCTTGTTATGCTTCTTTGCATGGCAAAACAAGGAGAAAATAAATGGTGTTTATAAAAATTGGAGGACACCTTCTGATAGTACAGTCATAGACAGTAAAACGATCATAAGACAAGATTCGGTAAGTAATAATGATAAAGGAGAAAAAAGTAAGAATAATCTCTATATCCATCCAAAACCATCAGAAAATTCGCCTGAACAAGAAAAGGTAATGGATAATGATAAACCATCTATAAAAAATGTGCCTGATGATGAAAAGACAATAATAATGAATAAAGAACCAATTGTTAAACCTGCAGTAAAACTGGATTCAATTATTAAAAACCGACCTGATTCAATAAAACAGAATTAAATATAACATAATCGGGCATTTTGTCCCAAGGAGAGAGATAGTGTTTAAATAAACAAGGTGAGATTTGATACATCTGGAAAGTACATTATGATGAGCCAAAATTGAGTCACAAACTACTTTGGTTTATATTTAATTTTCCGCCAACAAAAGTAGCGATGTCTGGTTCAATTGTCGTTTTTGGAATCTAATACAACAAACTTTTGGTTAAATTAACGGCTAGATAATTACCATTTATTCCATTTTTTAAACCGACTGTTACAATATGATTAGTTATCATAAAAATAAATCTAATTTTGTGGTACAAATCAGATTTGGTGGGTAAGTTTAGATTTCTTGTTGTTATTTTATTGAGTCAGTTCATTAATTGGACTGCATTACATACACAAATTCTACCTAAACGAACGTATACAACCCATAATGGTCTTCCTCAAATTCAGGTTACATCCATATATGAGGATAGTCGAGGTCTAGTCTGGATAGCGACGAAAGGCGGTATTTGTTATTTTAGTGGTAATAAATTTATAAATATCTCGGATATCCATATGGATGACCCAACAATGATTTCTGATATTAATGAGATTAGTGATGGGAAAATAATATTTCAACGGCATAGATTAAAACAAATGGCAACATTCGATGGGGCTAAAGTAGAAAATATAGATGTTAAAGGTTATCAACCAAAAGATATTTTTATAAGATTTGTGAAAAATGACAATATTTATTTTAATAAAATAAATCAAAATAATAATTATGTACTAAAATACAACATCTTCACTAATCTGATGGATTCATTAGATATAGAAGGTGCAGAATTGTTTGTTTCAAAAAAGAATGAATATAAAATCAAAGACAAAAAAAGCTTATATATTTATCAAGATAAATGGTGTAAAATTTTTCAAGCCAAAACCTATGAAGAATTAAATAAAATTAATTTCAATTTTGGAAAATTGTTATTTTCTATCAATGACCAAAGCACACAAAAAGTTACTATTTATGATGAGATAATGCAAAATAAGGTTATCTCTTATTTTTATAACAATGAAGGTAATGTTAAAAACATTAAAATTATTGATACCTTAATTCAATTCTGTATTTATGACAATGAATTTATATATTACATTAATAAGGGAAAATACTATAAGCTTAAGTTTAATAATCATACCCATTCAAAATTTTTAATTGACAGGTATGATAATTTATGGCATGCTTCAGAAAATGGGATTCAGGTATTTAAAATAAATCAGTTTGAGGAATTTCACCAAGATAAAATTTCCGATGTCTGGGCCTTTTACAAAGTAAGAAATGGTAAGTGTTATTATAGTGGATATAATCAAGGATTAAAGGTAATAAAAAGAAATGCAGCCGATGCAATTATAAAATTTAGAAATCCAAAAGATTTTAATGATTTATATAATTATACGGCAGTTGAAAACAAAAACGGTGATATCTACTTTGCACATTCACAAGGTTATGTAAAAGTTAGTCGAAATGATAAGATAACATGCAATGCAAAATGTGAATCTATTTTAGCACTAACTTATGACTCAACTGAGGATATCACTTATGCTGCAACACGAAAGGGATTTGCCACAATAGATAAAAATGACCATGTTATTAACTTTAAATCAGAATTATTTGAAAATAGACATAGTGTTTCAATTATTTCAAACGACCAAAAAGTGTATATTGGCAATTATAGGAAGCTGATTGAATTTGATAAAATAACTAGAAATTTTAAAGATTTAACTCCACTATTTGCTAGTGATGATTTCGCATCCGCAATTTCCTTAGAAAAGGACCACAATGAAAAATTTTGGATAGGTGGACATAAGGGGCTATATATTTATGATCCAATAAAACAAAAAATAACAAAAATTTTATCTGAAGTTATAAAAAAAAATGTAGTAGCTATAAAGTTCATTAGAGATACATTAATGTGTATAGGCACAAATAATGAATTGATTTTTATTAACCCACAAAATATAAATCAATTTAAAATATATAATTATCTAAATGGTTTTTTGGGAGAAGAAATAGCGCAAAATGGATTATTTATAGATTACCAAGATACCTTATGGATACCGTCTGCTACTTGCTTGACCAAAATAGCTATTAAAGATATATCCTTTAATGAAGAAGAAGCTCATCTTCGTTTTCTGTCCATAAATGATTATAAAATTCCATGGATATACTCCAATAATCCAATTCGAATATTCCAACCAGATGTGAAAATCAATTTTCAATCCGTCGGGTTTGTAAGACCTTCAGAAATGGCCTTTCAATATAAAATAAATGAAGGTGAATGGTCGAAGTGGTTTAAGAATGAATCAATTTATCTAACTGGAATGGGTTCAGGAGAATATAAGATTTATTTAAAGAGTTTGAATGGAAGCCGACCCAATCCAGAACAAGCTTCAAATTATAGTTTAACTTTTAGTGTAGTATTACCTTTTTATAAAGAGCCTTCTTTCCATTATTATGCTCTATTGGCAGGTATTCTTTTTCTTGCATTTTCTATTTTCTATTTTTGGATTTACAGGAGGCTGCAACACAAATCTAGAGATAAGGAAGTTAAAATTAAATTTCTCCAAATTCACACATTACAGTCCCAACTGAATCCACATTTCATTTTTAATGTGTTAGGTACAATTCAAAGTTTAATCATAAATAAGAATACAGATTTAGCTAACAAATATTTGGTTTCATTTTCAAAATTAATACGAAAATTTTTAGACAGTACGGTTAGATCAAATTCAACATTGGATAGTAAAGGAATTGAATTGGAGGTAACATTGGCAGAAGAGATCGAAATGTTAAAATTATATATGGATTTTGAAAAATTGCAATATGAAGATAAATTCAATTATACAATCACAATTTATGATAATATTGATATCGATGCTTTTACCATACCACCACTTCTCATTCAACCTTTTATTGAAAATTGTATTAAACACGGATTAATGTATCGACTAGATCAAGGATCGCTTAATATCAAGTTTTATTTGGCAGATGAAGATTTAATCTGCGAAATTTCAGATAATGGTGTTGGTCGTAAAAAAGCTGCTGAAATACAATCTGGTTCCATTAAAATTTATAAGTCTCGGGGCATAGATTTAGTAAGAGAAAGAGTGCAGATATTAAATACTTTAGACTATGATATAAGAATTTTCACGGAAGATTTAGTGCCGCAAGGTACTCGTGTTAGCATTTTTTTTAACGTTAAATAAATACAACTTTCCCATGAAAGCCTTAATTGTAGAAGATATCAAAAAAACATCTGATTTAATTAAAAATAGGATCAATGCAGTTTATAATCAGTTTTCAAACATTGATCAAGCTTATACTTTGCAAAAAGCACAAGAGTTAATTTTTTTGGATAATTATGACATTGTATTTTGGGATGTCAACATGCCAGGAGGTACTTCTTTTGATTTATTGAAAGTGTTGGCTAGAGAAAATAAAATAAACTTTGAAAATATTTTTATTACGGGTGAGAAAGAGAGCGAATTTATTATAAATGCATTAAAATTTTCCGCAATAGATTATTTATACAAGCCAGTTGACGATAAAGATTTACAAGATGCTATTGAAAAAGCTATTGAAAAAAAGTCAAAGTCAAAAGATAATTTCCAAATTGACATGCTACTTAAAAAATTAAAATCCGAAGATATTACTGATGAAGATAAAAAGGTAGCATTTAATTTAATCAAAGGTAACACCGTATTTATTTCATTAAGTGAAATTTCTTATTTTGAAGCTGACGGTGTTGTAACTAATATCATTTTGAATGACAATACCCTATTGCATGCAAATAAAAATTTAGGTTTCTATAAATCATTTTTAATGAATGAAGAAAATTATTTCTTAATAAGTCACTCAGTTTTAGCTAATGTTAAAGAAGTTTTTAATTTTGATTCTAAATCTCTAGAAGTAACTTTTAAAAATAAGATGAAAGCTACGGTATCTCGCCGAAGGGCAAAGGAATTTAAAGAATATATGCAAAATTATTCACCTTCTGGAAGTTTGTTTGAGAGAATTAAAAGGTTGTTCAAATAGAATTTTAACTACCCAGGTACTTGCCATTTTCTAGTGATTCATGCTTAAGCTTGATAAATTTGTCGCAATTTCTGCAACTATTAGGCAAAACTTGTTAAGCTTTTGCATGAAATGGCGCCAAAATTAGGCTGTTTTTATGTTTTTACCACGTATTTCATCCGTGGTAAAATATTTTACACCTTTCGGTTTATAACTGAATAGTTGCAAATTACCCAGACCAACTCAAAAGTGACATTGTCTCCTTTCAGGTTTCTATTCAGAATAAATCTGGAATGCAGTTGTATTTTGCACCGATAAAGGGAAATAAACTGGATGATCTCGCCATTACCAAACTTAAACAAGCAGG
>Ga0138256_10006154_pt1 | contig 12694 bp, 10 predicted proteins | sample KNB2016incub_MG_FD_105486 | JGI IMG/M metagenome (GOLD analysis project Ga0138256, IMG submission 105486) | Active sludge microbial communities from wastewater in Klosterneuburg, Austria - KNB2014incub_MG | ecosystem: Engineered > WWTP > Activated sludge > Unclassified | place: Austria... | reverse complement strand
TCGTCTGGCCTATATAAAATTTACCGGCAGATTCAGAATACAATATGTAAACATAATTATTCCATCAATAAAAATACCCTGACAGTATCGTCAGGGTTCTGGTGCCCAGAACAGGAATCGAACCTGCACATCCTTGCGAACGGCAGATTTTGAGTCTGCTGCGTCTACCAATTCCGCCATCTGGGCTGCACTAAATTGGGGTTGCAATATTACATTATCCGTCAATCCTGTCCAAAATACGCTGTAGATATTTTTTCTTGTAATAGTATTCTTTTACTTTAAGCAGGTCAGCTACGGTAGTTTTTGTGTCATTATAATTGCTGATAACAGGCTCCACTTCTGTGTAAAGCGCCTTTTCAATGCTGTTTATTTGTTGGGCCGAATTTTCGGTCAATTCTTCATTTAGCTCCATCATCTCCATGAGAAAAGCAGGGGGTAGCTGGTATTTTTCTTCCTCTTGCAGCAGGCCCTTTAACTGTAGCACATATTTAATGGTCTCATCTTCGTTTTTAAGGATATTTAATGCCTTGTTCAATTGAGAGGAGATCTCCAGCGCTTCTTCCTGTTCATATTCGGAGCCTTGTGCAAAAAAATCAGGATGGTATTTTTTCTGAAGTTCAAAATATTTTTGTGCCAGTTTGCCTTTATCAACTTTAAAGCTAACCGGCAGATCAAATAATTCAAAATGATTCATCCTGCAAATGTATAGTCTTGTATATTAAATCTAAAATGTAAATTGCTTGCAAAATATAACGGCTGATGCTTACGATTGGATTAATAAGAGAAGGAAAAGTACCCCAGGATAACAGGGTGGCGCTAACACCTGCACATTGCAAATGGCTACACATGAATTTTGATGACGTGAAAGTAGTTGCACAACGGTCGCCGGGCCGCTGCTACACTGATGTTGAATATGCGAGGGCGGGGGTGGAAGTTACAGAAGACCTGAGCGAATGCAACCTTTTATTGGGTATTAAGGAAGTGCCGGTGGATATGCTATTGGAGGGGAAAACCTATATGTTCTTCTCACATACAAAAAAACTGCAACCTGCCAATCAGAAATTGTTCAGGGCTTTGCTGGATAAAAAAAATACACTGATAGATTATGAATGCCTGGAGCATGAAGATGGGACAAGGATAATTGGTTTTGGTTTTTTTGCCGGCATTGTGGGCGCACATGATGGCATGATGGTGTATGGCAGGCGAACAGGCACTTTCAAGCTGGCCAGGGTGAGTTCGGTAAACAGTTTTCAAAAACTGGTTCACACTTATTTTGGATTGAAACTGCCGAATATAAAAATTGCCGTAACGGGCACAGGCCGTGTGGCGCATGGTGTACTGGAGATCATGAACCTGCTGGGCATTCATGAAGTGGAGCCCGAAGAGTTTTTAGAAAAGGAATTTGCTTATCCTGTTTACGTTCACTTAAAGGGGGCCGACCTGTATGTGCACAAAGAAACAGGCAAATATGTGCGGAATGATTTTCACAGTAATCCACAAAACTATAATTGCAGGTTCGCCAATTATCTTTCCCAAACTGATATACTGATGAATGGAATTTACTGGGAAAAGAATATTCCACGTTTGTTTGAGTTAGAAGACCTGAAGAGAAAAGATTTCCGGATAAAGACCATTGCCGACATCACCGATGACAGGAATGGTTCGGTGCCATGTAATCTCGGCGACTCAACCATTGAAGACCCGGTGTATGGAGTTGACAGGAATAGTTTTGAAAGAACGGATCCTTATTTACCCAATTCGGTTGATGTGATGGCTGTGGGTAACCTGCCTAACGAATTGCCAAGAGATGCCAGCCGCTATTTTGGGGAACAAATGATCAAACATGTGCTGGATGATATCCGGCTTGGTGGAAGCAAGACCATTGATAAAGCCACCATGATCAAAGCCGGAAAAATCAACGAACCATTCATGTACATGAAAGGGTACGCCGGTTTATAAGTAGAGGTAGTAATCTTTCAGGGCTGCAACAAATGCATCAGAGTATTTACCTTCATTGTCTTTTATACTGATCTCTGTTTTTTCAACCTCAACTTTTTTCCTGCTGAAAAATAAGATACCCCGGAAATAGTCATGTAACTCGGTTTGCCTGACAGAAACCTGTTGATTGAGGTACATGTGAAATTTCAATGCTTCCTGAATAAAATATCCTACCCGCTGATAGGGGAGTAAGACAGCGAACACTCCATCATCAGTAAGAAAGGCTTCTGCCATTTTTAGAAGATCCGTTAAGCTCAGTGCAGTATCATGCTTCGCATCATTCTTATTTGCATGCGGCGACTTCAGGGCATCTTCATAAAAAGGGGGATTGGAGATGATGAATTCGTATTGCTTTACCGGATCAAGTTTCAAGATATCTGTATTAATTACATTCAACCTTTCTGTCCATGGCGATGATACAAAATTTTGCCTGGCTTGTCCAGCTGCATTAGGTTCGATCTCAACTGCATCAATAACCGCATCAGGATTTTTTTGTGCATACATCAGCGACAATAATCCCGTGCCTGTTCCTATGTCAAGAACTTTTAACTCCCCCTTCAAAAGAATGGTGGGTAGTAATGCTCCGAATAAACATGCGTCGGTACAAACCTTCATGGCGCACTTGTCCTGATAGACGGTGAATTGTTTGAATTGAAAATAGTTATTGCTCACAGATTACACAGATTTACACAGAAAAGGGAAGCCTTAAAGAGGTTACCACTCTGCCCTAGCAGAAGGGCTAATAGTTAGCTCTGTAAAATCTTTTTCCAAATATTTATAATAACCTGTAATGGCGATCATGGCAGCATTGTCGGTACAATATTCAAATGCAGGAATAAAGGTTCTCCAGTTTTCCTTTTGCCCCATAACAAGAAAATCTTTTCGCAACCCACTGTTGGCGCTTACACCACCCGCAAGGCAAATATCCTTTATACCCGTCTCCTTTGCGGCTTTCTTTAATTTATTTAGTAAAATGCTTATGATCCTGCCCTGCACAGAAGCACATATATCTTCCAGGTTCTCTTTAATGAATTTTTGACGGGTTTGTTCATCGGCTAAGAATTCCTCTTTAAACAAATTACTGGCGCCTGCGTTCTTCAAAAAATAAAGTATGGAGGTTTTTAATCCTGAAAAACTAAAATTCAACCCTTCTATTTGTGGCTCCGGGAATTTAAAACGTTTTGTATCTCCTTTGGCAGCATATTTATCAATGAGTGGACCACCGGGATAGGGAAGTCCCAGCATTTTTGCTGTTTTATCAAAGGCTTCGCCTGCAGCATCATCAATAGTTTCTCCAATTACTTTTAACCGGGTTGGGGAATCACATCGCACAATTTGAGTATGACCTCCACTTACCGTAAGGCATAAAAACGGGAAAGAAGGCCGATCGTCGGGGATGAGGTTGGCCAATACATGTGCCTGCATGTGATGAACAGCGATAAGCGGCTTATCCAATGCAAGGGATAGCGATTTTGCAAACTGTGTTCCCACCAATAAGGAGCCTATGAGGCCCGGAGCCTGCGTAAATGCGATCGCATCAACAGATGATAATGGGCAGTTTGCCATTTGCAAAGCCATATCAACAACCGGCACAATATGCTGCATATGGGCACGGCTTGCCAGTTCGGGTACTACGCCTCCAAACTGTTCATGTACGGTTTGACTGGCAATATTATTCGATAATATTTTTCCGTCAACGCATACTGATGCGGATGTTTCATCGCAGGAAGATTCTATGGCGAGAATTGTTATGATAAATGTTGAATGTTAAATTTTAAATGAAATTCAGGCAAAAGTAATTCAACATTTAGCATTCATCATTATAAAATTATTTTGAACGTATGGCAGCCACCGGATCCATTTTAGCAGCTCTTGATGCAGGGAAAATGCCGGCAATGATACCTACTGCCACACAAATGCTGATAGTAACAATGAGCATGGGTATGGAAATATAAATGGGGAATTCTAATGCTTTGGATGAGATGACGGTGCCTATATACACGAATAATAAACCTATGCCGCCACCAATGAGGCAAAGTATGATGGCTTCCATCAGAAATTCAAAAAGTATACTTGTTTTTTTTGCGCCAACAGCTTTCTTTAGACCAATGACACCGGTTCGCTCCTTAACTGTTACAAACATGATATTGGCAATGCCAAACAAACCTACTATCAGGCTTATGCCGCCAATGATTGCCCCAACAATGTTCAGTACACTGAAAAAACCCGTAATGGCTTTGCTGAACGCTTCCACGCTGTTCAATGAAAAATTATCATCCTGGGTAGGGCTCAACCGCCTTATCTGCCGCATGATACCTTTCAACTCATCCATAAATGCTGCAGTTGCAACACCTTCTTTTCCTTTTGCGATCAGGATGGGGTTGGCCCATTTTTCTTCAAATAACTGCTTGGAAAAATTATTCGGGATCATGATGCAGTTATCATAATCCCACCCGATGAAATTGGAACCCTCTTTTTTTATTACGCCTACAACAGTTGCTTTTTTACCCTTTATGTCAATATGTTTCCCCAAAGCCCTTTCTGTTGAGCCGAATAATTCTTCAGCATTGGTAAAGCCGATCAGGCAAACATTGGTCCCTGCTGTGAATTCACTGGTTGAAAAGAAACGGCCCTGGTCAAAGCTTATTGGCTGTATCGTCATCTGTGCTTCTTCAATGCCATACACGGTCACATTTTGTATCAGGTCGTCTTTATGAGAAATGCTTCCGCCGGTCTGCATCAGGTAGGTGATATCATCCAACAGAACTGCACGCTCTTTAACCATTTGAGCTTCTTCAACCCTGGGTTGTGGCCTTGCCCTGAATTTCCAGATGGGCTGGTCGGGGCCACCGCTGTAATCCCACTTGTCAATATAGATGGTATTACTGCCAAGGCTTTTTACTTCGTTTTGGATATTGCGTTCCAGGCTGTTTACGGTAGCCAGTACACCAATAATGCAAAAGATACCAAACGCAACCCCGGTAAGGCTTAGGGCAGTACGGAGCTTATTCACTTTCAGTTCCTGGAAAGTCAGTTTCAGCGAATTGCGGATGATATTAAGCGACTTGCTCATGAACCAAAATTACGTGTTGCAAATTAATTTGCCGGGTAAAATATATGAGCGGTTTCATGCCTTACCTTTGCGCCTCAAAATGAAGAATAAGTGTACATGAAATACATTAATGAAATAAATAAACGTAAAACTTTCGCCATCATCTCTCACCCGGATGCGGGTAAGACAACCCTTACGGAAAAATTCCTGCTCTTCGGCGGCGCCATACAAACCGCAGGGGCTGTAAAAAGCAACAAAATAAAAAAACATGCCACCAGTGATTTTATGGAGATAGAACGCCAGCGTGGTATCAGCGTGGCAACCAGTGTTATGACCTTTGAGTATGAAGGCCACCTTATCAACTTATTGGATACACCCGGCCATAAAGACTTTGCGGAAGATACCTACCGCACATTAACAGCAGTGGATAGTGTGGTACTGGTAATTGACAGTGTGAACGGGGTGGAAGCACAGACCAGGCGGTTGATGGAAGTAATTGCCATGCGTAACACACCTGTAATTGTTTTCATCAATAAAATGGACCGGGACGGCAAGAACCGTTTTGACCTTTTGGAAGAAATTGAAAATGAACTGAAGATACAGTTGCACCCGATGACCATACCCATCAACAGCGGTAAAGATTTTAAGGGGGTGTACGACCTGCATAAAAAAAGCCTGGTGTTATTTACAGCGGGTACAAAGGCAAATGATGAAGATGTGGTGGAAATAAAAGATCTGCAGAGCGAACTCCTGAATAAAAAAATAGGAGAGAAGGATGCCAATACTTTGAGGGAAGATGTGGAACTGATAGACGGTGTCTATGGCGAATTGAATGAAGCCGATTACCTGGCCGGTAAAACTGCACCTGTATTTTTCGGGAGTGCGGTCAACAATTTTGGGGTAAAAGAAATGCTGGATACTTTTATACGCATTGCACCTACACCAAGGCCAAGGCATACAACTTTAAGGGATATAAAACCTGAAGAAGATAAGTTCAGCGGGTTCATTTTTAAGATACATGCTAACCTGGATCCCAAGCACCGTGACCGCATCGCTTTTTTAAGGGTATGTAGCGGCAAGTTCGAACGCAATACCTATTATCATCATGTCCGCAATAACAGGGACCTTCGGTTTAGTAATCCGTATAGTTTTCTTGCCCGGCAAAAAGATGTGATAGAAGAAGCATATCCCGGGGATGTAGTGGGCCTTTTCGACACCGGCAATTTCAAAATAGGCGATACTATGACTGAGGGCGAGGATTTTTACTTTACAGGCATACCCAGTTTTTCGCCTGAAATATTTAAAGAGGTGGTGAATAAAGACCCAATGAAAACCAAGCAGTTGGAAAAAGGATTGCTGCAGCTTACAGATGAAGGTGTGGCACAATTGTTCACCCAGTTTGGCGGAAATAAAAAAATCATCGGCTGTGTTGGTGAACTGCAATTTGAAGTTATTCAGTACAGGCTTTTACAGGAATATGGGGCTTCGGTTCAAATGAATAACCTGCCTTTTTTTAAAGCTTGCTGGCTAATTAGCAAGGACCCGAAAAAACTAGATGACTTTATAAAATACAAGCAGGCCAATATTGCCGAAGATAAGGACGGGCATTTGGTTTACCTGGCTCAAAGTGAATGGTTCTTAAATACCGAGATACAGAATAACCCCGATATTGAATTCCATTTTACGAGTGAGATACATAAATAAGATAAATTATCCTTAACTTAGGATATGAAAAACTTCAAACTTGATAAATCAGTGCTTAAAGCACAAAGCTTTGAAGAAGCCGACAAAAATAAACGGTTTGATAAAGATGTATCTCTTGCAGATCGTCTAAAAATGGCCTTTCACCTTACATGTACAATTTATGGTTTTAAAGAAGGAGATTCTTTAAAGATAGACAGGACAATTTTTTCTGTACGAAAATTTTGATCATGCCGGATATTTTCAAATCAGACTTTAGTGATTTTATTGCAGCCCTTAATATTTCCGGTACGGAATATATGGTTGTGGGTGGATATGCTGTGATATTACATGGCTATTACCGCACTACCCAGGATCTGGATATATGGGTAAATAAAACTTCGGATAATTATCAAAAACTTACCAAGGCCTTTGCTGTTTTTGGAATGCCTGTATTTGATATGGATCACAAAAATTTTATGGGCGAAAGTTTTGATGTTTTCTCAATAGGGAGAAAGCCGTTGCAGATTGATATTATAACAAAACTGAAGGGGCTTGATTTTAGTGAAGCCATTGAACATGCTGTAAAAAAAGAAATTGAAGGATTAAAGGTCAATTATCTTGGACTACCGGATTTATTAACCGCCAAAAAAGCATCAGGACGTTATAAAGACCTTGATGACATTGAAAAACTTACTCAATGAGATCTCTATTCCCTCAATTTAAATCTCACAGAGCCATTACTGCTTTGGGTACTTTTAATGTTCAGCTCATAACGTTTGTCCCCATCATAAATGATCATTAATGCCGTATTGGGCGGAATACTTCCCAGGTTCTCGGCATACATCACCAGTTCATTACGGCTATTTCCTTTTTCTATTTTTATAATAAAGGTTAAAGGTTTATCTGTAAGTCGTTGGTGGGTGGTAAGTATCTTATCGTTATAGATGAGTGTAATGCTGTCGCCATCGATTTCGGCATTGTCGTATAAAGTAACGCTGATGGAATCATGATCAACAGTTATCTGCCTGATGAGTTCATTGTTTCGTTTCTCCAGTTGCATCTCCTTTGCAGGCTGTGCTTCCCTTACAGGCGATATGTTTTTAACAATGGGCTCTTCTTTCGGTTTTACAGGATCTGCTTTTTTGGGTAGCTGTTCTTCTTTGCATAATGCTGCTATTTCATCCCGCTTTAAAGCCCTGTTGTATATCCTGATATCATCCAGGCTTGCATTTAACCAAAAGGGGAAGAGGGTGTCATCGGACTTGCCAAAGAACAAGTCTTCATTATTGGTAAAGGTTTCCGGAAAATAAACTGCGTATTTCAACTGGCAATCCACGTACAACCTGGCCGTGTCGCCATCATTTGTATACACAACATGATACCATTTTTGTTTTTTTATGAATTCACCGGGGTATGGAGAAAGTACCGTACCTGTTCCCCTGAAATTCTGGTGCAGGGTATCACATTTGGATCCGTCGCACCCGGTTCCCCTTGTATAAAGTGCATCATCAAAACGGAGGGCATAATTTCCCGGGTTATAATTTCCTCCTCCTTTGCTTAGTACCTGGCTGGCGTGGCAGATACCGTAATAAAAACCAGTTGGCTTCACCCAAACCGATAAAGTGACCTGTTTGCCAAAATTAAGCGATGGGCTATTTGGTATACGCATGTATTGATACGACCCATTGAAATGCCATGCGCTGTTGGGATTGCCAAAGCGGTCAGAAGTGATGGTTGCATTGTTAACTACCGGGTTATTGTTATTACCGCTCTCGTCATTGGCATTGCCATTGAAAGGGTAATAAGCCTGCAGGCCTTTATCAAGGTTTACCTGGGCAGCACATAAATTTGAAATGAAGAAGAAACAATACAATAATTTTTTCATGGCCGATAGCAACGGAAGATTTCTGTAAAATTAAGCAACTTAGGCTAAAACATAGTTAGGAACGTTCCTACCTGATCAATACAAAATTCCCTTTTTGTTCTTCGGCACCACAACTTGTTTCTGCTTTGATGTAAAAAACGTAACTGCCTGCCAATGCCGGCTTGCCTTTATAAGTTCCGTCCCAGCACCTGCCCGGGTTAGAAGTGGCAAAGACCTGTTCTCCATAACGGTTAAAGATGCGGAACTCCATTTTTTTGATGTAAAGCCAGTTCTTCAACCCATAGCAATCATTCAATCCGTCGCCATTTGGTGTAAATGCATTGGGCATATAGCGGGCCAGGCTTGCCGTAAGATTTGAGAGAACGGTGACGGAATCTGTATTTGAACAACCCGATGAAGTGGTTACAAGCACAATATATTTTTGAGTGATTACAGGCGTTGCCACCGGGTTGGGAATATTTGGATTGCTTAAGCCCGTTGACGGCGACCATAAATAAGTATCTCCACCTGATGCATGTAATAGGGCAGAGCGGTTGGCACAATCAATGTCGTTTGATTTACCTGCATTCACTGCAGGCCCAACACCCACAATCACCTGTACATTAAAACTGCTGTCGGTGTTACAAACAGGGTCTGTTATCAAAACATTGTAAGTTGTTGTTGAAGGAGGATTTGCAATTGGATCGATAATGGTGGTGCTGCTTAAGTAAGTTGCCGGGCTCCATAAATAATTAACCGATGTTCCGTTATAACCATCCAGCTGAACAGAACTTGTATTACACATGCTTTTATCGGGTGGCGCCTGAAATACCATCGGCTGATTTACGGTAACTGCTACCGTATCTTTTGCTATACAGCCGTTGACTGCAGTACCTGTTACATAATAGGTCTGGCTTAAGTTGCCGGAAAATACCGGGTTTGAAATATTTGGATTACTTAAAAATACAGTTGGTGTCCACGAATAGGTTTGTGCACCATTGGTAGTTAATGTTATTGATTGTGTTGAGCAGATAGTGCTGTCGCTAATTGTCCTTACCAACGGCAACGGTTTAATAGTAACATTAATGGTATCTTTTGCAAAACAGCCGAAAGCATTTGTGCCGGTAACAATCAATGTTCTTGATACGGTATCAATAAATGTGGGGTTTGAAATGGTTGAGTCACTTACATAAATACCGGGGCTCCAGTTATAGGTTCCTGCACCGGCTGTGGTGGTAAGCACCAACACTGAATTTTTACAAACGGCAGTATCAGTTAAAGTTTGTACAAGCGGTACAGGGTTCACAGTAAGGGTAACGGAATCAGATGCGGCACATGCACTGGCACTTGTGACAGTAAGGTAGAATTTGGTTGTGGTACTGATGGTAGCTGTGGGGTTCTGGAGGGTAGGGTTATTAAGATAGATAACGGGTGTCCAGGAATAAGTTCCCACACCGCTTCCCTGCAAAACATAAGTGACCGGAACATTTGAACAGAAAGCAGTATCAATACCCGCATCTGCGACAATACCAGGCAGGGCATTAATATTTTTTGTTACACTATCCATGCATCCGTTAATATCTGTCACTACTAATTTTACGGTATAGGTACCCGCAATTGCATAAGCATGAGAAGTATTTTGCGTATTGGCTGTACCACCATCACCAAAATACCATTGCCAGGCACTGATGGGATTTGTATTGGTGTAGGCCAGCCCTTTAAAATCAAAACCGTTACAGGAGAGAAGGCTGTCTTTGATACGGACTGAATCAATGTTTGGTGTAAACAGAATGTTGTCAACAGGCAAAACAAGATTAAATAAATTCAATCCGGTATTTCCAGTTGTGGCACCCCACGGATTATTTCCATCTGTAGTTAAAACCCCATTTGCTCCACCTGTATTGACTACTGTTAAATTGGCCGGTAGCGCACCGGACTTTAAAAATGCAAGTCCACCACCACCACCACCACCGGCGCCAATTCTGCCACCGATGGCTACTGAGCCAATCATATCAGCGCCTTTGCCTCCTTTATTTTCTACAATAGCATTATCAATATATTGGTTGATGTTAAGAAGTATTGATCCGCCGGCGCCTCCACCGCCCATACCGTCATGGCAATCAGGAGAAGCAGGCATTGTGCACGCTAAACCATTATTCCCATTAGCAATTATTTTTTTAGAATTTGATACGATCTTATCGGCTATTATAATAATGATACCAGCCCCGTTTCCACCAGCGGGTGGAATATTTCCGGGATTGTCCGCATGGCCTGCTCCGCCTCCTCCGCCCATAAAAATTTTGTTACTGCCAGTACTATAGGCTAATGGCCTGCCACCAATACCCCTGTTATCATAGGGAGCATTACCACAGGGCTCCAACTGGTAACCACCAAAGCCACCATTACCTGCATTACCGCCGCCGCCGCCGCCACTGTTATGGCCTGCACCACCGCCTCCGCCACCAGCAAGTGTTCCTTTTCCACAACTTATATTGGCTGATATTGTTGAGATGCTTTCTCCTTTTTGGGCAGCAAATATTGTATTGGAAGGATAATAATAGTTATTCTGAAAACAGGTAAGCGTAGCATTACCGGGATTATAGCCAACCCCTCCTTTAAAACCTTTACTACTTACATTTATGTCCGCATTAAGATTTACCGTATCTCTTACATTCAGAACTAATACACCACCTTTATTTCCATCCCAGGGCAAACAGGTAAGGGTATCGGTGATATTAACACTGTTGTAGTAAGGAACCCTTATCAGCTGAACTTTGCCCACAGGAATATCATATTGCCGGGTAAGCTTGTTTTTCAATTCAATTACATTACCAGTCTTGCTTTGCACATAATTGAATTCATAGTTGCCGGCATTTTTGTAATCGGTAACATTTCCGAAGGCTGCCGTATTAGTGGAATCAACTACAGCGCCTTTCATTTGTATCAACAGGACCGTATCACCGGCATTGTATTTTGTTCCATCTTCAACCGTGAGTTTATTATCGCATGGGTTTAATGCAAGAACAGGGGTATAGTCATTAATGATGTTGCTGATAGGAGTGGTTACTGAACAGGAATCTGCAGTGAATGTACAATTGGGATTTGTATTGTTTATCGTAGCACCTCCGTTTAGTGTTCCATTATAAGCCGGGTTACCCTGCTTATTTAATAAATTATCAAAAGTATAATAACCCAGTAAACCTGCCTGTGTTGTGGGGCTGGGTATAGAAGCATCCATATAGGTCTGGAGCTGAGCCTGAGTTCTGGCCACATTCCATATCCTTACTTCATTGATATATCCCAAAAAATTTGTGCCTACAGGGTTATTAACAGCATAATCGCCGATAGTAGTCTGCCAATTATTTGTTATAAGGTTTCCGGTGCAAGGCATCTGGCCCATCAAAAATCCATTTCTGTAAAACTTGAGATTAACTCCATCATAAACCAGTGCTACATGAATGTTTTATTTATTACAAGATTATCGCAAGAAGGAAATAATAAATAATGCCCCGTAGTAGTAGTAACAGCTGCCAGGTCCATCCTTAGTACATAATTGGCATCAGTTGTATTTGCATGCTTGGAAACAATATCCTCCTGCTTATCTGGTCTTGAAATTGGAAAAGAAGAGCAATTAAAATTTGCCTCAATAGTTATTTGATTACCGGTGATATCAAGGTCGCCCACTGTAACGCTTTGGCCAACAGCCTGGGTTCTTAGCCAGTTGTTACAGGAAAATGGAGTTATACACCCTCCAAGTATGTTCACTTCATCCTGTGTAATAGCCCTGTCATAAATTCTTACTTCATCAATATCGCCATTGACCCAATAGGGGAATGCAGCGCTGTTAAATCTGCCAATATATAAATCAGCAGTGTTAGTAAATGTAGCTCCACCCTGGGTACGTGAAAAAATCAATTGACAATTTATATAAAGTCTGGCAGTAGTACCATCGTAAGTTGCTATTACCGAATACCATTGATTGGCTTGTATGTAAGGTGTATATCCCGGAGTTGGTGCAACAAGCCCCCCACCATAAAAATTCTGATGTAAAGGGTCAACAGGTGTTGAGCATTGAGTTCCATTTAAAAAAGCATTGT
>Ga0138256_10006153_pt1 | contig 12696 bp, 15 predicted proteins | sample KNB2016incub_MG_FD_105486 | JGI IMG/M metagenome (GOLD analysis project Ga0138256, IMG submission 105486) | Active sludge microbial communities from wastewater in Klosterneuburg, Austria - KNB2014incub_MG | ecosystem: Engineered > WWTP > Activated sludge > Unclassified | place: Austria... | reverse complement strand
GTGCTCATTGGCGGAGACGAAGCGCTTTTCAGGGCGACAGGCGATGCATTGCGAGCGAACAGCGCATGCCTGGGTGTGACCGACAGCCGGCAGACGCTGCTCGCCGGGCAGGCGCGCTTTGCGCCATCCGCTGCGCTCGCGGACCGGGTGCGCGGCCTGTTGCTGGATTCGAACTGTGATGGGCTGCTGGTTAGCATAACGCCGGCCGAGATCGAGGCGCAGGGCTTTCCGCTCGACCGCTGCAGCCTGGCACTGGTCAGCGCAGGGGTTGAATTTCCGGCGCCGCTGCGGAAGCTGGTTGAGGCCTGCGCCGAGCGCCTTGCAGAGGCTGTGACGCCAGCGAATGCCGGACAGGCAGTCAGAGACTAAACTTAATATGCCAGGCAGTTTCGGTTGCTTCGCCAGTATCTATAGATATAGAAAATTCACCACCAAAAAACCGGTCTGCCTTCAATAGCTCCCCATCCATCTCCAAGCTGACGAAGGGATCACGCTCCATCTTTGGGGCAGACCCTCGAGCCTGCCACAAAATAGAATAATCCTTACCAAGGCAGTAGATCCCCATATGGTCCGATTTATTGGCGCCGGTCAGTAGGCACTCGACCTCGTCTATTCGATCAACTGGTGAGTTTCTTGCGGACCTTGTTCATCAGTTTCTCGATATCCTCGCGGCGCCCTTTATCGGCCGATTCGCGTCCCGGTCGCGGCGGTGCTTTCAGCGCTTTGTCCAGGTACTGCAGGGCGCCGGCATAGTCGTCATCGTCATACAAAAACTCAGCATAGAAGTAGTTGGGATCGATGCCGTCCGGATTTATCTGCAGCGCCTTGCGCAGATACTCTTTGGCCTTTTTGTCGCTGCCGAAGCCGATCGGAAAGCCCGGCACCTTGTGATAGAGCGTGCCGAGGCTGGTATAGGCTGAGCCGTCCAGTGCCGTGGGGTCGATAGCCAGTGCGGCGTCGAGCTTCTCGCGGGATTTCTTTGCCAGGCTGAGTGCGCCCAACCCGCCCTTCGCACCAGCGGCAGTGCTGAGCACGATGCCTTCCCAGATCAGCGCTTCAGCGCGCTGGGGGTTCGGCTGGGCGAAAGCGGCGGCGCGCACGATCAGCTTGTCGAAAGCCGCTTCGCGTTCGTTCTCGGGCGTTGCGTAGTTGGCGGTGGCCCAGTCGGTCTGTATGGCCAGCAATTCGGCGTCGAAAGTTGCCGGTGCAGCGTGTGCTGTCAGGCTGAGGCTGAGCAGTACCGTGGCCAGGCCACTGAAAAACAGGTGCATCGTCTTCTGCATGGTGATGGTCTCCTCAGGCGGATGGCGTGGTGGCCGGTTTGATTCCGGCATAACGCCGGATCACGCCGAGCTGTTTCGCGATGGCCTTGTCGACCACCCCAGGCAACACGCCGTTGATGCGGGTGAAAAGCTTCTCCGGCCAGCCCACCACGGTCTCGGTGGCTTCCTGTTCAAGAATCCGGCAGGCCGCCGCAGCCACGGTTGCGACCGGGTCCATGGCCACGCCGAGCTCCGCATTCATCTGTTCGACCTCGGCGGTATTGATGCCGGTGCGCGTGGCGCGCGGTGCGAGGTAGTGCACGCGCACCGTGCTGTCGCCGAGTTCCCGGCGCAGCGCTTCGCTGAAGCCGCGCATGCCGAACTTGGTGGCTGAGTACACGGCATAGGCCGGATAGCCGATGCTGCCGAATACTGAGCCGGTGTTGAGGATGTGTGCCGAGGACTGCCGGCGCAGGTGTGGCAACAGGAGGCGGCACAGATGGATTGGCGCCTGCAGGTTCACGGCCAGTGCCAGGTCGATGGATTCCGGTGACTGCTCGTCGAGCAGGCGGAAGTGGCTGATGCCCGCATTGTTGATCAGTACGTTGATGCCGCCGTCGAAGTTTCGCGCTTGTTCACACACGCGATCCCGGTCCTCGGCCTTGGTCAGGTTGGCTGCGATACAGGCGACGCGTTCGCCATACGGTGCAAGGCGCTCGCTGAAAAACCGTTGCAGTGCTGTTTCATTCATGTCGACCAGCAGCACCGCAGCACCCTTCGCCAGCAGTGCCTCGGCTATTGCAGCGCCGATGCCGCCGGCGCCTCCGGTCAGCAGTACACGCGCTGTTTTAAGATCCATCTGTCGTCTCCAGTGTGTTTCCGGGTGTCGCCGTCTGGCCGGCGTTGCGGTCGATGCCGCGGAACATCTGACCATAGAGCCAATACATGGCTTTCGCGCAGCGTGTCACCGCGGCCCGGTCCTCCGGCTCGCCGAGACTGTTGAGAATATTGGCGAGGTCCTTCACGTGCTGCTGGTCGAGCGTGCCGTGACTGCGCAGATAGCTGAATGCGCCATCGGGCAGGCCCAGCGCGTTCTGGATGGCGTCGGCACCGCGCAGCGCCAGTGCGGCACTGCTGCCTTCGAGTACAAACACCATGCCGAAGAAACTGACCGGGTTGCGGCGCATGATTGTGTCCCAGGCGTAGGCCACCTTCGCCTCTGTTTCGACATTGGGCACGGAGCGCGCTGCTGCATGCCGGTCGCCGCCGGCCGCGTCGATGTCATTGAGAATCCAGTCGTCGTGACCGTTTTCTTCTTCCAGATAGTGCAGCACGTTGTTGCGCAGACCAGCGTGCCGGTCCGGCAAGCGTGCGCCGAGTGCCATCAGCAACGGCATGGTATGCCGCACGTGATGCCAGGCCTGAACCAGAAAGGCGAGGTACTGCGCGGGGCTGATTTCGCCAGCAAAGACCGTACTGATGATCGGCGCCGCGAGCAGAAAATCCCGGTCGGCAGTCGTGATGTCGTGCAGTTCATCGTAGAAAGAGGGGCACGCGACGTGCAGCGTGGCATTGTTCATCAGGCAGTGGCCTCTGTATCACTGGTTGTCGGGTAAAGGGATTGCAGCGTTCCGGCATGACGTTTCAGGATGTGCGCCCGTAGCGGGCGGCCGTTGGCGGTCAGCAAGCCGTTTGCAAAAGTGAAAGGCGTGGTGACAACGGCCCACTGACGCAGCTGTGCATAGTTTGGCAAGCGGGAATTCGCCCGCGCCACAGCCGCATCGATCTCTGCGCTCGTGACGGTACCAGCCGGACTGATCAGGGCGCTCAGATACGGCTTCGCTTCGCCAAACACCACGGCCATGCCGATGGCGGGCTCGATCTGCAGTTCGCGTTCCACCCATTCAGGCGAGATATTGCGGCCCAGACTGGTAATGATCAGGTTCTTGAGTCGTCCGCGCACGTAGACAAAACCATCCGCATCGATCTCGCCGAGATCACCGGTGGCGAGTTCTCCTGCCGCGGCTGCTGGCAGTCCTGTATCGCCCAGGTAGCCCGACATCAGCGGTCCGCTCACCATGATCTGCTGCTGTCGGTCGAGACGCACGCGCACATGAGGCAGGGGAAGGCCGACACTGCCGCGCCGCTGCGCCGTTGCCGTATTCACGCACACCACAGAGCCGCACTCGCTGAGCCCATAGCCCTCGTAGACCGGCAGGCCGAGTTGCGCGGCGCTGGCCAGCAGTTCCGGCGCCACGCTTGCGCCACCTACAGCGATGAAGCGCAGGCTGGCGGGTGGCTGCCAGCCCTGCTGTGCGGCCATTACGAGCACGCGCAGCAGTTCTGGCACCAGAATCAGGCTGGAAGGCTCATGCGCAGCGATCGCTGCAATCAGCTTGCGCGGATCGAGGCCGCCATAACTCATGCCGGTGGTGTGCAGCGAGGGAATGATGCAACTCGCGGCACTGCGCAGTGCTGCATGGATCCCGCCCACGTTTTCCAGCAGTGTCGCCAGCGGCAACAGACACAGGTATCGCGTCAGGCCAAAGTCGGCGGTAGCAGCCGCGAGCGAGGTGGCGACTGCTTCGATGCTCTGTGCTGACAGGCACACGCCCTTCGGTGCTGCGGTGCTGCCCGAGGTGTAGGTGATCTTGATCGTGTCTGGCGGTACTCGCTGCGCTGTTGTTTCAGTGTTGCGTCTAAAGAGATGCAGTCCGGTCTGTGGCGAAATACCAGCTGCTACAAAATCTGCGGCGAGCTGGCCGGCGCGTTCCGGCTGGTCGGTCAGTAGCGTGTCGATGCCCGCATCGCCGATCACATGCTGCAGCTGTTCAACAGTGAAGTAGCCCGGCACGGGTACATTGAGCAGGGCGCTCCGGTGCAGGGCGAGGTCCGCAACTGCCCAACCGCAGCTGTTGTCGGCCAGCAGCGCAAAGCGCTTGCCGCCAGATTGTTTCAGCCATGCCTGCTCTGCAGCCAGTAGTGCTTCGAGTTCAGCGGAGCTGACGACGCGCTGCTCATCGGCCAAAGCTGCCCGATCCGGTGCAGGTACCGGATCCATGATCAATGACGCACGCGGTGCCGTGGCGAGAGCTGCAGGCCATCCGGCAGGTAGCCGGCCATCACGCGCGGATCATTGCGGTAGTAGGTGCCCCAGGTATCGTTGCTGATGACTGCTCTGGAACTGTCTGCAACAGCCAGTTCGACCAGTTTGGCACCAACGCTCTCGATTACATTTCTGACCAGGCCGGTGGCTGTGAAAACCACCCAGGTGTAGCCACGATCCAGCAGGAAGCGCGGCAGCAGACTGACCAGGTGACGCGCCTGCCGGCAGCCGTTGCTGGCGAGGTTGCCAATTTCGATGATCTGCGCGCGCTCTACTGGTCGGGCGAGCTTTGCTGTCAGCACGGCCTCGACGGGCTGGTCCAGATATTGCTCAAGGAAAAGCCGTTTCTGCTGTGCGGTTCGGTAGCCGGCGACCGCCCGCAGTTCGCCACTGACATTGCGCATGCCGAGCAGATCGGGCATGAAGGAACCGATCTGCGCGCCATGCTGGTCCCTGAAGGCGGTAGCGACAAAGCGCTCAAGTTCGCCACGGGCAGGTACGCCACAGGGCACCTGCTGGAGGACAAAACGGGTTGATGTGCATTCTGCTAACAAGCGCTACCCCACTATAGGACATAGTACTGAGCCCTGTTGCCAGTACAACTATGTGTTGGACGCTGGTGGCGATGAAAATCAACCGCTGTAGACCAGCGTTTCGATCGATCTTTGCTGGTGGTTCCCTCTAATTCCTGGAACAGAGCCCTGCAGGCATGATCAGAGTTGTGATGGAGTCGAGCGAACTCGTAACTGCGATAATAAAGGGCGCTGAACGCGCGTTCACCGCGTTCTTCGACAGCTATTTCTCGCGCGTCTATCGCTCTGTGCTGTCGCGACTGGGCGGCGTGCCAATGCGGCGGATGTCGTCGTGCAGGCCACGCTGGTCAATGCCATGCGCAAGCTGGCTGACTTTCGCGGTGATGCCTCGCTGTTCACCTGGGTTTTTACCATCCGCAGGCACGAGGTGGTCGACTGGCTACGTGTCCAGTGCCGCCACGCCGACGCGCCGGAGAAGAAGTATGTCGAGGGACTGCTGGTCGGTGAGATCGGTGTTGAACTTGGCGTCGGCATGACCGCTGTACCGGGACGGCAGGTATGAAGGAGCAGTCCGATGCGCCGAAGGTAAACCTGACGGTAAGAATGTTACTGGAGCTCATCCGTGATTCCGGGCCAGCTTTTGAGTATTTTCACCTGAATCGGCGAACATACGTTTGAGGCACAAGGGATTGCCTAACGGCTTGTCCACGGTTAGCAGCCAAGATGGTAGTGTCGCCTACCCGGAGTTGGTGGACCTACAGGCGATCATCGTCTCGATCCTGCATGGGAGCGGGCCGGGGGAGTCGCCGAAGAATTGGCATACGGAAGATGTGATCAAATTTCGGAAGGGTCCGAGTCAACGCTCCGCCATTCACATGATTCTCTTGCCCGCAAGCGGCATCGAGGACACTTAAGATGCCGCCTAATGAGTTATATACGCCGGCGCCGCAGGGGCTCAGCGCCGCCGATGCTGCCATCCGGCTGAAAGCGGATGGGCCCAACGAACTTCCAACTCCGGATCGACGCAACTTCATTCGCGTCCTCTGGGAAGTCATCCGTCAACCGATGTTTGCGCTGTTGATCGGCGGCGGTGTGGTCTACCTGCTGCTCGGCGATCGTCTCGACCGCCTGCTCAGCCACTCGATCACCGACCGCATCGCGCTAGGTCCGCGGGCCGGGCAGAAGGCCTTCACCCTGCGGAGCCTGCCGGGCACAATCAACTCATGGGGTTTGAAATGCCTATTCCCGGTTGACGTAGGGATTCTGTGCCCGTTGCGCGCGAAACAGGAAATGTCACAAAGGCCACAACGCCCATTTCAATGGTTATAAAAAATCGTGAAGGTCCCAGACATTTGAAGTTCTCATTTTTGTTTGTCTGTTTCTACTTGGAATTTTAGAGGTACTCACTGAAAATCATGAACACAAAAAATAATACTGGACTACTGGCCGTATGTTTTTGCGCGACCTTCGTATACCTGTTTAGCGTGAGTAGTGCCTGGGCAGACCCGGACATTTTAAAGGAGCAGGCGCGTGATCTCGGCCAGGTTAAGGAGCTAACCAGGAAATGGCTCGACGCCTATCAGTCCGGGGACATTGAAACATTGATGAGCTTTTATACCGACGAAACTGTCATTTATCTAGGTGATAAAGCGTCGATGCATGGGCTCAAGGAAATTCGTGCCTATTTCGAGCCAAGGTTGGGTGCCTCGAAGTTTGATGTGATCGTCAAGGATGAAGAGTTCCTGGTTCACGGCGACTTGATCATACACTTTAGTCTGGTGTGGATTTCCGGGCATATTACCGATTCCAACCAGCCATTCAGTGATGCCATACAATCCATAATAATGTTCCGACTCAGCCCGGATTCTGGCTGGAAAATCTATCGGGACATGGACCAGCATACGAAAGATACGGATCGCCCCATAGACAAGTAAACACGGTCAGAATCGCCATGAGTATTAACGACAAATCAGAGATTCCCTAACGTAGGCGATATGCGGGTGCTGGTGACGGTGGAAGTACCCGGTGCCCGCTACATGAGCGGGTTTCGCATTCCTCTATCGGGCACGTACGTTCAGCCAGTGAGAGTAAAACATCGTTGACGATGATGATAGTGGGAACGTCCACGCCTGCGACAGCCTGCTGCGGTTGACTATAAAGCCCGAGCGGCATGCATGCGCATGCCGGTGACGTTACATTACGACAATCATGTGATGCGGAAAACGTACCACTCTCCGGTCGTAGTCAATTTCGCAGTGCTGTGGCAATATAAAAAAGGTCAGCGTGTCGCTGTCCCGCCAGACCCCTTCGCATTCTGATGCTGCACATCGAGAGCTTCCATGAGCCATCATCTACACGGCAACAATGAGCGTGTCGCATGACGACCCGCCGCGACGCAGTCTTGATGCTCGGTGCGGGCATGGTAGCCGCGAATACGCAGCGCGCTTTCGCGAACGAGCCTGTGCGGGCTGGCGCCGATGAGGCGCTGTTCCGGGATTACGATGCACTGGGCCTCGCAGACTTGATCCGCCGTCACAAAATCAGCGCCCTCGAACTGCTCGACACGACGCTCGCGCGCGCTGACCGGCTACACCCGTCCATCAACGCTGTGGTGCTGCGTCACGATGAACTTGCGCGTCAGCAACTGGCAGCAGGCGTCAGCGGGCCGTTTGCAGGCGTACCGTTTCTGCTCAAGGACCTGCACGTTAGGCTGGCCGGCACTGTCACCGACGACGGTAGCCGCTTCTTTCGTGGCGGGGTCGCCGATGGTGACGACGAGATCGTGCGTCGCTACAAACGTGCGGGACTTGTCATTTTCGGCAAGACGGCGAGTCCGGAACTTGGGCTTACGGGCACCGCAGAGTCAGTCCTGCATGGCGCCACACATAATCCATGGAATCTTGGCCTCACCGCCGGCGGCTCCTCCGGTGGTGCTGCGGCAGCGGTGGCTGCGCGCCTGTTGCCGATGGCTCACGCCAGCGATGGCGCCGGTTCCATTCGCACGCCTGCGTCCTGCTGTGGCGTGTTCGGCCTGAAACCGACGCGCGCGCGCGTCCCGATAGGTCCCTTGCATTTCGAGGGTTGGAACGGGCTCTCCACGCAGCACGCGGTGACACTCAGTGTTCGCGACAGCGCCGCGCTACTCGATGCCACGGCAGGCCCCGAGGTCGGCTCGCCGTATATCGCACCGCCACCAGCGCGATCGTACCTGCAGGAAGTGGACGCGTCCCCTGGTCGCCTGCGCGTTGCCTTGGTCACTCGCCCAGCGTCGGGCACGCCGGTGGATCCGATTTGCGTCGCGGCCGCCGAAAGTGCTGCAAAGCTGTTGGGCGACCTCGGCCACCACGTCGAGCACGCTACGCTGCCAGTGGATTTTGCGAGCACTAACGAGGGCATGCTGGCAACACTTTGCGTCAGCGTACTCAAGACGCTGAAGGAGCGCAGTGTCGAACTAGGTCGACCCTGGGCAGAGAACGATATCGAAACGGTAACCTGGCGCCTTGCGGAGATGGGGCGCAAGTACGACGGCGTGTCCTATGCTCAGGCGCGTGCGGCTTTCGATGAGGCAGGCCGGGCCATGGCTGTCATGCACGAACGCTATGACATCGTGTTATCTCCGACGCTCGCCCAGCCACCAGTGCCGATTGGCGTTCTGTCGCTGAGCCCAGTCGACTTCGATGCGTACATCAAGGCCGTGACGGCTTTCGGGCCATTCACGGCCCTCTACAACATGACCGGTCAGCCGGCGATGTCAGTGCCGCTGTACTGGAGTGCAGATGGCCTGCCGATCGGCACCATGTTCGCAGCCGCCTACGGTAACGAGGGGCTGTTGTTTCGCTTGGCGGGTCAGCTCGAGCGGGCCCGCCCGTGGCGCGGCCGCCGTCCGTCTACCTTGGGCTGAGCCAGCTATGGAAAACCGGCAACGCAAGCAAGCTCGTGAGCCTCGCGTTGATCGGTACCGCCGCGGCAGGCCTGGCGTACTACGTGCCCGAAGCCTGCCGCCCTCCCGAGGGTGCCAACGTGCCGCCGATTCACGATGTCTCGACCGATACCGTCGAGCCGCCGGTTTACGTCGCGGTCATGCCGTTGCGCGCCGATGCTCCAAATACCACGGTCTATGGCGGCTCGCAGGACATGACCCATGAGCGCCTGGCGCAACTTCAAACCGATGCTTACCCCGATATAAAAACACTGACAATTCCCCCAACCGCTAAACGCCGTCTTCGATCGCGCACTCGCGGCCGTCGCCGGGACGATTATCGATGCACGCTCGCTGTCGCGAGTCGGCGGTGGAGATGCCGGCACGAACGCGCGCCGTCTCAGGACATTCTTCGCCGCGCTGTAGCGGTCAGTAACCCAGTGCTGCGGGGCCGACCAAACTCGCGTCGATGCCACGATCCGTCGAGGCGCTTGCTGATCAATATCCGGCCGACGTATCGGCCGTATCGGCAAGTGCAAACGTACGTGGATCAGTTAGATCGCGAGGCATGCCCCAATCAATGTCTTCATACCTCGTGTTGCGGCCGTGGGCGGCGAATGAGCCGAAGCAGGTACGGTTGGCCCGCCACGCACTCAGCGAGTAAGACGTTGAGTGTTCTTTGAATCGATTTCTCTGCCGATTGGAAATCAGCTGATAGTCCATGTCCATGCCATGCGCGGTCGGTCTTTGGTTCAGCCAGATACTGATCCCACCGGCCACGACATTGTCGCGCACCACGTCGAAGGTCCCCGGCACTCCGGGACCCAAGGTCATTGGGGATGAGATCTCGATTCGTAAAGGCCACACCTATCGTATCGTGGTCAGCGACATGGAACGGCGTCGTCCGATCTGGTTCGGGGGTGAGGATCGCAGCGCGCAGAGCATGGATCAGTTCCATCGACTGTTCCATGGAAAGAAGGGCAGACGCATGCGTCTGACGGTGATGGAAATGTGGAAGGCGTTTCGTAACACGATGCATCGTCACGCCCCGCAGGCGCCCATCCTGTTCGACAAATTTTGCTGAAGTCATGACCTTTTTCAGAATTGGCAGCAGGTCACGCACGCCAGTGATCTTTTTGTCATGTAGTATGGCGTAGGGAGTTTCCAGTTCGGCGTTCATGATCTGCTGGTCGTTGATGAAACGGCGACAGGTAGACGTGATCGAGCCGCATGCCCTTGGCCACGTCCAGTCGTTGGCCAGGCCGGAAGCGTTCTCGACCGTGATCACGCCTTCCTTGGCAAAGGAAGATCAATTACCACCAGGAGGATTATCCAATGGCGAGAATCGAGCCGCTCTTACGGGATGAGTTGACCGAGTCTGCATGCGCTGAGCTTGCATATGCGGAAGAATTGATGGGCTTTACACCCAATGACGTATTGACCATGGCGCGTTGGCCGGAGCTTCTGGGAGCTGTAAAGCAAGTTGTCGACGTCGTGTATTCGCCCGGCGCGTTGGACAATGGACTGAAGCGAATGATTGCGACGATCGTCAGCGGCGCGACAGGTTGCCGATATTGTCAAGCGCATACGGCCCATGGCGCTGTCAGAATGGCCGGATGTGATGCGGAAAAAATTGCAAACGTTTGGGAATTTGAAACAAGCCCGCTATTTTCAGAGGCTGAACGTTCGGCGCTTCGGCTGGCACTTGCAGCCGGAGTCCAGCCTAACGCTGCGACAGACGAACACTTTGATGCGTTGCGCAGACATTTTTCAGAACAGCAGATCCTGGAAATCATGGGAATGATTTGTGCGATCGCCATGCTTAACCGTTGGAACGACACTCTCGCCACCGAGTTGGAAGACACGCCTCTGTCATTTGCTCAATCAACTCTAAAAAAGAAAGATTGGGAACCGGGTCGCCATGCGCCGAAATCACTAAGTTGACAATACCCTGAGTATTGATTGGCCGTTTAGACCTTTTTATGCCGCTGTCCACGGAAGAACCTCACGTTGCTGCTGGCGGCCAACAAACGTCTGAACGTCGCCTATATGCTCAGGGAGTCCGCTGCACGCAGTGCCCGCGCCACGCCACGCGGAACGGCTGACGGTCCTTTAGCTGCAAGCACCGCGCTTCCTCTTGGCCACCGAACCCGAGGCCTTTGCGGCGGTGCTGGGAATTGTCTACCGGGTGATGAGCTCTTGCCGATGTACTCGGGCGTGCGGCTGATCATCAAACCAGCGATGAATATCGTCAGGATGGCGAGATCAGCATGCCGTACAGACGGGTGCCGGACACCGCCGAAGATGACCTCGCGCAGCTGCATGAGCACCAGCGGCACGGCACCGCCCAGTGGTATGAACGAGTCGTGCATGCCGTTGCAATTCTTTGGTCAGATGCAAGTCGACTGACAGAACAAGTACGAAGCACACCCGCGGAAATTGATCGATGATCATGCCCGTCTGCAGGGCGGGCATGCGTGTCTCGCAGCTATACTTCGGGTTCTTGGCAAAGATCGCACTGACAAACACGCCAACACCAGCGCCCAGCCAAGACACGAATAGCAGAATGTGAATGTAACCTCACACTTCGACAGATATTTAAATCACCCAAAGAAAGAGAGGAGTTCAGAGGCCAGCGCGGCCGGATCGTGCGGCAACGCTTTGTCCGTGGTCGCTTTGCTGGCGGTGAGTGCTTGACGTGTATCGCCCGCCGCATCGCTGAGCAAGATGGGGCAGGCCACCTGCGGCAGTTTCTTCAGCACGGGGTAACTAAAATGCGCGCCGTAGGCCGATTGATAGATGTCGAGCGCCTTGAATAGATCAACAGTGCGACGATGGATCACGGCAGGCGCGATATTGGGTTCATGATCGCGAATGATGTGCTCTTTCTTGCGCATATACCAAGGCGAGAACAGTTCCTGGTCGCGCACCATGTTCCAGACCTTAAGCCAGTGAACACCGTAGTCTTCCAGTTCAATGGTCGGTGTGTAATGTGCCAGGTACTCGTCGCGCACGGCATCTGGCAAGACCATCAAGGTCGGCGCTGCGACGTGTTTCACAAGGTCCGGGTTCTGAACGGCCAATTCCACCGCCACTGTGCAGCCGCCCCAATACCCGAACAGATCGATCTCGGTGTAGCCTGCGGCTTTGATGGCTTGCGCCAGGTATTTAGCTTGCGCTTCCACCGTCACCGTCGTGCCCATGGGGTTGTCGGACTCACCATTGCCCGGCAAGTCGAACGCGATGACCGGGCGCTTGCCGATCAACGGTTTCATGAAGTTATCCATGCTGTAGCTTGAGCCAGCGCTGGCATGAATGAACACGATGGGGCGCCCTGTGCCGTCCGTGTTGCGGCGGGCGTAGATCGACCCACCATCAACCTGGAAATACGCCTGCCAGATTTTACCGGGCATGGGCTTTGTCTGTGCCAGCTGCGGTGCGGCGTCTGCTGTGGCGTTGTCAGCTAAAATCTTGATGAACTGGTCTTTTGACTCATCCGGATTTGCCGGATTCAGCAGCGTGATGTTTGGCGGTACGTCTCTCAGTAGCGGGTGATATCTGGCCAACACATCGGTTTTCGCCGTGGTGATGACCATGTTGCCCTGCATGTTCTTCACCGCATTGACGGTGTCGAACAGGAATGCGGCGCGATACGCGCTGCGATAATCCTGGCACCTCAGGAAATCCATCACAGCCAGGTGCGTGCCCGCAGGCGCTGGCACGTCGTAGTTGAGGCGCCGTGCCAGATCCTTGCGGAACCAGGGAAAGAACAGCAGTTGTTCGCGGAAGCGCGACCATGTCCAGGTCAGGTGGGAGCCACTCCAGTCAGGCACGACCTTCGGGAAGTAGTGCTGCAGAATTTCGTCGACTTCATCT
>Ga0138256_10006152_pt1 | contig 12697 bp, 9 predicted proteins | sample KNB2016incub_MG_FD_105486 | JGI IMG/M metagenome (GOLD analysis project Ga0138256, IMG submission 105486) | Active sludge microbial communities from wastewater in Klosterneuburg, Austria - KNB2014incub_MG | ecosystem: Engineered > WWTP > Activated sludge > Unclassified | place: Austria... | reverse complement strand
ACGAACTTTGAGTTTCATTCGTGCCAGGCGATGATTTCCTTTGCATTGGCTTCAGGCGCACGGCCGGCGAGATTCTGTCCCCTCAGGCTGGCCACAAAGGCCGATACCATGATGATTTCGTTCTCGTTCATCTGATTTCGCCAGGCGGGCATTGCCCCGTTTGCCCGTCCGCTGGCGACCACGTCGACAATGTCTTCCACTTTGTTGACGTTGATGTATTTGTCGTCGGTCAGGTTTGCGCCGTTGATCCCTGAACCATCCCGCGCGTGACAGGCAGCGCACTTGCTCAGGAAAATGTTCTTTCCGACTGCCAACCACTTTTCGTCATGCGCAAATTTCAAAATCGTCTGTGCATCGGGGTTGATCGCGCCAAGCGAACCGAATTGTCGCATCGTCTCTTCACTTTTCGCCATCTCAAGGAACGCAGGAGCGCTTAACTGACCAAACGACATCGTGAAAACAAACCAGTAGAGAATGCCGAATAAAATTGTTCCGATGAACAACCACTTCCACCAGCCCGGTGTGGGGTTGTCATATTCTTCGATCCCGTCATACAGGTGACCGGTGAGTTGATCCCTAAGTTGATCCTTGGTCTGCTGGCTCATCGTGAACGCTCCTTCCCGTCGTCCGACTCACTTCTTTCTTCGAGAGGCAATTGGGCCCAGTGTTGAACTTCTCGCTTGGGCCTTGTGTAAATCCACAAAGCGACCATCACGAACACCGCGAAAAAAATCAGGAGCGAAATGCCATTCAAGACAGTGATTTCTTCGAGTTTGAAAATCTCTTTGAACATTGTTTCGACCTTCAGATCAGGGTTGAGTCGGGCTGACCACATCGTTCGTCGGCGCGAGAACCGTTTCCGGAACGGGCTTGAACAAATCAGTGCCTAAGCGACGCATATAGGCAATCATGGCAACCAGTTCACTCTCTTCGAGCTTCACACCGGCGGTCTCGGGGCGTCCGCCATCCTTGGTGATCATCTTTGCGATCTCCTCGGCCTGTTGACGGGCGCTGTCGACCGATTGAGCGCGCTGGTCGTCGGTGTAAGGCACGCCCAGCGCCTGCATCGCGCCGATTCGAACGGGGATCGATTCGAAATCGACCTTCGTCTTAAAGAAATGCGGATAAGGCGGCATGATCGAGTTCGCAGTGACCTGGGCCGGGTTCTCGAAATGTAGGTAATGCCAGTTGGGATCGGGCCGAACCACGCCTTCTCGCGCTAGATCTGGACCGATTCGCCGGCTGCCCCATTGAAACGGATGATCGTAAATGAACTCGCCTGGCTTGCTGTATTCGCCGTAACGCTTCACCTCTGCGAGAATCGGGCGAATCATCTGGCTGTGGCAGTTGTAACAGCCATTGCTCACGTAGATGTCTCTTCCGTACAACTCGAGTGGCGTATATGGCTCGACGCTGGCGATCGTTGGTATGTTCGACTTGATGAGGAATTCTGGAATCATCTCAAGCGCGCTGGCGATCAGGACAGCGATCACCACCAAAATCGAAAACTTCACGGGCCGGCGTTCCCACTTGCGATGCCACCAAAGCGTGCTGAAAACATCGAGCGTCTTGGCTGTGTCGGTGACGGCAACCATTGTTGAGACTGGCCTGACCGGATCTTGAAACGCAACCATTCGAAGCGGAGGCGCTGAGACAACCGGCTCCTCTTGATAATTCTCGCCTCGATTCTTCCATGTCTTGTAATAGTTGACCGCGCCACACAATGCGCCAGCGAGGAACAGCGTGCCGCCGAGTGCACGCACGTAGTAAAACGGAATGACCCGCTGCGCCGTTTCGATGAACTCGGGATACTGAAGCTGGCCGTCATCGGTGAGCGCTCGCCACATCAGGCCCTGAGTAATGCCTGCGATGTAAATCGGCACGATGTAGAACATGATCCCGAGCGTCGCCAGCCAGAAGTGCGCGTTGGCGAGTTTCTGGCTGTACAGCTTGGTTTTGAACAGCACCGGCAGAAGCCAGTACATCATTCCGAAGGCCATGGCGCCGTTCCATCCGAGTGCGCCGCTATGCACATGGGCGATCGTCCAATCGGTGTAATGGCTCAGCGCGTGGACTGATTTGATCGAAAGCAACGGCCCTTCAAAGGTCGACATGCCGTAAAACGTGATCGCCAGCACGAAGAACTTGAGCACAGGTTCGGTTGCAACCCGATGCCACGCGCCCCGAAGCGTGAGCAGACCGTTGATCATGCCGCCCCAACTCGGCATCCACAGCATGAGGCTGAACACCATGCCAAGCGTACTGGCCCAATCGGCTGCTGCGGTGTAATGCAGATGGTGCGGCCCGGCCCAGATGTAGATGAAAACGAGTGACCAGAAGTGAACGATTGAGAGTCGGTAACTGAAGACGGGTCGATTCGCCGCCTTGGGCACAAAGTAGTACATCAATCCGAGAAATGGCGTGGTCAGAAAAAACGCGACCGCATTGTGACCGTACCACCACTGCATGAACGCATCCTGCACACCTGCATAGATCGGATAGCTTTTGAAAAGTCCCGCAGGTACGACCAGGTTGTTGAAGACATGCAGAATCGTGACCGTCACGATCGTGGCGATGTAGAACCAGATCGCGACGTACATGTGGCGCTCTCGTCGTTTGATGAGCGTCATGAAAAAATTGGTGCCGAAGAAGCCGAGCCAGACGACTGCAATCAAAATATCGATCGGCCATTCGAGTTCGGCGTATTCCTTCGACTGAGTGATGCCGAGTGGAAGCGTGATGGCCGCCAGAACGATGATGAGCTGCCAGCCCCAGAAGTGCAGCTTGCTGAGCCGATCGCTGAACATCCGCGCTTTGAGGAGCCGCTGGGTGGAATAATAAACCCCCGCAAAGATCGCATTGCCCGCGAACGCGAAGATCGCAGCGTTGGTGTGCAACGGGCGGATGCGACCGAATTGGAAATACGGAATGCCCAGCACCGCATCAACAAAGTCTGACAGCCTCAGATAACCCGCTTCAAGCAGTTGATTGCGAATAGTCGGTAACACCATCAGCACTGCGACATACAGGCCAGCAGTAAACGCAACCAATCCCCACACAAACATCGCAAGGAGGAATTTCCGGACGATCGCATCGTCGTATTGAAAGTGATCGAGCACGGTCGAGGCCTTGCCGGACACCTCTGAAGAACCGACCGGCCCCGCTTCCGACTTCACTGCCATGTGCATGATGTCACGAATCCTTTGCTCAGCCATTCACCATCTGGAGTAATGGATAATTTTATCCAGAATAGACTAGCCAGAAATCCCGTCAAGTGTGGCTTTTCGTCCCTTCGGTTCCATTTCGATTTCCTGGCATTCAGGACATTTGGGTCTGCATAGGGAATATTCTGACTTGGATGTGGTAGTAATCCGGCTAGAATGGCCGGTTTGCAGGAAGTTCAGAGTTCTCACAACGATCAATATGTTTTCTCAAACAACCGAATATGCCTTAAGAATCGTCGTTTTCATGGCGAGCATCGGCGGAAAGCCGGCAACGACGGCCCAGATCGCAAAAGCGACGGCAACGCCCCAGCAATACCTCGCGAAGATCCTCAGACAACTGGCGCGCGGCGGAATCGTTGAATCCCAACGCGGGCTTGGGGGTGGTTCAGTGCTGAGTCGCCATCCTGAAGATCTGACCGTCTACGATGTGGTGCAGATTGTCGATCCGATCACGCGCATCACCTCTTGCCCATTAGGTCTAAAATCTCACAGCATCAGGCTCTGTCCTCTGCATTTCAAGCTTGATCAAGCGATCGCACTCGTTGAGGAATCATTCAAAAAAACCAGCATCTCCTCAATGGTTGCAGAGCCCAATCGACCAAGACCGATGGTCGAAAGCATCCCAACAGAACCCGGCAGCGGGCTCGTTTCCGCACGCGTACTTCGCAAACGAAAACCGCAGGACTAGAGTCATTTTCATTCGTCTCTGGCGTATCCGCGATGTCGTTTGACCCCGGGCTCTTTTTTGCAACACAATTGAGTCGATTGAGTTGTTGGATAACTTGCGCTTTGAGCCATCCCTAACTTGATGCGGCAATCATGTGTCTCTACGATTGCTCGACTTGTTCACGGCCAGATGCCCGAGTGGACTAAGGGGACGGTTTGCAAAACCGTTTGTCGCGGGTTCGAATCCCGCTCTGGCCTTTGGAAATGAATCGCTCGCTTTCAATCATCCGCCGAAGTCCGCCGTGTTGTTGCACGCGCTGAATCTTTTCGGCCGGATGCCCGAGTGGTTAAGGGGATGGATTGCAAATCCGTTTTTCGTGGGTTCGAATCCCACTCCGGCCTTCTGATTTCAGCTGTTTTCACAACCAATCGCTTCTGTGCGTTTCGATCCTAAGATGTCCAAGTCATGGACGATCGTCTGCTTGCCCTCAACGAGAAAGCTCGCAACCTGCCGAAGTCGGCGGGCGTGTACCTGATGAAGGATTCACGCGGGCGGACGATTTACATTGGCAAGGCCGCGTCGTTGCGCGATCGGGTTGGGTCGTATTTTCAGGCGTCCTCCAAGCTCGAATCATTGAAGTCTGGTTTGCTCGATGAGATCGTCGATTTCGAAATCGTTCCCGCAGATAGCGAAGTCGAAGCGCTGCTGATCGAAAATCGTCTCATCAAAGACACGCAGCCGAAGTACAACGCGCGGCTGGTGGATGACAAAACCTTTCCGTATCTCATGGTCACGCTCGGCGATGATTATCCCGGCGTGTTTGTCACGCGAGTTCCGCAGGAGCGCAACGCGAAAATCATTGGGCCGTTTACTTCTGTGGCGCAGTTGAAGGACGCCGTCACGCACATGCAGCGGGCGTTTAAGTTTCGCACGTGTCATCTGGAAATTCTGGAAGACGATTCGAAGAAGAAGTTTTTCCGGCCGTGCTTGCTGTATGCGATCAATCAATGCACAGCACCGTGCGCGGATCGGATTTCTCGCGAAGCGTATCGTTCGGACATCACGCGTCTGCTGCGATTTCTGGGAGGTGAGCAGAAGACGTTGCTCGCTGAGTTGGAGCGCGAAATGGCGGAGGCATCGCGCGAACTTCAGTTCGAAAAAGCGGGAAAACTTCGTGATCAAATTTACGCGCTGCGTGGACTCGGAAAGCGCGCGAGCAAAGGTGATGAAGAATTCTGGCAGCCCGAAGCTTTCGTGATGAATCCGCAGGAAGGCGTCGACGCGCTCCAAAAAGTTCTCGGCATGGACGATCCGCCGCGAGTCATCGAAGGGATCGACATCGCCCATCTTCAAGGCGAAGAGATGGTCGGCTCTCTCGTCTGTTTCATCGACGGTCGTCCGTTCAAGGGCGGATACAAGCGATTCAAAATCAAACACGGCCAGGGCAACAACGATTATCTGAGCATCCAGGAAGTCGTCACGCGACGATATCGAGAAGCGAGCACGGGGCAGACGTTGTATCCCGATGTGATTCTGATCGACGGCGGACTCGGCCAACTGCATGCGGCTCAGGAGGCGTTCAAACTCATGGACGTCAAACCGCCGATGGTGATCAGCCTCGCGAAGAAGGAAGAGCTGATCTACGCGCAGGCGAAATCCGAGCCGATAAAACTGGCGCGAAATCACCTCGGTCTGAAACTGCTTCAGTACATTCGTGATGAAGCCCATCGGTTCGCGCAGAACTATCACCACATTCTTCGGCGTAAGAAACAGAACGAGGAAGATACGGCGGCGGGTCGGAGAATTGTGAAACAGCGACGCAAGCGCGAGGCGAAATCGCCGGATGAGAATTCATCGCGCGATGTTTCGATCGATCCGCCTTTGAATCCCGATTCAGACTGAACGAAGTCGTTTGGTATTTGTCTCACGACGCGGTTGCCTGCACACTTTTTCATTCCTTGATCGATTCATCGTCCAACATCGAACGCGCTGATGATCGGCAAGCGCGACTCTGCAAATGGTTCGCGCTCGCGCTGATTCTTCTCGCATCGATGGTTCGATTGCATCGACTTGGCGATCTCGGAATCAAGGATCTCGATGAAGTGTTTCATGCGATCGTTGCGCAGAACATGATGCACGACTGGTTGCAGCCGAAGTTGTATCGACAGGTTTGGCTCGCATTCGATCCGTATCACTGGCAGGCGAACAACATCTGGCTGCACAAACCGCCGATGGCGATGTGGATGATCTCGGCGTCGTTCAGCATTTTTGGTGACACGCCGTGGGCGCTGCGATTTCCGAGCGTACTGTTTTCCGCCGGCGCGATGTGGCTGGTCTTTCGCATTGGCCGGCGATTGGTTTCGCCGGTTGTCGGGCTAATTGCGGTGTTGGTGCTGAGTTTGAACGTGTCGCTCGTGCGGCTCGTTCAAGGCGGGATGTTTTCAGATCACGTCGACATCCAGCTTTTGTTCTGGACGTGCGTGTCGATCGATCAACTGACGATCGCGTGGCTTGATCCGAAAAAGTCCAAGCGTTTTGTATTCGCAGGAATTGCCGCGGGTCTCGCCCTGCTCAGCAAAAGTTTCCCAGCATTGATCAGCGTTGGTGTTTTGTTTTCACTCGCGTTTCTAGCGTGGTGGTGGAAATCGTCGCTACGAATTTCACGTCGCGCGTTGGTTGTCTTCACCACATCGATGGTGTTGACGATCGCACCGTGGTTCATGTGGTGTTGGTTCAAGTTCAATGATTTGTTTCGACACGAACTCTGGGCACAGTTGCGTCATCTCGATCAGGATGTCGAGCAATGGGGGGCGCCGTGGGATCGCCTGCTGTTCGATTTTCTTCCCCGATTGTTCGACATGATCTGGCCGCTTGGCGTTTGTGCTTCGGTGTTGGCGATCGTTCGAGCTCTGCGCACGCGCGATTTGAGATTGGCAGCGATTGTGTTGTGGTGGTTCGGTGCGCTCGTTCCGCATTTGCTGGCGGCATCGAAGACACCATCGGGCACGCTCGTCGGTTGGCCGGCGCTGGCATTGTTGATCGGGTGGCTGGTCAACGATGTCGTCAATCGACGCGGCCCGGCCGTCGGCGCTATGTTGGCTTGTTTGCTGGCGTCATTCGCATGGCCATTGGATCTTCCGCGGAGCGCGGAAGTTGGCTATCCGCCTGGCTATTGGTTCGGCCTTTTGGCGGTGCGCAATCAACAAGTGTTTTGGCACATCTTGATCGGACTTCTTGGCGCTCTGATTTTCAATCGACTCCGCCTGCGCGATCAGGAATGGAAAATTGCCAACACGATCATTGCAAGTTTTTCGCTGTGGGTGATTTGCACGCTCGGCTACGGCACCTGGCGAATTACGACCGTCGGTCGCCCCACCGTCGCATTTCCCGAACTCCGCGCAGTTGTCGAAAAACTTCCCGAAAACACCGTCATCCTTCTGAGCAACCGCACACGAAGCGAACACCTCATCGCCATGTTCTGGGCGCGGCGAAGTTGTTACGACGTGCCGGAATCAAACTGGCAAAGCGTGATCGACGGCATTCGTGAAATGCGCGGAAGGCCGCTGGTGTTGACCGATTCGGAATTCAAAGGCGAAGTCATCGCACATGTCGATGGTTTAAATCTTATCGAACCGAGCGAACCAAGTGAGTCGAAATAAATCAGAAATGATACCCCCAAGGGGAGTCGAACCCCTGTTCATCGGCTGAGAACCGATTGTCCTGGGCCACTAGACGATGGGGGCGTAAGTGGGATCGCAAGTATAGCTCGCGCGCGCTCATTCTCAAATGAGCGGGAATCTCCTAGAATCTTCCTCCCACCGGGCGTGGCGAAATTGGCAGACGCAACGGACTTAAAATCCGTTGGGGCGTAATCCCCGTGCGGGTTCGAGCCCCGCCGCCCGGAGTTCGTTTTTGGAGATGCTTTTGTTTCGATCCGTCACGCTTCCTAACGGTCTCAACGTACTCGCTGAACCGAATTCCACCGCCCATTCGTTCGCTGCGGGATTTTTTGTACGTACCGGCTCGCGCGATGAAATGCTCGAAGCGTGGGGCGTATCCCACTTTCTTGAGCACATGCTCTTCAAAGGATCCGACCGACTCGATTGGGAAGCGATCAATCGAATCTTCGATGAGATCGGAGCGCGATACAATGCGTTCACGACTCAGGAAATGACTGCTTACTACGCTGCGGTGATCCCCGAATTCACTACTCCGCTTGTGGAGCATCTGCACGAGTTGATTCGGCCGTCGCTTCGGGAAAAGGATTTCGAGACGGAAAAGAATGTGATCCTTGAAGAGATTGCAATGTACGCAGACGAGCCGGGTCAGCGCGCGTATGAGAAGTTGATGGAGTTGCATTTCGATCAGGATCCGCTCGGGCGCAGCGTGATCGGAACTGAAGCGAGCATCAAGGCGATGACGCAGCCGCAGATGCGGCGCTACTTTGATTCGCGCTACGGCGCTGCGAACACTGCGATCGTGATGAGCGGAAAGTTTGATGTGGATGAGATGTTTGGATTGATCGAGCAGACGTTTCACGAAATGCCGACTGGCGAGCTGCGTCCCACGCGTCAATCCGCGCGGCCTTCGGGTCGAACCGATCGAATCGTCGATCCAAAACTGAATCGTCAATACACGATGGCGATGTGTCCCGCGCCGAGCGCGCAGGATGAGGATCGATTCGCAGCGCGAGTACTCGCCGATGTGATCGGTGATGCGGAGGGATCGCGCTTTTACTGGGCGCTGATCGACCCGGCAATCGCGGAGGATGCGGATTTTGGTTACTACCCTCACGACGCCTGCGGAAGCTTTTTTCTTTCGCTCACGAGTGATCCCGATAAATCAGAACAGTCGCTCGACATCGCCCGCGCGGAGCTCGCTCGAGTTCGTAAAGATCTGAACGAATCCGAAGTCGAACGCGCTAGAAACAAAATCGCTGCCCAGCTCACGCTCGGTTCTGAAAACCCGCTCGGCAGGCTCCGCGCCATCGGCTCGGAATGGGCTTACAACCGAAAATACCGATCGCTTGATGAGGACATGAATTCGCTCATGTCGATCAAAATCGATACGCTACATCGTCTGCTGGAACGATATTGGTTCGAACCGATGACTACGATCACACTCGGACCGAAGTGATTCACCGAAGTAATTCACTGATGAGATTTGCAATGAAACACAAACGGATGTGGTGTGTCGGTGCGCTCGCGGCGTCGCTCTTGGCGGGCTGCGCGGAGCCGGTCAAGCAGAGCGCATTCGAAGGTGGCGGCGATGTTTCGCCGGCCGTTTCAACCAATGCTGGTAGCGCATCGGTGACTCCGAGTTCCAGCGTCGAGGGCATCGACGCGAAGGAAGCCCCGAAGAAAGTTTTCCAACTCGACATCTATCAAGTAGCCGTGCCGCGCGGCCAGTTGTCGCGCAACGAAAATGTCTGGAAGGCGGTCGATGAAGAAGTCATCAGCCCCGCCACACGAGATTTGCTCGATAAAAACGGCATCCTGATCGGCACCGCCCCGCTGAGCGAGTTAAAAAATCTTCAGGAAGAACTGGCCGATCCAGAACTTTCCCGAAAGAGCCTTGTCGGCCAGAAGGCAACACGAGTCGAGATCGAACTGCAAACTGGCATCCCGAGTCAGACACTTTTCTGGTTCGACGGCAGTGGCAATCTGATCGGACGAACCTACGACACCTGCGATAACTTCCTCGCCCTCAGCTTCCGTCAGACGATGCGTGCACCAGACAAAGTCTCACTTCAGATTGCCCCTCTCGTGCGCAGCCAGCGCTCACAAATCCTCGTTACCGGTTCGGGCACCGAGCGCGAAGTCGACTATGTAAAACCCGAATCAATCTTCGAGTTGGGCATCTCGCTTGAATTGCCGCTCGATCGATTTCTAATCATCGCGCCATCCGCCCAAAGCCGACTCAGCACCAGCGTGGGCCGACTCTTCTTCACGCGTGACGATCCCGCACAACAAATGGAATGCGCGATCGTGATCGTTCCTCAGACTCTGAGGATGGTCGAGCAAAAGCCCCATTGACGTTTGTGCCCTGCAACGGGTAAAATTTTGTCCATAAGGGAATGCCCGATGACAGGCAAAAAAGAGGTCCCATCGGCGTGGGTGCGACCGACGGGACCGGGAGGGAAGAAAATCGTAAGAGGATTACAAACCGCGTAAACGGTTACTCTTGACTGGAAATCCTATCTAACCCAGATTGACATGTCCAGTTTGTGGATCTTTTTCCACAAGATTAAAAATGATGATTTAAACTGCGATGCTAAAGCAATCACAGGGATGAGATTGTAATTCTTTGCAAATGCTTGATGGATCGATAGTTGGTTTGGGGATTTATGTTTAGGGCGTTGATGGATGAAACGTCTCACATCTCTTTCGAGTGCCTTTGAATGTGTGGAATCGTCGGCCTGATTAAACGAACCGCGCTCACCGAAGCGAACGAGGATGCCGTACGGCATCTCTCGGCGTGCATCGTTCATCGTGGCCCTGACGGTGAAGGCACCTTCGCCGCCGACGGTTTCATGATGGCGATGCGCCGGCTGGCGATCATTGATCTCGCGGGTGGCTGGCAGCCGCTTTACAACGAAGACAAATCGATCGCCCTCGTCGCCAACGGCGAGGTCTACAACTTCATTGAGCTCCGCAAGGAACTCGAAGCGCGAGGCCACCAGTTCCGAACCAAAAGCGATTGCGAAACCATCATCCACGCCTACGAAGAATACGGCGACGCCTGCGTCGACAAGCTTCGCGGCATGTACGCGTTCTGCATCTACGATTCGCGTCGCCGGCGCGTACTGCTCGCGCGCGATCGCATGGGCGAGAAGCCGCTCTTTCTCGTCGAACGGCCGGGTGAAATCTGGTTCGGCTCCGAACTCAAAGCGTTCATCTCCGCGCGCGTCATTCCCTTCCAACTCGATATGGAAGCCGCTTGGGAATACTTCCATTATTCCTACGTCCCCGAACCGCGCGCTGCAGTCGTTGGCATTCGTAAGCTGCCACCGGGAAATATTTTCACAGTCGAACTCGACTCGTGGATCGTAAAACAAAAACAATACTGGAGCATGGAAGACGCCCCGCCAATCGAAGGCGATCCACCCAAAGTGCTCCGCGCGGAAATCGAACGCGTCTTCGAATTGATCGTGCGCTCGGATGTCCCGATCGGTGTCGCTCTCTCGGGCGGAATCGATTCCAGCGCGATCGCGTCGCTCGCGCAGAAAAACTTTCCCGGCACGATTCACGCCTTCACGATCGGCTACACCGACGAGCCGCGCCAGGACGAACGAAGCATGGCGCGCGAGTTCGCCGAATACGCAAAAATCCCATTCCATCCGGTCATCCTTCGTGATGAAGATGTCATCGAAGATTTCCCCAACATGGTCTGGCTGCGCGGTGATCCGATCGGCGATCTCGCCGGCCCGGGCTATCTTGGCGTCATGCGCGCTGCACGCGCAGCTGATATTCCCGTGATGCTGATGGGACACGGCGGCGATGAACTTTTCTGGGGATATCAGTGGGTGCGCGAAGCGTATCGACGGAGCCAGGCAAAGCGCGACGTTGCGCTCGGACGAGGATCGATCGCATCGTACCTCCACATCACGCGCCCACCTCGAAGCAAGAGCCTCGGCATGCGCTGGCTGCGCGGCGGCGGCGGCATCGTGAGAGGAATCAACGACTACCGCGCCGACAAGAATTCCAATCCCGACCAGGTGGTCTTCTACGATCACTCGCCGGAATTTCGAGTGGCGCGCGATCGACTTCCGAAACTGCTCGGCAAGGATTTTCTCGCGCGAGGTGAAGACTTCGACATCTGCTCGCCTTATCGACTTCCCCTGCCATGGAAGGATCTCGACGTTCATTTCATCAAAATGATCTCGATGAGCTACCTGCTCGAAAATGGACTCGCACAATGCGATCGATTGGCAATGGCCACGAGCGTTGAAGGCCGAATGCCCCTGATCGATTACAAGCTCGTCGAAACCGTCATCGGTTTGATGAAGACGCACCCGAATCCAAGACCCCAGGCCAAGACGTGGCTGCGCAAAGCGCTCGCAGATGTCATCCCGCCGTTCGTCTTCAAACGCCCCAAGACCGGCTTCAACTATCCAAGGCGCCGCTGGAGCGCCGGCCTCATCGCGCGCTACGGCGACCTGCTTTCCGATGGCGAACTGGTGAAACACGGCATCCTTCCGCGTGGCATCAACCCCGAAGACGCCGGCATCGACACGCTCACGCTCGAAATCTGGTGTCGCAAGATGCGCGAAGCGAATACTGCGCCGGCGGGACAGATGCGAGCGCTCGCCAGCGAAAAACTTAGCGCGTGATGCGCAAACAACTTTCACCTCAAACACCTCATAGCACCGCGACCTCGTCGCGCCCGATCCGGCGCAACGCACACCTGACGCAAGTGAAAATCCCCCGGATTTACCGAAGAGATTTTCAATTCCAGATCAATCCATTTCTCAGTCTTCAACTGTCAAACAACCAAATCACTCCGGCGCTGCGCCAATCGAGTTATCACGGCGCATTGAAATATTTTTGTGCGGAATTTTTCTCACTCGCTTAACGCCCTGCTAACTGATTTGAACTGGCCTGTCGGCTCGCAATCACATCCTGTTTCGTAAGCAAACCATCATTCGCGACTCACGAGAGGCTGCTTGATGAATCGCTCACATTTCAGTTCGCGCAGCGCTGAAGATTTAGTTGACGCGCTCGCGCGCGACCTGCGCCTGTGTCGCCCGTCTGTGCACCGCGATACAGTTCTGACAAACGGAGCCAACATGAATCCAGCCCCCATT